>CEUZ01048712.1_pt1 | contig 11414 bp, 11 predicted proteins | sample 361511 | NCBI WGS metagenome assembly CEUZ01 (sample SAMEA2622822, study PRJEB7988) | marine metagenome | biome: marine biome (ENVO:00000447); feature: surface water layer (ENVO:00002042); material: "saline water (ENVO:00002010), including plankton (ENVO:xxxxxxxx)" | depth 5 m
AGATCTAATCTTAATTATGGAAAAGGTCATGGACCAATTAATCATTTAAGCTCTATTAAAATAGACAGGAAATTAAAATAATGAAAAATTTAGTTGTTGTAGGTACACAGTGGGGCGACGAAGGCAAAGGAAAGATTGTTGATTGGCTCTCAAGTGAAGCAGACGTAATTGTTCGTTTTCAAGGAGGTCATAATGCTGGCCATACTTTGGTTATAGATGGGGTTACTTATAAACTTAGACTGTTACCATCTGGAATAGTTAGAAAAAATAAAATTTCAATAATCGGGAATGGAGTTGTTGTAGATCCTTGGGCCCTACTTGATGAGATCAAAGAAATTAGGTCAAAAGGTGTTAATATTGATGAAAGCAACCTGATCTTGTCCGAGTCCGCAAATCTTATTCTTCCTTTTCACAGGGAGTTGGATGAAATAAGAGAAGATTCTGCTAGGAAAGGCAAAATTGGAACAACAAGAAGAGGGATTGGCCCTGCCTACGAAGATAAGGTTGGAAGAAGATCTCTTAGAGTGATGGATTTGGCTTCTAAAAATAATCTAGATGACAGATTGGAAAATGCCCTTATTCATCACAACGCAATAAGAAAAGGTTTAGGAAAAAATCTTTTTGAGAAGAAAGAATTAAAGAAAGATTTATTAAAAATAGCTCCAGAAATATTAAAATTTTCTCAACCTGTCTGGAAAAAAATAGATGAGTATAAATCAAAAGGAAAAAAGATATTGTTTGAGGGTGCCCAAGGTATTCTGTTGGATGTAGATCATGGTACTTATCCCTTTGTTACATCTTCTAATACTGTAGCCTCATCTGCTGCGACAGGAACAGGCTGTGGATCAAATACTATAAATTATGTTTTAGGTATAACAAAAGCTTACACTACCAGAGTCGGAGAAGGGCCATTTCCTACCGAACTTAAAGATAAAATTGGGGAATTGTTGGGTACCAAGGGAAAAGAATTTGGAACTGTCACTAGCAGAAAAAGAAGATGTGGTTGGTTTGACGGAGTTCTTGTAAGACAGACAATAAAAATTTCTGGTATTAACGGAATAGCTCTTACAAAATTAGATGTTCTAGATGAGCTAGATGAAATTAAAATGTGTATTGCTTATGAGTTAAATGGAAAAAAAATAGACTATCTGCCAGCAGGTTTGGATAATCAATTGAAAGTTAATCCAGTTTACAAAGTTTTTAAAGGTTGGAAATTATCCACTAAAGGGATAAAAGAATTTGAAAAATTACCGGAGCAAGCAAAAATATATGTCAAAGAACTAGAAAAATTTGTTGGAACAAAAATATCTAGCATATCAACTGGTCCTGAAAGAAAAGACACTATTCTTATAGAAAACCCTTTTTAAAACTTTAATTTTATTTAGCCGGAAGAAGATTTTTTGATTTACTAGAATTAATCATTGCTGTCTGAAGTTTTTCAAATGCTTTAGTTTCAATTTGCCTAACTCTTTCTCTACTAATTTTGTACTTCTTGCTTAATTCATCTAAAGTTTTAGGTTCGCTACATAGCTTTCTTGCCTCTAAAATTTTTCTTTCTCTATCATTTAAAATTTTTATAGATTCATGTAAAAGTGATTTTTTTTCATCCAGTTCCTGTTTTTGAGCAACATAAAGTTCTTGATCTAGGGCATCATCAACTACCCAATCTTGCCACTCATCATTTTCTCCTGGTTTCACAGGTTGATTCAAGGATTTTTCTTGCCCCATCATTCTTCTGTTCATTGAAACAACTTCTTCAGATTTTACACCAAGCCTGTCTGATATTTCTTTTACCTGCTCTTTTTTTAAATCACCTTCTTGTGTAGGCGCAATCTGTTGTTTTAACTTCTTTAAATTAAAAAATAATTTTTTTTGCGCAGCAGTAGTTCCCATTTTTACTAAACTCCATGATCTTAAAACGTATTCCTGTATTCCTGCTTTTATCCACCACATTGCATAAGTAGCAAGCCTGAAGCCTTTATCAGGGTCAAATTTTTTTACAGCTTGCATTAAACCAATATTACCTTCAGAAATTAGTTCGCTCACTGGCAGGCCATATCCTCTATAACCCATTGCAATCTTTGCTACCAACCTGAGATGACTCGTCACAAGTTTATGTGCTGATTTTAAATTTCCTCTTTCCTTCCAATTTTTTGCAAGCATGTATTCTTCCTCAGCATCAAGCATAGGAAACTTTTTTATTTGAGCAAGATACAAAGACAAGCCACCCTCACCTGAAAGGACAGGCAAATTTGATATTTTAGATTTTGTACTCATTTGTATTGTATATATATTTCTAAATTAAAAATTTTCAATTGGCAAATTTTTCAAGAAAATCTAGCATTTTTTTGAAATCTTGAGGTAATTTTGATTCAAAATTGACTATATGGTTTTTTGTTGGGTGAACAAACCCAAGACTTTTTGCATGAAGAGCCTGTCTTTCAAAACTAGACAGAATTTTTTCAAATTTTTTGTTTATTTTTCTAAACCTTAATTTTTTCTTTCCATACTTCTTGTCTCCAATTAATCCATTGCCTCTGTATGAAAGATGAACTCTTATTTGATGTGTTCTTCCTGTTTCTAAAATACATTCTATAAGACTTATTTTTGGTATTTCCTTACTGTTGAAAACTTTTAGCGTTCTGTAATTTGTAATAGCTTTTTTTCCAGATCTTTCACTTACAGACATAAGCTGTCTATTTTTTTTACTTCTTGATAAAAGTGTAGTAATTTTTCCATTAAGAGGTCTTATTACTCCCCAGATTAAAGCCAAATATTTTCTCTTAATAGTATGATCACTGAATTGTTTGGCTAAATTTGCATGTGCAAAATTAGTTTTTGCAATTACAAGAATTCCACTTGTTTCTTTATCTATCCTATGAACTATACCCGGTCTAGATAGACCATTTAAATTTGACAAGTTTTTTTTGTATAAATACAAGAGACCATTTACCAAGGTCCTTTCTTTGTTACCAGCTCCAGGATGGACTACGACACCGCTAGGTTTGTCTACCACTATTACCTCTTTATCTTCATACAAAATATTTATATTCATTTTTTGAGGTTTAATATGCTCAGATTTTTTTTCTTTAAATAAAACCTCTATAGAATTTTCAGACTTTATTTTTTGAGAAGGGGATAAAACAGCTCTTCCATTTATGCTCACATTTTTTGAAAGGATAATTTTTTTAATTTGAGATCTCGTAAGTATTTTTAATTTGGAGGCTAAATATTTATCCAGCCTTAAATTATTGCTATCTTCTTCTACCAAAAATGTTGTTGTTTTATTCATTTTAAAGTTTAAAACATATTATATGCGCTCGTAGCTCAACTGGATAGAGCGTCTGACTTCGGATCAGAAGGTTGAGGGTTCAACTCCTTCCGGGCGCAAAAACTTATATAATCCATTCTTTTAACTTTTCTTTATTATCTACAATATATTTGGGATAACTTTCGTCAATTTCGATCTTTTTAATCTTATAACCTCTTCCAAAAATGTCTTCATTGTTTTTAATTTTTATTTTAATTTTTTCCTCATCAGAAAATTCTTTCACATTAAACTCTCCATGAGCAAAAGATTTAATTTTTTTTGAAATATTTTCAGGACTTTGCATATAAGCAAAATGCCAACCACCATTATCGATTATTTGTAGGTTTTTGGGTTTATCAATTCTCCAGAACGGATACCTTTTAAATTTTAAATTTCTTAACCATTGTGGAGATTTAAGATTTTTCTTTAAGCAAATTCTGGATCCATGCCATTTGTTCTCGTCTAAATTTAAAAGATTGAGTTTATACATGAACATTTTTTGTGAAAAAACTCCGTATTTATTTTTGTCAAACATACTAAGTTTATTTAAATCTGGTATTTCATCTACATCAGACAAAATAACCAGGTCATTATCCTGACAATTCTTCAAGCCTTTTCGAATTGAATTTCTTTGATGTTGCTCTACCAAAGATTCTCCTCCAGCGTGGGGTTTTTTGATATTTTCAGGAGTGTCATCAACCGCTATATAAATTATTTTATTTTTGAACTTTTTATATTTATTTAAATCAAAATGTAATTTTCTTGATTGCCCCTGATGATTAACTGTTGATTCAACTATAACAAAAAAATCTACAAACTCATTTAAAATATTAAATCTTAAATCTACTATATGATCTTCGTTAAAGTATTGAAAACAGTCAAAAATTTTCATTTCTTAGTGAAAGTTGCCAACCCAATTTTTTTTCCCTCAATTACAGATGATGAACAGTGTAAATGCGATCTATCAAAAATTAACATTGATCCAACTTCCCATTCGTAAATTGTCTCTACTTCTAAACCTCTCAAATTGTCTATACTTTCATGTTTTAAATACTTTTCGTGTATTTTCTTATCAAAGGGTTTATCCCCGTATAACTTTAAGTGTTCAGACGACCTTTTATTCTGCCCATAACTTAAATTTTTTTTCTTAAGTTCCTCTGGATCTTGGGTAAAGGTAGTTGATCCTTCATAAAATCGATTTTTGAAAATAACCGTGCTACCAACAGGCGTTAGAGGAATTAAACTTTGTTTATATATATGATTTTTTAACTCGAAACCAGCATCTACATGTAAACCAATTGGAGCATGACTTTCCTGGATAAGACCGTAAATATCTTTACCATTTTCGTCTTGAAGGTTATCCATTTTAAAATCTCCAATTTCATTCTTTAATCTTTCACAAAATAATTTCTCTAATTTTTCATTATAGCCTTGCAACCATCTTTTTTTGATAACATTTTGTTTTTTGTTGTGTGTTGTAGTTGGGAGGTCTTTATACAGTTTTAAAAACTCTTTAATTTCCCCTTTACTATATAAATTTTTTACTACTTTTGGAGTGGATTCGAGTTTTTTTATTTCATCAATTTTTTCACGCATGACTCTTACTCTCCCATATTTATCAAAGTTCCCTTTTCTTTTGCACCAAAGTAAGCTGCATAAAAAATAGCTACTCCAAATACAAAATATACCAATGAAATAGAAATTGATTTAATTATTTCAAACAAATTGACGCTGTTATTTAATAGTATGTTACGCATTTCCTCAAAAATGTGAACAAGAGGCAAAGCTTTCGCAATAATCTGTAGGCCATCGGGTAATATTTCTATTGGATAGTAAATACATCCTAAAGGAGCTAGAAAAAATAAGCTAGCCCAGGCAATATTTTCAAAAGATGGTCCATACCTTAATAATCCCGCCGTTACTAATAATCCTAAAGTGACACCAAAAATATAAAGACTAAGTAGTAAAAAAAGTAATGGCAGGCCGAGCTCGAATATTGAAACCCCAAAAAAAGGTATTGCTAAAATTGCTGCGGGAACCAATCCTATGAGAGTTCTAAGAATAGCGGTCAGAGTTAATGACGTTATGATCTCACTTATTTTAATAGGGGCAATAAAAAGATTTGTGAAATTTCTACTCCAAATTTCTTCTAAAAACATCATGTTATAACTTATGCTTGCTCTGAACAAAAAGTCATAAAGAATTGCAGCAGTTAGAATAACTCCAACTGTATTACTGTAATATTCCGAATTTAATGTAAAGAACTTAGATATAAAGCCCCATAAAAAAATTTGAACTGTTGGCCAGTAAATAAGATCTATTATTCTCGGCAAGGAGCCTAATATTAAATAAATATGTCTAAGACTTAATGCATAAATTTGGTTAAATCTCATCTTTACTCCTCGCTAATTTTAAGAAAGTTTCTTCTAGATTGTTTCTTCCATGTTTTTTAATAATTGTTTCACAAGTTCCTTCGTCTATAATTTTTCCATTTTTCATCATAATAATACTGTCACAAAGTCTTTCGACTTCAGCCATGTTATGAGATGCAAGCAAAATTGTAATTTCATTTTTTGATTTATAAGACTGGATGTAGCTTCGGACATAATCTCCTATATCAGGGTCTAGGCTAGCAGTTGGTTCATCCAAGAAAAGAATCTCTGGTTCGTTTATCAAGGATTTTGCAAGAGCAACTCTATTTTTTTGTCCAGATGATAATTCACCAGTTTTTTTCTTTAAAAATCTTTTTATATCTAGTTCATCTGATATTTCTTTTATTTTGTTGTCTAAATTTTTTACACCATATAATCTGCCGTATATTTCTAAATTTTGTCGAACAGTTAATTTTTTTGGAAGCTCTACATATGGTGAGGCGAAATTCATTTTTCTTAATACACTAACTCGATCTGCTTTCTCTAAGTTTATATTGTCTATAATTATTTCTCCCTCAGAGGGTTTTATCAAACCAAGCATCATTCCAATTGATGTAGTTTTTCCACATCCATTTGGCCCTAATAAACCGACTGTTTTGTTTCTTCCGATACTGAAAGTAATTTTATTAACAGCAAAGCTGTTTTTAAATTTTTTTGTTAGGTTTTTAACTTGAATAAGCATTTATTGAGAAGCCTTTTTTAATCTGTCATTTATTGCAATTCCCATACTATGGTTTGGAATTTTTACTACGTTAATTTTTTTATATTTCAAATTTTTTATCTTTCTTAAAGTTTTATATAAATTTTTTGCAGCTTCTTTTAAATTGTCATTTTGACTTAAATTAAATATATTTTTTCCCTTTTTATACTTTTTTCCAAAAACAATAAATGCTGTTTTATTATCAGCTTTTTTTGAGTTAAGTTTCATTGGGATTCCAGGAGAGTAATGCCTTTTTAACAAACCAGGAGAATTTATTCTCTTTGTTTTTTTTAAAATGTTTACATCTTCTTTCAAAATCCTGCTTATTTGATTATGGCTTATTGCTCCAGGTCTAAGTACTTTTATTTTTCCATATAAATTAATTACAGTAGATTCCAATCCTATTTTTGATCTACCACCGTCTAAAACAAAACTAATTTTTTTTCCAAACTCATCAATAACATCGCTTGCCTCTATCGGACTCACATTGGTTGATATGTTTGCACTTGGAATTGCCAGAGGAAAATTTAATTTTTTCAATAAGTTTTTTATTACTTTATTATTTGGAAATCTAACGGCTATACTTTTCAAATTTCCATTTGCTAAAGCAGAAATTCTAGAATCACTTCTTTTTTTTAGCACGTATGTCAAAGGACCTGGAGAAAATTTTTTGTAAAGTTTTAAAAATTTTTCATCCAAACAGGCATCTTTTTTTAGCCCCCTTAGATTGTGGTAATGAATGATAAGAGGATTTTTTCTTGGTCTTTTTTTAAGTTTATATATTTTCTTAATTGATTTATTAGAATAGGCATTTCCTGCTAGACCATAAACGGTCTCAGTTGGAACAGCAATTACATTGTTTTTCTTCAAAAATTTTTTTGCTTTATTCAAGTTTAGTTGAGAATTTTTATAGATATTTTTCATATTAAGATTATTATAATTTTTATGAAAATGAAAAATATTCCACCTGATATTAAAAGTAAATCAATAAACGATGCAAAATCAGAAATACATGATATTCTTGAGAGATTAGAAAAGGACAACGCTGATCTTGAGGGCTCAGCAAAAGATTATCAAAGGCTTTTGATTTTGAATGATCACATTGATGCCCTTTTTAAGGAAAAGCTTAATAAGATTCGCTCAATAGGAAAGAAGAAATAAATTTAGATATTTTCAATGTCAAGAGAGATTAAGAAAAATGCAAAAATAGTTAATCAGTTTTTAAAAAAATATTTTAAAAACCAAAAACATTCTAATCTTATATCTCCAATGAAGTATGGAACTTTGTTTGGTGGAAAGAAGATTAGATCTACCATTATCCTGAATTCAGCAAAAATATTTAATTTGGATTTTAAGAAGGTAATTAATATCTGTGCTGCTGTAGAGTGCATTCATTCATACTCTTTAATTCATGATGACTTGCCTTGTATGGACAATGACAGGTTAAGAAGAGGAAAACCTTCAGCTCATGTAAAATTTGGTGAGTCAACAGCTATTCTGGCAGGAAACTCTTTGCTAACACTTGCATTTGAAATTATCGCGGACAATAAATATAAAGTTAAACCTAACGTAAAAGCAGAGCTTTTAAAAAGATTAGCGGAATGTGCCGGTCATATAGGGATTGCTGGAGGACAGTTTTTAGATTTAAGTTATGAAAAAAGAAAAGTAAATTTTTCAAAGATTTTAAATATGCAAAAGAAAAAAACAGGAAAATTATTTGAATTTTGTTGTTTAGCTCCAGCTATAGTTTCTGGAGCAAATGAAAAAACAAAAAGAAAATTTAGTTCTTTAGGAGAAGAAATAGGGTTATTATTTCAAATTACCGATGATCTTTTAGATTTAAAAGGAAATAAAAAAAAATTAGGAAAACCTGTTAATAAAGATAAAAAAAAGGGTAAATCCACACTTATTCAATTGTTGGGATACAATAAAACATTAGAGTTTGCTTTCAGAAGAAAAAAATTGATAATTAGTAAATTGAAAAAATATGAAAACAAGTCAAACAAACTTATTAATAACGTTAACTTTATATTAGATCGCAGCTACTAATGAATGAGAAATTATTAGATAAAATTAATTATCCCTCTGATTTAAGAGAACTTAACAAAAATCAATTAGAACAAGTGTCCAAAGAATTAAGATCCGAGTTGATAGATGTTGTATCAGAAACCGGAGGTCACTTAGGAGCAGGACTTGGTGTAGTGGAGTTAACAGTAGCATTGCATTATGTATTTAATACTCCAAAGGATAAATTGGTATGGGATGTTGGTCATCAATGTTATCCTCATAAAATAATTACTGGTAGAAAAGATAAAATTAGAACTCTTCGGCAAGGAGGAGGTCTTTCGGGTTTTACTAAGAGAGCAGAAAGCGAGTATGATCCCTTTGGAGCAGCACATAGTTCAACTTCAATTTCATCAACCTTGGGAATGGCAACTGCCAAAAGGTTATCCAACGACAAAAATAATGTGGTAGCTGTAATTGGTGATGGAGCTATGAGTGCTGGAATGGCCTATGAAGCAATGAATAATGCTGGCGCCATGAAATCTAAATTAATCGTAATTTTAAACGATAACGATATGTCAATAGCTCGTCCTGTTGGGGCAATGAGCAAGTACCTGGCAAGACTTTTGTCAGGAAAAATTTATTTTAGTTTTAGAGAAACAATAAAATTAATACTTTCCGCTTTTTCTAAAAGATTTTCTAAGACCGCAGGTAAGGCGGAAGACGTGTTGAGAGGTATTGTAACTGGAGGAACACTTTTTAGCCAATTAGGATTTTATTACATAGGCCCCATAGATGGCCATGATGTAAAGAATTTGGTGACTATTTTAGAAAATGTAAAAAATTCGAAACATGAAGGACCAATTTTAATTCATGCAATTACAAAAAAAGGAAAAGGTTATCAACCCGCAGAAGAGTCAGGAGATAAGTACCATGGTGTTTCAAAATTTAATGTTTTGACAGGAGAACAATCTAAGGGAAAATCAAAATCTCCTTCCTATACTAAAGTTTTTGCAAATACGTTAATTAAACACGCTGAAAATGATACAAAAATCGTTGCAATTACTGGCGCCATGCCGTCAGGAACAGGTTTGGACTTATTTGAGAAAAAATTTCCAGAAAGAATGTTCGATGTTGGAATTGCAGAACAGCATGGTGTAACTTTTGCCGCAGGTTTAGCCACCGAAGGTTACAAACCATTTGCTGCAATTTATTCAACTTTTTTACAAAGAGCATATGATCAAGTGGTTCATGATGTTGCGATACAATCTTTGCCCGTTAGATTTGCTATTGATAGAGCAGGTTTGGTGGGAGCAGATGGACCAACCCATGCCGGATCTTTTGATATAACCTATTTATCAACTTTACCTAATTTTGTTGTTATGGCTGCAAGTGATGAAGCCGAATTAGTTAGAATGATAAATACCTCTGTAAATATAAATGACAGACCATCAGCTTTTAGATATCCAAGAGGTAACGGTCTTGGCGTTGAGTTGCCAGGCATCAAGGAAGTTCTTGAAATAGGAAAAGGAAAAGTAATTTTAGAAGGAAAACACTTAGCCATTTTAAATTTTGGAGCTAGACTAAATGAATGCAAAAAAGCTTCAGAAATTCTTAAGAAAAAAGGGATTACGATAAGCATTTTTGACGCAAGATTTGCAAAACCTTTAGACGAGAAACTTATTGTTGAATTGGCATCAAATCACGATGCTGTTATAACGATCGAAGAAGGCTCAATAGGTGGATTTGGATCTCATGTTGCAAAATTATTATCTGACAGAGGATTTTTTGACAATGGTTTAAAATTTAGATCAATGATTTTACCGGATAAATTTTTAGATCAAGATTCACCAGAAAAAATGTACAAGTCTGCAGGTTTAGATTGTGATAATATCGTTCAAAAAGTTGAAAGTGTTTTAAATTCCAATGTTGTTATCGCAAAAAATAAAAATCTTTCTTAACCACACTGGGCTTTGTTCATAAGGAAATGGTCTAACAATACACAGGAGAGCATTGCTTCACCAATAGGAACGGCTCTTATACCAACACAAGGATCATGTCGGCCTCTTACTGAGATTTTTGTATTCTTACCTTTTTTGTCTATTGTCTCTCTACTATTAATTATTGATGAGGTTGGTTTTACAGCAAAAGAAGCAACGATCTCTTGTCCAGAGGATATGCCTCCAAGTATACCTCCAGCATTGTTGCTTTTAAATTTTATTTTGCCAGATCCAGATCTCATTTCATCAGAGTTTTCTTCCCCAGATAAATATGCAGAACTCATACCAGAACCAACGTTTACTCCTTTAACAGCATTAATGCTCATCAATGCTGCGGCTATATCGGAATCAAGTTTTGAGTAAATTGGTGCACCAAGTCCCGCAGGAATACCGTTGGCTCTTAACTCAATAATTGCTCCACAAGACGAACCAGATTTTCTTACTGCCAAGAGATACTTTTCCCAAAGCTTAACCGATTGTTTATCAGGACAGAAAAAAGGATTTTTTCTTATTTCATTATTATTCCAGTTATTTCTATCACATCCCATTAGACCCAACTGGATGACTCCACCAACAATACTAAACTTCTTTCCAATAATATTTTTTAAAACTGTTTTTGCAATTGCACCAGCAGCTACTCTAGAAGCAGTTTCTCTTGCTGACTGTCGACCCCCACCTCTATAGTCTCTTATTCCATATTTTTTAAAGTAGGTAAAATCTGCATGACCGGGTCTGAATTTGTTTTTAATTGATTCATAGTCCCTTGATCTTTTATCCTCATTGCGAATTAATATTGAAATTGGGGTTCCAGTTGTTTTACCATTAAATACCCCTGATAAAATTTCAATTTTATCTGACTCTTTTCTTTGAGAGACAAATTTAGAACTGCCTGGTCTTCTACGATTCATGTCATTTTGTATGTCCTTTTCAGATAAAGCGATATTTGGAGGACAACCATCCACAATACA
>CEUZ01291134.1_pt1 | contig 11409 bp, 9 predicted proteins | sample 361511 | NCBI WGS metagenome assembly CEUZ01 (sample SAMEA2622822, study PRJEB7988) | marine metagenome | biome: marine biome (ENVO:00000447); feature: surface water layer (ENVO:00002042); material: "saline water (ENVO:00002010), including plankton (ENVO:xxxxxxxx)" | depth 5 m
ATTATATATAAATAAAAATAGATTATTTATTTATAATTTTATTATAAACTTAATATAATAATGTCTTGTAAAATATCGACGGCGCCTATAAATTTATTATCTAGCAATAAAACGGCTTGTGGAACTAAATGCAACCTATTTTATAATTATGAAAATTCTAGTTGTTATGTTGTAAATAAATCTAATTATTTAGATATTAAATGTTTTGATGGCCATAATTATGTTGAATTTGGAGTAACTGGTCGTTGTAGAGTAACAGATGTAAGATTGTATAAACCTTCATTAAATATGTATGATGGTAAATCCGCATCTGCAGAACTCATAATAACTCATAGTAGTAGTGGTAAAAATGTATATATATGCATACCAATCGAGATTAGTGACAATGATGGTAGTTCAGCTAAATGGTTTAGTCAATTTATTCCATATAGTCCTTCGGGTTTTAATTCAGAAAAAACAATTAATGTATCTAATTTTAGTTTAAATAACGTAATACCACAGAATGGATTCTTTATTTATGAAGGAGGCACTTTTAATTGGGGATGTAAAAAAAAAGATGTAATGATATTATTTCATAAAAATGTAGCAATAACAATGAAAAGTACCGATTATAAACGTTTAGCTAAGCTTATTAATCCTGCATCCTACAATGTAAGATCAAACCCGCCATATATAACATATAATTCAATAGGAACTTCATCAGGTCCGGGAAAAAATCCTGGTAGTAGCAAAAAAAAAACGTTAACGTGCGTTCCAATAACGGATCAAGACGATATTAATATAGCAGATGGTGGTGTAAAGGATTTACCATGGGAAGGTGATAATGCTCCCGAGATATCATCCGAATCAGCAGCAGCGGCAAAAGAAAAAATGTGGCAAAATATAGCTATAATACTAGCAGTTATTGTCGGGATATGTTTAATATGGTTATTGGGATGGACATGGAAAAAGGTTATGAGTGGAGGAGGTGGATCTATAAATATTTTTAAAAAGGAAAATACCTAATTATCTAATACATTTACATTTAATAATAACTAAATTTAATGATAAATTAAATATAATGATAACTATATTTAATTTAAATTTCAGCAGAATCGTGGAATGAATCCAAAACTGGTTTATATCCTGGAGAAGAATAAACACGATTTGTAACGGGTAGCATATTGTTTATAACTTCTTCTTCTACTGTGACAGGAAAGTCATTCATAGCAGCAAGATGTTTGGCTTTTTTTGTTTCTGTTGGAACGTATACTCTTTTAGCGGAACTACCGGTTGTGCGTTCTGATCTATGAACTAATACATAAGCCGCAATTAATCCTATAGCTCCAGATAAGACATTTAATGATAATAAACATAAGGCAATAACAAATACTACAATTTTCCCTATAACATTATCAACTAATTCTGCTAATAAAAGAGGTATTTTAATATCAAAAATAATAAAAACACTTAATAAAACACTTAAAATAAGATGATGTTTGTCTTTCATAAATAATTTCAATAACTTTTCCATATATCATATTATTATATTTTTTATTGAGAAAAATTGAAAAAAAACAATAATAAATAACAAAGACATAAATTATAATTATGGAAGATGATATAGCAACATATTTAGGTCACAGAGGATTTACTATAAAAAAAGAAAGTATATCTATACAAGAGCAGCAATTAATAAGAAAAGAGTTAAATGTTAAGCCATTTGTTCCTAAAAGTTCGCTAATAAAACCGCAACCTTTCCCTGTATATCGCGAATCAAAAAAAAAAATATATATACCTCGATTTTATGGTGTTGAAATGTATGGAGAACCTGACGCAATAGTTATTCAAGAAGGTACAAATATCCAAACAGAATTTAATGGAGAATTGCGACCTGCACAAAAACCTATTGTTAAAAAGTTTATGAAACATGTTAGGAAAAAGGGAGGAGGGCTGTTAGCACTCCATACGGGATTTGGAAAATGCCTGATCCAAGGAACACCAATTATGTTATCAAATGGTAAAATTAAAAAAGTAGAAAATATAAAAGTTGGAGATAAGTTAATGGGGGATGATTCAACACCAAGAACAGTATTAAGTTTGGCAAGAGGTAGAGAAATGATGTATGATATTATACCTACAAAAGGTGATAAATATACAGTAAATGAATCGCATATACTATCATTAAGGTGTGGATATACTAGCGATAAACGTATCCGCCAAGATCAAGAAGCAGAAGAAAACAGACAAAATCAAAAATATGTAAAAGATAAAATAATAGATATTGAAGTACGCGATTTCTTAAAACTTCCAAAAACAATAAAAAATCATTTATTGAAAGGATATAGGGTTCCAGTAGATTTTCCAAAAAAAAAAATAGATTTAGATCCATATATTTTGGGTTATTGGTTAGGAGATGGTACATCATCAAGACCAGAAATAACAACTATTGAGGAACCAGTTTTAGAATATTTTAGATATTATTGTGAAGAATTGGGATTAACTTTAAAAAAGCAAAAAAGCAAAAGAAGGGAAGAAATAATCTATAGAATGAGCTATGGTAAAAAAAACAGGAAAGGTATATCAGGAAGTACAGGTAAAAATAAAATGTTAAATATGTTAAAAAAACATAATTTAATTATGAATAAACATATTCCACATATTTATAAATGTAATAGTAAAGATACACGATTAGAATTATTAGCAGGTATTATTGATAGTGATGGATATTATCGTGCAGGTTGCTATGACATCGTACAAAAAAATGAAAAATTATTAGATGATATAATATTTGTTGCTCGTTCGTTAGGATTTGCGGCTTATAAAAAAGAATGTGAAAAAAGTTGTATGTATAAAGGTGAAAAGAAAACAGGAACATATTATAGAACTACTATTCATGGCGATGGAATTGAATATATACCAGTAAAATTAGAAAGAAAAAAGGCAAATAAAAGAAAACAAATAAAGAATGTATTAAATACAGGTATAAAAGTAGTAAAAAAAGAGGTTGATAATTATTATGGATTTGCTATTGATGGAAATAAACGATTTTTATTAGGTGATTTTACAGTAACTCATAATACCTGCCTTGCTTTAAATATACTATCTCAATTAAAAAAGAAAACGATAATAATCGTTCATAAAGAATTCTTATTAAGACAATGGATGGAAAGAATAGAACAATTTTTACCAAATGCGCGAGTAGGAAAAATTCAAGCAAAAACTATAGATGTAGATGATAAAGATATAGTATTGTGTATGTTACAAAGTTTAAGTATGAAGGATTATCCTAAAGAAATATTTTATGATTTTGGTTTTACTATTGTCGACGAATGTCATCATTTAGGGGCTGAAGTATTTAGCAGAGCATTCTTTAAGATAGTAACAAAATACGCATTAGGACTTTCTGCTACTATGAAACGAAAAGATGGTTTGACAAAAGTTTTAAAATGGTTTTTAGGAGATGTTGTGTGCAAAAAAGAGAGAAAAGGGGAAGATAAAGTTCTTGTAAAAGCAATTCAATATAGTATTGATGACGAGGATTTTAATAAATTAGAAACCAACTATAGAGGTCAAATTATGTATACAACAATGATTAAAAAACTTTGCGAATTTAATAATAGAAGCGAATTTATACTTAAAATATTAAAGGATTTATTAAATGACAATATTGATCAACAAATAATGATTTTAGGGCACCAAAAGAAATTATTACAATATTTGCATGACGCAATAAAACACAGAACTATTGCAACAGCTGGTTATTATATTGGCGGTATGAAGGAAAAAGATTTAAAAATAAGTGAAGGAAAAAAAGTCATTATAGCTACTTATGCAATGGCAGAAGAAGGATTAGATATAAAAACATTGACCACGTTGATTATGGCTACTCCCAAAGTAGATGTAACACAGTCTGTTGGAAGAATTCTAAGAAAAAAGCATAAAGAAGCTGTAGTCGTAGATATAGTGGATTCGCATTGTATATTTCAACGCCATTATACAAAACGTAAAACATTTTATCGAAAACAAAAATTCAAGATTATAGAAACAGATATGTTAGGATATAATGATAATAAATGGGAAACGCTTTTTGATCCAGAAAATAATATAAAAAAATCTTTTACAAAAAAATATAAAAAAGATCCCTTATTGCAAGGAAAATGTTTGATATAAATTTATAAATATTAAATATAAATTTATATATTTCTTCGCCTTCTAATAAAATATTTTTTATCTCTTTTTACGACGTCTACTCTTTCTGCGTGATTTTCTACGTTTTCTGCGCGATTTTCTACGTTTTCTGCGTGATCTTCTACGTTTTCTGTTTTTTTTACGGGTTCTTCTTCTTTTTCTTTTTCTTCTTCTTCTTCCACCGCATTGGTTTTGTGGTGGATTTCTAGAAATAGGGGCGTAACTACCTTTGAAGCACGAATTATTAGCTGCGCCTACTTTTGTAAATCCATAACTAGACGGTAAAGCATTAACAGCATCGTAATCAAACCTTCCTCCTCTTTGTTTTATTTTGCAATTATTATAATGTTTAACAGGGATAATAATATTTTTGGCAACATTTGCATCAATAGCTGCATTTAAAGAATCCATGGTTGAACCATATGATCCACCACGTTGACTGGGACAACGCACACCTTCTTTACTAGCAACTCGCGCTTGGATAAATTGATTATTAGTATTATTTACAAAAGATTTGCTCATATTATATATATACTTTGATTATTTTTTTTTATAATAGAGGATTTCCCTTCTAGGGGAAATTGACTCTGTACTAATTTCAATAGGTATCCATGAATCAAACTTTCTAATATAAAGACATTTCATAATAATTTTTTTATCTAAATTAACATATTTATCCAATGATATATTTTCAAATTCATCTTCGTCATCACTTTCTTCTAACGCATCTAAATTGGCATTTTCTTTTATATTTCTAAATAGAGAATTCATCATAACACTTGTTTTATAATTAGGAATACATGCTGTTTTATATTTTTCTAAATAAGTTTCATTAAGATAATATAAATCATAAATATCATTAATAATTGTAGCCTGTAATTGAAAGATTTTATAAATATCTTTTTGGACTGTTACTATTTCATTTAAAAAAGGTTTATTATTATATAATAATCTATGTTGTATAGAATATAAATCATAAGGCAAATCATTAACGCATTTTTTTAATATATAACCGTTTTCAGCAATATTTGGTGTTCCAAAAATGGTGCTATTGGGTAAATAGGCTACTTGTTTTATATAATTTTTCATAATAAAACCAATTTCTGTTAATTTATTATATTGATTAACGTCAATAAGCGAATATCCTCTAGAATAATAAATATTTTCAATATTAAAAAAAGGTTGTTTGTTAATATAAAAAATTGTACCAAATAATATTGTTCCTTTATCTGCACATAAAATCTTATCAAAACAACAAATATTAACAGAAATATTTGATATTGAATTAAATCTTCTATTTATTTGTAATAAAAAACATAAATTATCTTTTTTAAAAGTTTTAAACCAGGCAAAATATTTTTGGCCTTTTGGTATTGTAAGACAAATATCAGATTGAACTTTTTTATGTAATTTTTTTTCATAAGAAAGTTCTATATTAGGAAATTTTTTCATTAGATTTTCCTGATCATATGTGGTTAGTTTCATTATTTGTATAAATCGTAATATCTCTATATTGATTTTATTGATTTAATAAGATGTAAAATTACCTTTTGAATGAAATATATTACCTACATTAGCAATATCTGTATTTTGCTGATTATGTTTATTTTTATTACTAAGTTGTTTTAAATAATTTTTTAATTCATCTTTCATATTTTTATTGTTCACTTCTTTTTTTAAATTTTTGTTTAACGATGTATATATTTGTTTATATTGTTCAATAGGTCTTTTTACTAAATCTTTTGTTTTGGGAATTGTAAGATTATTTTTAAAAAAAATATAAATATAATGAATACTAATAATTAAAACTATGGATATAATTATTTGTTGAATAATCCAAAAAAACATATATATATATATTAATTATACATTTAACATTTATACATTTAACGTTTCAATAAATGATTGTATATCATTCAAAAAGAAAATATTGTCTTCATCTATTTTTTTTGATGATAAAAAATATAAATCATTAATTTTATTTTTTATTTTTTCTATTACTAAGAAATGTTTACTTTCTTTTCCTACAGAAAATGTTATTTGTTCAATAGTTATTTTTGCATGTTCGTAGGGAATATGAAAAACTTCTCCTATTTTTTTATGATAATAATTCATACCGATTAATGTCATATTTTTAATAAAATTTTCTTTAATAAAAGAATTTTTATTAATAATTTTATATTTTATGAATTTATCATTTTCTAATTTATCATTTTCTAATTTATAAAAACCGCCATTAGTTATAATTATTTCGAGTTTTTTTGTTGTCATATGATATTTGTTCTCTAATTTTGTTAAAATATTGTTATTTTTAATTTGTTTTAAATTAATTTCAGGAATATAATATTTATTCATTTAAATAATATTTATTATAAACTATTTAAACCCATTTTAAAAAGTGAATACACATGGTAAAAGTGATAGTAGTTAGCAAAGACCGAAAAAAAAAAAATTCTAATATTAAAAATTTAAAAGTTGATGAACTCTATAAAAAATGTAACTTAAGAAAAAATGATCATTTTGAAAAACGACATACATGGAAAATGAAGAAATCAAATAATTTTATATCTCTTTATGCAAAAGATAAAGGTCGGGCAAATAGTGAAAATAAATATGACTTGCCTCCACCTCTCGACAATGCATTGTATTATGGGTTTTTATTATTAATAAAGCACAACGAAGAATATTTAACAGATGAAAATGCACTAAATCTAACTTTAGATGAATGGGAAAAATTTTATGAACATTTATTTGGTGGGTTTGAAGATTTAAATGCTGAGGATAGTTATAGTGAGGAGGAAGAAATTCCTGAACATATGAAGACATCGACAGGTTACTCTAAAGAAGGAGGATTTATTGTAAGTGATGGAGAAAGTGATGGTGATTACGTACCGTCAGATAATAGCGATACAGATAATGAATTATCCAACGATATGAATGAAGACAACGCGAACGAAGATGATATGGGCGAAGATGATATGGGCAAATATAGCGATATTCAAAGTGATGTTGAAGAAGACGAAGCAAATGAAGAAGATACTGATAGCGATAGTGATGACGGTGATTTAGGTTCGGAATTATCTGAAGAAAGTTATGTGGATAGTGATAATGAAAATTGATTAAATTTATGAAATAATATAAAAATAAAATTATAATAAATAATAGTATGATTGTTGAAGATCCAAAATTATTTCGAAGTAATTTACGTAATAAATTAGAATTGATTTTAAAAAATAAAAAAAAATCAACTAATTTAGAAATAGCAATTTTTAATTATTGTATTCAAGCATCAAAAAAAAAAAAAATAGTCAGAAAATGGGATAATAAATACTTTGTACAATTGTATATTGATAGATTTAGAAGTATTTATCAAAATATTAATCCAAAATCATCGTTATCAAATAAAACTTTATATAGAAAATTTACTAAAGGTAAAATTAATGCTAGAAAATTAGCATTTATGACACATCAAGAAATGAATCCTAAGATTTGGAAAGAATTAATTACAGCCAAAATTAAAAGAGATAAAAATATTACGGAAATAGATACTTCAGCTGCTACAAATGAATTTAAATGTTACAAATGTAAAAAACGTCAATGCACTTATTACCAATTACAAACAAGATCAGCAGATGAACCTATGACCACCTTCGTCACCTGTCTTATCTGTGGAAATCGCTGGAAATTTTAAATAAATATGTAAAATTTTATATTATAATATATTTTTTTATTATAATATGATTGATTATTCGTATAATGCTACAATTTTCAAAAATAAAGACATAAGTGCTGGAAAAAATATACTAACATCTATTACAGATCAGGGAATATTACGTGTATTCTTTACTGATGATGATGGTAATTTATATGGAAGTATTGTGAAACGATCCAATTTTAAACAAATAGTAAATGATAGTTCTGACAAGAGAGAGAATATGAATAATACAAGTATGTCTCAGCAATATTATGGGGCACCATTTCTTACAAAAAAATATAGAAATTTAAGTATGAATACCGGAATATCACAAGAAATACAAGGCAACATACATATTGGAAGTTTTAATATAAATTGGCGTCATGATGCTTTCTTAGATAATAGACGGGGAAACAATGAGAATAATATACTACGCAGTAGCGATAATGGCTTTAATATTAATGGTGCAGGATATGATTCAAATGGTTATAGTACTGGAGCAGACATATGGTATGATAATGATGGCGATGGCACCGGCTTTGGCATAAGTGGCGAAGTACCTAGCGTTTTGAAAAATGATGTATATCAACATTTCAAAGATCAGAGAATTCCAAATGCTTTTTGGGATTGTGTAGGCGAAGGATTTTTTTTTGAGAATAATGATGAAAATGGAACTTTGCATAATTTTATAATTAATAGCCCTGATGTTTATAGATATATAAATGCTGAAGAAAATTTACCTCACTCAATTTCAGGATGTAGTGAAACTTTACCTCCAAATGATATTAACAGTCGTCCCACATTAGATTACGAATATCCATATATAAGAACGACGGGCTCTTCTGCCGTAAGAAAAATAACTGCCAAAAATAACAGTTATTTTCAAGTATGTAGACGTCCATCACGCAGAATGATTATTCAGGATATGGGCGGTAATAGATTAAACGAAGAAGGTAATGCTACAAAATATCCGCAAGGATTTATATTATATGCTGACGATACAGAGTTAAAAATAAGAGCTCTTTTTGAGAATACAAAACAAAATTATTCTGATATAAAATGGCGAAATTCGATTGCAACAGTTGACCCGGACAGTGCATATTGCGACTTAGTTTTGGATATATCTCGTGATGTCGTTAATAACTTTAAACTATATGAAAATTATGGTCCTTCTGGAGATACAATGATTAATTATAATGATACGTTGTCTAGAGCTTTTTTTATTTATGAGTTCTTAAATGACGATCTGGCAGAACTAAATATAGGGAGTTTAACCCCTATCAATTATAATGTTCATTTAGATCAAGGAGGTAACAGATATGATTATAGTTGGAATTTGATACCATCTATAAATATTTCCGGTGGAAGTTATTGTAAAATAAAATGTGATAAAAACACTGGTTGGGATAGTAAAAAAATACATATTGTATACAAAGAAAACGAAAAACGAATTAAGTATGAACGTTATAATATATCTGGATTTATGGAACCTAATGGAAATGCTGGTTCAATAAATGGTATAGCGTCTCAAGATATTTCATATAATATAGATTGCAGTAAATGTGGTTGGTGTTCTATGGATTTAGATAAATGGAATAATCCACATATCGCATTTTTTGATATATGTGGTAGTGATGGTCGAATAAATTATACATGGATTGACTATAATGGAAACAAAGCTAACTGGAAGTACCCAGCAGATCGTAGTGCGTATATAATAAATGACAATGTAGATAATTATTTTGATTTATCATCCAACCCTAACGAAAATTTTCTTAGTTTAGCTTGTTCACAATATGATGGTTCTGTACATATTTCATATACACAACAAGCAAACGATATCCAATATTGGACAAATAGTCAACATACACCACATGCTATAGAAGATTCCTCAAATAAAACTGTATTTTCTGCTTTGGCATATGGAAAAAAAATAGTTAACAATAAAATAAGAAATCCATATGTTGATCTAAGTTGGAATATGGATATAAGTAATATATATCAACCATTGTATAGTATTGATACTCTATATCCGCATATAACAAGCCCTAAACGGAAAATAAGTGTGAAGCATTCAAAATATGATATCTCACATCAACTTAATGCAAATTTGTGTGATATTATATATATTAATACTACTGTTCAAACTCCTACGACCTTTGATGTTTCTAAAACTATTTTTTTGATGGGTGGGGATACAGGCTCTGAAGGTGCATATATTGGTGGTGTAAGAAATAATGGCAGAGTATATTTTGGAATAAATGGTATAAATAATACATTAAGTACTAGTAAGGAATTATCTGGTAATGAAACATATCAGTTAACATTTTATTATAATAAATATGATCGAGAAGCAAGAATTACTATAAGTGGTGGTAAAAATGATACTGGTGGTATAATATATGATAATTCGTCAGAATTATTTACAGATATTTCTAAAAATGGAGGATATAATATGCTTAATGGATATTTAACAATAGGTAGTAGTTCACACGAAAATGATAATAATAGTGCTAATGATAATAATTGGACAAATACCAATAAAAATGGATTTATTAAACGTATCAGTGTATATAATACTGATATAAGTAATATTGTATTTTTTGATATTTCACGTGGAGATAGTAATATAATTACAGGTTGGCCACATACTCAATATATAGATTATTCTGGACATCTTGTTTCTGATAAAAAGTTGAATACTGGAAAAACATATTCATATAGTATTTCTGGGAGCAATGAGTATAATAAAATACAAAAAAAAAAGGGTATAAATACTTATACAAAAGAACTTGAATTACATGAACTTTTTCATATACAAAGAATTAAACAACAACCACCGCACAATAATGGTATTGAAATTACTGCTCGATCAATGGATGTATATAAAAAGACCGATGCCCGCCACGATTCTACTATTTGGGTAGTAGGAGAAAAGAAAGAAGAAACTGAAGATGAAATAAATTCAATAACAGGATATATATTAGTGTCAAATGATGGAGGTCGCTCGTGGGTAGAAAATAAAACACATCCTCTTTATAAAAATAATATACGAATTGATTTGGACCTTAGTCATTATAAAAATAATGCGCAATATTATTCGGTAAAATTATTTACTGATAATAATAATAATAAATGGGCTTGGTTAGCTGGAAATAATTATGGTTTATATTATTGTGTAGCGGACGAATGGGGCGAATTGGGTGCAAATAAAAATGATTGGAAAATACTAGGCGATCCTTCAGGAATTAATATACGCATAGATAATAGTATTTCCAAGAGAACATTAAATTATGTATATCCTATTAAATATGATAAAGATAATTCGAAGAAAATATTTGGTACATATCCATCTAATGATGATTTTCATGTTTGGATTGGTGGTACTCATAATGAAAATGAAAATCAAAATGACGCAAGTAATGGTGCTTTTGACATGGTATTAAGAGGAAATAAAGATAAATTTAATACTCTAACAAATTCTCAAACAGGAATTAGTGGAAATATATATGAAACCAATAGTTGGTCAAGCGATCCAACTTATC
>CEUZ01286485.1_pt1 | contig 11403 bp, 10 predicted proteins | sample 361511 | NCBI WGS metagenome assembly CEUZ01 (sample SAMEA2622822, study PRJEB7988) | marine metagenome | biome: marine biome (ENVO:00000447); feature: surface water layer (ENVO:00002042); material: "saline water (ENVO:00002010), including plankton (ENVO:xxxxxxxx)" | depth 5 m
TTGGGTAAGAGTTTAGCTCTACAATGGTACGTCGTTCAAATCGTTCTACAGCAAAAGGCAGCTTTCGGAGAGGCACTCTTAACTCGGATTGATGGTCTATGAATTCATCGAACGAATAGCCATTGAATTGTTTGAAATAACTATCTGCAATCCATCGCTCATTTCGAAATTTAAAAATAACAAATCCGTGATCTTCCGAAACTGGGTTAGCTCCGTCATAAGCAACCATTATCTTGGCATATATATGAAAATTTGAAATCCCTGCGTGACGCATGAGTAAATGCAAAATGAGCGAATTTTCTCTGCAGACTCCTGCCCCACACTGCACGTATTTGCTGAGTGGAATTTCTGTTCCTTTTTTTCGGTATTGAGCTAGAAGATCTAGGTAAACGGGATCATCGTAATCATGATGACGAGAAAAAACCCTGCGAACTTCTTGCACTAATAGGGAAACCTTTTCAGGAATTGAATCTTTACTTTGGCGAATGGATTCAGCCACTCTAAAAAGAGAATTAAACTCTTCGGCTTCTGTGTCTATAAGATAGTCGGGTTGTAATCCTGAAAATCGAGCTGATCCTTCAACTATGGCGCCGTTTGGAATTACCCTGAAGTATTCTGTTTCCGAATGCCCATATGCGAGTGAGATGCCGAAAAAGAGACTACAGATGGGGCCGAAGTTACCTAAAGTCATAAAACTCGTAAAAAAGGCAAATATAGGAATTTGGCTCAATCTTAATGACGTCATCACAGGATGAACTACCATATATCTGATTGTGTGAGTGTTTTAAAAATATGTAATTAATTCAGGTACCTAAGTTCAAGCAGAAGACTTTATCTATTTGTTTTTATTGATGAAAAAAAACTGACTCTTTTTGTTTACTTTTCTTCACTTTGTTAAGTATAATTAACATTATGAGTCACACTAAGCTCCTCACTCGTATTCTCATTTTGTCTCTTCTGCCACTCATAGCACATGCAGAACGATCCAAAGTCATCGACTTTGAAGGGGCTGTTGTAGAAGGTTTAAATAAAAAACCCTTAGATTCCTTTAGCCAACTTTCTGAAAAAGACAAAAAAAGAAAGCGACTGCATCTCTATAAAAAAAGAAAAGGATTTCGCTTTCGAACACGTCAAACACTCAAAGAGATGAGGTATTTATAAATGAATACGGGGTCTCATTCATCGCACCTTTTGAATCCACAGCATCGAACTAAGGCATCTCAGCCTGTTGATACTTATGTTGTTCAAATCAAAGTTCGTCAAAATAGCCAACCCATTCAAAAAATATGGAGAGGAGACTCTCTCCTATCCATTGGTCATCCAATCCAATGGACAATCGAAACCACTGAAACAGGAATGAGAATGAGAGACTTAAGAAGTCCAATCAATCTCGTTTCAAAGACTGCCGTCAAAGAAATTGAATTTTCAGAGATTTTTGAAAAAGAATGGATTGAACTTCCACTGAGTGAAAATTCTAAAAACACTCCTGCAAGTGTTCGAATTAGAAAAACAAAAACGCTCGAAGCTTTATATAATTCAATAGAAACTGGAAAAGAAATTTTACTAGTTCAATACCTCAATCAATCTATACTAGATTCTTTTCCTTTAAAAGATTCTTCCTTTGTTCAATACGGAGGAGAAAATTTATTTCAAACTCAATGGGAAAATGAAAATCTAAAAGTAACAAGTCAACTTTCAGAACTTCAAGTACGACAAGATAAAAAAAACATCCCTTCAGAAAATGGAACCTGGTCTATTCCAAGAAGCAAACTTTTAAATACCTCAATTCACTTAAATGCTTTGTCATGGAAATTTGGAACTGAATCAGCAGGAAGCATCCCTCAAATTCCCCACATCGAAATAAAAAAAGAACTTGGAGATGAATCAAGATTCTTTAAAAAATCCATTCAAGGAATTATAGGAGCTCTTGCCATTTTTTTAATTACGATTGCACTCTGGCCACAAGCGGAAGAAAAAGAAGAAGAAAAAGAACTTATACCCGCTCAATTTGCAAAAATAGTTTTAAAGAAATCAAAGCCTGCTCCAGCCGCAAGTGCAGGTGCGACAAGTGCTGCACCTCAAAAAGCAAAACAAACAGCTGTAGTTCAAGCGTTCAGAGCAAAAGCTCTAAAAAGTGCAGTATCTGGATTGCTTAAAGGTGGAATGACTAACTTACTCAAACAAAGTCAATTCTCCATGGGAGTCTCTTCTCGTTCGAGTCAAACCAAACTCTTTGGGGCCGCAAAAGGAGACTTCACAAGCGCTAAAAAAGTCGCTCTCTCCAATCAAAGAAAAGTGGGCGTAGGCACACTGGGTGGCCAATCTGCTGGAGGGAAAGGAATTGGTTACGGAAAAGGGAAAAGAGCAGGTATTTCTGGTCAGGGTAATTCTTTTGTTGCTCTAGACACTACTGGATCTTCAATTGAAGAAGGTCTAACTAAAGATCAGGTCGGACGAGTGATTCATCAACACATGAGTGAAATTCGATATTGTTATGAGTCCTCTCTTCTAAGGAATCCAAATATTGATGGAAAACTCGTCGTTGATTTTAAAATTGGTGGTCATGGAAAAGTCGTCTCTACCGCTGTTAAAAACTCTTCTTTAGGTGAACCAAGACTGGATGATTGCATTTTAAGAAGACTAAGAACCTGGAAATTCCCGATTCCTAAAGGAGGAGTGGGAGTTGCTGTATCATACCCATTTATCTTTAAACCGCTTCAGAGGTAAAACATGAAATACATCAAAAGATTAATAGAAACCTGTTTATTTATTTTGGCTGTTCATTTAATTTTTCACAGCATTACAGCTGAAGCTGCAGAAAAAAAAGAACAAAAAAATCAATCTGAAGAAGTAAACGTAGATAAAATTAAGAAAAAATATTGGACCAGTGGAAAAACTCAAGATTTTGGCGTTGTACAAAACAGAATTTACTCTAAGTCTGGAAAAATAGCAGTCGGAGTCATGGGTGGATTTCTGACCAGCGATCCTTTTCTAAGTACTAAAACTCTTGGTTTGAATATCGGATATCATTTCAATGAGTATCTTTCTTTAAGTGTTCTAGGATGGAAAAGCTTTGTAAGTAACTCATCTGCTCTCGATTCTTTTGAGTCATTTAGTGGAGCAACTGCAAATACAAATTTAACTCGGTATTACGCAGGAACACAGTTTGATTATAGTTTTTTATACGGAAAGCTTTCACTTCTTGGACTCAAGATTATTCATTTTGATCTCAATGTAGGTGCGGGACTAGGTGCCACAGGTACAGAAACTGGAACTTATATCACGCCCTCACTCGCCGTTGGACAGCGTTACTACCTTACAAAATTGATTTCTTTAAGACTAGATTATCGTTTTATGTATTATCGAGAACGTCTCGTAGAAAAAGTAGTTCCGCAAAGCCTAGGGCAAGATCGAGGAACTAGAAACAACCTCACACATTCTATCACCCTAGGCGTTGACTTTATGTTTGAACTTTAAGGAGTAAACAATGAAATTTTATTTTTTCACGCTTCTTATTATAGCTCTTACTCCAATCTCCTCTTGGGGTATTGAAGGAAAACATTCTTTCTGTACTTCTTCGGAGTCTTGGAAATTTTCAGATGAAATTCCAAAAGATTATGTCGAAATGTTTAAAAAGACTGTTGAGAATGAAATTCCTCCGACACAAGGGTTTTCTGAGGCATTAGACTTACGAAGAAGAGCTGAAACACCTATACAAAAATTATTTGCCGAATACTGGATCTCTCGTTCAATCTTATCAGGAGGCCTCCCTCACGTAGCTCACCAAGGGTTTATCACTCTTTTAAAAACTCCATCTAGACCAGGATGGAGAGATATTCAAATCTCTTCTTTAGAATGTCTATCAAGAATACAAAAAAAATACCCGACACTCACTTTTGATGCTCATGTTCATCATAAAATCATTGAACTTTTTGACCTTAAACCAACAGGTTTGATAAAAAAATCACTTCAAAAAAGTGCTCTCATTTCAGTTAGAGATCTTATTTCTCAAAAAAATATACAAAAAAATTTAATTGAATCGATCTTAAATAAAATGAAAGATGGAGGTAAATATGAAGAGCTCGCACAGGGATTATACTCTTCTTCCATTTCTCATCATTCAAAAACAATTCTTTGGTTAGAAAAGTTTCTTAACCCAAAAACAAATATACCATCGGATTTAAAAAAGTACCTCGACTCTGCGAATCTACTCATGGCTAGAGCTTTGTACTCCAGTGGACAATATGAACGATCTATTTGGCATCTTAAACATATACAAAAAAATTCAAACGAACTTGCAAGAGGCTTATCAGAACTATCTTGGGCTTTTCTGCAAAGTGAAAGATATGCGGAGGCCATTGGGACTGCAATCAACCTTCAAGCTGGTGGCTTAAGAGGGACTTTCACTCCTGAAGCCCCGATGGTAATGGCTATGGCTTTAAATGAAGTCTGTCATTACCCAAAATCGATTCAAGCAATTTCTCTTTTTAAAGATAAATATAAAGACTCTTATTTTTGGTTATCTGATTGGTATAAAAATAGAAATTCTTCTTCTCAAAATATCTACCCTAAGGTGATTTCTTACATTAAAAAATCAGCATCTGTATTGAATAAAAAAGATAAAAGTTTTCAGTTTGATGTACCTGTCAATATTGTAAGTGAATGGATTAGAACTCCTCTTTTTTTATCAAGACAAGAGGAAATTAATTTAATTTATAAAGAAAAAAAGCAAACAAAAAAGCTTTCAAAACAAGGTGCTTTTTACCAAAATAAAATGGCTGAAAATCTAATCAAAGAAGCTCGAGGCCTTAAAAAAAGATACATTCTAGCAAGAAAAGAAATGGCTCCTGGAGACCCAATTCCTGCTCAAATTACCGACGATTTAAAGTTTTTAAAAAAGCAAGTTCTTCATTATCGAAGAATGCAACAAGGAGCTCCAATTTGGCATGTAATCATGAATGCCCATCAGAAAAAAGCGCCTGAACTTAAAAAGACACTGGTATCTAGAATTAATAGAGATTTAAAAAGAATTACAGAAAATATGTATTTTCAGCTGGAAGATATTTCTGAAAACAGTCAACTCATTGAAGTAGAAATCTACAATGGTGCCACTAAAGATATCATTTGGCAAAATGCACATCCTGATTACGATAAGATTGCGGAAGCTTTAAAAGATCAAGATAGACGTTTAGCAAAAAAACAAGTGATGGACTGGGGTACTGTCCAAGCATCAATGGACGGTCTAGGAGAAATTTGGGAAGACGAGCTTGGTGACTTCAAAGCAGATATCTATGACAACTGCGAAAGTAAGGATCGTTACCTTAAAGTAAAAAGAACGCAAATGCTTGCTAAATTAAAGCAAAGTAGACAGGGAAAAAAATGAAAAAATATTATTTAGGAAGAAAAGGAAAAATTTTTGGTCCATATACAGAAGCAGAATATGAAAACCTACTCGCTTCTGGTGAGATTGAAAATTTTAGATATCTGTGGAATGCAAAAAACCAGGACTGGATTCCATTAGAGCCAGCTCCAGCTCAAACTCCAGAAGCCTATGACTTAGGTTCGAAAGTAAGTCATTCGGCAAAGCCTCAGGTCTCTAATCCACTCTGGCAGGCTGTTTGTCACGATTTAAAAACAGCGGTAAAAGGACTTGTAGGCCAAGTCACAGAGACCGGGTGTATGATCTATTCTGATTCAACAGAAAGCTTGAAAAAAGGATCAAAAATTCTCCTTCACCTCTTTGATCCAAAACTACAAAAATCAATCCAAATTAGAGCTGTACTTTCAGAGGTACAACGCCAGAACGCCGGTTGGAGTTACCAAATTCGCTGGAACGAGTCCCCAAAGTTCTCGTAAAAAAACTTTTTACTGGATAATCAGATAAAATCCACCTCTGGTGAGATCGAGATCGATGATCAAACTGAAGATCAATAATCCATTTCTCTAAATTAAGGTTAGATTTTAGGATACTTCTTTTTAAGGAACTCATTTGTCCAAGCAAGTTGTTTTTTAAATGAGATGCAGTTTCTAAATTCCAAAATTGAATTAAAAACTCAAGAGCCACTATTGTTACCGACAAAGCTCCATATTCTTTTAATTTTGAAAACAAAATATCTGTCCGGAGTGAATCTCTTTTTAAGACATAAAATAAATCACTCAAAAAAATCCAATTAAATCTTAAATTTTCATCAACTAAATTTAAAATTCTATCTAAAAAAATATCCTCACTTGAAAGAATTCTGATTTTAGGACTACTTCCTGTGAGCTGCTCTCTCGGGTAATTAAAAAAATGTCTGCGATCAATAATTTCACCTTCTAAAAAAGAAATTTTCCTTTCGACCAATATGGTAGAACGTGAAAAACGTCGATAAAGACTATAAGAATTATTCTGATTCTGCTGTTCGTCTAAAGAACGAAAGCCACATTGCCCCAATATTCTTAATACTTCATTTTGATCTTCTCTCGTAACTACAATCCGAGCCTCTGTCAGAGGTCTCATCCATCTGAGTGAATATTCATTTGGATAGTAGATTTTCGCTAAGTCAAAACCACCATAAATAATCATTGGAATAGAGGCATCTGAAATTAAAGAAATTACTTTTTCAACCTCTACATCTAAAACTTCTCTTGTTTTTCTCGTTCTCTCTGCAAGATCCTGTAAGAACTTCCAACCTTCGTTTTCAAATAAATTCGTTTCTTTAAAAATTTCAAAAAAAACTTCAGCTAATTCATTGCGTTCTAAAAAATCAATGAATCCAGATCTTTCAATCGGAGAAAAAACTGGGATTTCATCTAAAGCTTGTCCTGACTGGACTTTAGACATTGCTTTAAAAAAAATGATCTGGTTTTCAGAAGTCACATCACCGCCGTTTCAGATCTTTCAAAATCAGATAAATTAGAAAAATAATCGGGAGAAAATATTTTAATCGTTGTTTTTTTCTTGGTGATTTTTTCAACCCATTTCTTTTTCAAATCTAATAACTCCCCATAATCTAACCCTTCAATGTTAGAAAATAGAACATCAGAAAAATTAACTTCTTTGACTTGATCATGGTTACTATTTAAAACAAACAATTCCCTTACTGGATAGGTTAATCTCGACTGAGGAAGAAGATGATAATCCTTTCCAAAAGGAAGAGAATGCATAACCAAATGAAGCTCTTTCTCAAGCACCCAAAAACCATCTGCAATCACTTGAGCGTTGGGGAAATAAGAAGAAAATAAAGCAAGTGACGTAGAACGCCCCTCCCCTGCTTTACCAATAAAACCAATTCCTTTTCCGTGATCTGCAATAGCACTCCCTGAAAGAAGCACTGAATTTTGATGAATAAGCGCATAAGGAATAAACCATTTCATAAGTTCATGCATTGCAAAAAGTTTTTCAGGTACAAGATAAGCAACCGCTTTTCTAGAGTTCAAAGAAAGAGCTGACCAATTTTCTCCTTGAGAGAATCCATCTTGTGTTTTTGATCTAGACTCAATTTGAATGTTTTCAAATTTTTCAAAAGATATATCTTGAATAAAAATTTCAGCATCTAAATCTCCATCAGAAAGATACGAAGAATAAAATGACTGAACTTGAAAATATAAAGACTTTGAATTTGTTTTTATTCCTATTCGGGAACCCCCAATAGAAATTTTTACTCCAAACGCATCTTCTCTAGATTTTAAGTTCTTAAGTTGATTTAACATGAATATCCTCAATTAAAAAGAATAAGAAACTCCACCAGAAACAACAAATCCCGTCATGCTTAAAGGTAGAGAAACAAATCCTGAATTATCAGAGTTATTTAAAATCCGACTTCCATTACCCGCAACAGAGGGGGCTGTTTCTGATGTGGATAAAAACCTAAACCCCACTTCTAAAAATGCAGCTACCGCAGGTAAAATAAAGTAATTCGCCTCAACGGCTGCAAGCCCAGTAAAACCAGAGGTACTAATTGTAGTATCATTCCCCAAGGAAGACGACGTAGAACCTGTACTTGATTGAAGGGTTGCAGTGAAATCAGTCAATAAAGCTAAACCACCGGCTCCGATCAGGCGAATCCACATTTTAGGCATTACTGGAAACTGATAAGCAGCTCCAAGCATTAGAGGTAAACTGGTGTAAGAAAGTGCGTATTCATTCGTTTCACTCGTTCCTGAAGTATAACTAATGGTGGCAGTTAAAGACTTTGTTAAATACTCAACACGACCAAGAACAGAAAATCGAGGACTAAACGCATAAGAAAACTCTCCTCCAAAGTGAATGCTACTTGAAAAGGCTTCAGCTCCAATTTGAGTATTTAACTCTGTTGGCGAATACAGACTTAATCCACCTAACGCTTTTACTCTAAATTTCTTATAAGATTCGCTTTCATTTTTTTGACGTCTCTGATTTCGAGTCATGGGAGCAGCATAAGGGTTACTGTTTTCAGTCGGTGGAAGATTCCTTCTTCTCCTTTTTCTTTTTCCTCTAGAAAAAATCTTGATCTCTTCTCCTTTAATCCATCCAATCTGCCCCGAAGGAGTTCTCACTTTATAAAATCCACGAGTAGGGTAATTACTTACGGGAACTTTCTGCCCTTGATCTAAAGATTCAATGACCTCTCCTCCCTCACTTGGACTTTTGTACACATTCGCTCCCTCTATACTCACCTTCGCCGATTGAGCTGAAAACGCATGATTCATTCCAAAAAATAAAAATACTCCTACAAAAAAAAGTGCCCATTTTTTATTCATCGAATGCCTTTCTTTGTCATTTCGAGTGGATTAATTTTCGCCTGTTGTACAGTCATTCCCCAATGAAGATGTGGACCTGTTACTCGACCAGTAGCGCCCGCTAACCCGATTCGATCTCCCTTTTTTAAAATTTGATTTAATTCAACAGTTATTTTACTCAAATGAGCATAAACGGTAAATAAACCATACCCATGATCTAAGATCACCGTCCCTCCAGTAAAGAAAAGCGGTTTTGCTAATACTACTTTTCCGCTTTCAGGAGCTCTAATGGGTGCTCCCGTTCGAGCTCTGAGGTCAAGGCCACTGTGATATCCACTAAAAGATTTATTATAAAGTCTTTTAGTTCCATAAGGACTGGTCACCCCACTTCGAATAGGAAGTCGGAATGGCCCCTTCCAATATTTGATCGGTGTACGTGTTTGATAAATCTTACGTGTTTCTAGATATTCCTTTTCAATTCGCTTCTCATCAGAAGGATTTGGCTTTATTTTCCGTGGAGCTACTCTCAGTTTTTCAGCCTTATATTTTCCTTCAAAAACTTCAAACATCAAATGCTGCTCCCATTGGTACCCGTCGAACTCAATTTGAACAGATATTTTCTTAGGACCGACAGGCTCACGGTAAGGAATTCCCAAAAGTCCCCTAAATACAATTCCATCATTATCTTGTTGATCAATAAAAAATGGAATGATCTTTTGATTCCACTCTGCTTGAATCGTTAAATCACCCGTTTCGTATGCAGAGACCCAATCTTTTTTTGATTTTAAGGGAAACTTAACAAAAATCTGCTGTAAGCGGCCATTTGAGATTTTTTCTTTTAAAAGAGAAGCCTGAACTTCGGGTAAACGAGAATCTCCTCGTGTAGACAGACTGGCACATGAAAAAGTTAAAAATAGAACTAAAAAACTAAAGAGCTTGAACCCACGATTCCCCATCTCTGAATTTTAACTTTAATTTATCGCCTTGTGAAATTTCTTTTGAAGAAACAACAACTCTCTCCGGAGAAGTGCTCATCGTAATTGTATATCCTCGAGAAAGAACCTTTAGTGGAGATAAGGCTTCTAAGCGAGCGGCTTCTTTTCCAAATGAAAATTCAAACTTTTTTAAAGTACTTGTCATTGAGAGCTTTAAACGCTCTGACCACTCATCCACTCTCTGGATTTGCTCTTGAATTTGATCTTTTGGACTCACAAGTCTGTTTTCTAAGTCTAAAAGAATTCTTTTTTGATGAATGAGACACTGATCCATTGAATATTGAAGCCGTTGATCCCACTGAAAAATCCGCTCTCGAACATCAACCCACCCCGCTGAAACCAATTCAGCTGCCGCAGAGGGAGTAGGCGCCCTTAGATCGGCTACAAAGTCCGCAATTGAAAAATCAATTTCATGCCCCACTCCGGAGATAACTGGAAGCGGCGAATCATAAATAGCTTTAGCAACTCTTTCATCATTAAAAGCCATCAAATCCTCTAAACTTCCTCCTCCCCGACAGACAAGAATCACCTCTCCTAGGTCATTCTTAGAAGCCACTTGAATACCCCGAGAAACTGATTCGGGCGCACCCTCTCCCTGTACCACTGCTGGAATCACGGTTACTTCAATTTGAGGCCCTCTCCTTCCTAAGACCTGAAGAATATCTTGCAGTGCAGCGCTCGTAGCTGAAGTCACCACCGCTATCCTTTTAGGATACAGAGGAAGTTCCTTTTTTCTCGACTCCTCAAACCAGCCTTTCTCTTTGAGTTTCTTTTTTAACTCTTCAACTGCGAGCTGAAGTGCGCCCACTCCCAAAGGCTCAATTCGATCAACAATCATTTGATAAGATCCACGCGGAGGATAGATAGAAATTTTTCCATGACAGAGAACTTCCATTCCATCACGAATGGGGGCCCTATTCTGTTTTCTACCCCAACCAAAAATAGCCGCAGATAAATGAGCATGCTGATCTTTTAAAGAGAAGTATACATGACCGGACGATGCAGGCTTAAAATTACTCACTTCCCCTTGGACCCAAATATTTAAAAATTCAGGTTCTACCAAATTACGTACACGAGCAGTAATTTGACTCACAGTCATCGCATTCATAGAATTGTTTTTTTCAAAAAAAGAAGACTGATTCAATGATACTTCCTTTTTTTAAAAGCGCGATATGCTTGTTTTTTTTCTTTATCTTTTATTTTTTTTTCAAAAAAACCTGTAGATTTCAAATACCCTATCGCTTGTAAAACTTGAAAATCTTTCTTTGGTGAATCATATTGCATTTTGTCTGATTTTTTATTTTTTACTGTAGAGTCAAATTCAGAAATATCAAAATCTGTAGAAACCTGTTGTCCCTCGAGATGACCTTCAAGATCTTGTTCCCGAAAGGCTGTTTCTCTCACCTTAGCTTTTTCAAGCAATTCACTATTAAATTTCTCCAAAACAATATCTGGAATTACTCCTTTCATTTGAATACTTCTTCCTTTTGGAGTGTAATACCGAGCGATTGTAAGTTTTAACCCCATATCGTCACCTAAAGGCATTACTGTTTGGACAGACCCTTTCCCAAAAGTTCTCTCTCCTAAGATCATCGCTCTGTGATGATCTTGAAGAGCGCCCGCTACAATTTCAGCGGCAGATGCTGTACTAGAATTAACTAAAACTGCAAGTTTAAAGTCAGTTCTTGCTCGCCCTTTTCTGACATGT
>CEUZ01124015.1_pt1 | contig 11384 bp, 13 predicted proteins | sample 361511 | NCBI WGS metagenome assembly CEUZ01 (sample SAMEA2622822, study PRJEB7988) | marine metagenome | biome: marine biome (ENVO:00000447); feature: surface water layer (ENVO:00002042); material: "saline water (ENVO:00002010), including plankton (ENVO:xxxxxxxx)" | depth 5 m
AAAAATCAATTGGGCTTTTTGTACATGTTTATGGCAATTTGTTCATTTTCATTGATGGATTTAATTGTTAAATGGTCTGAAAATTATCCAGTTGGACAAGTATTGTTTTTTAGAGGTTTTTTTGGAATTGTGCCTATACTTTTTTTAATTCCTAGAGAAAGATATTTTGATTTCTATAAAACAAATAGATCAATTCTTCATTTTAAAAGATGTGTTGCTGGATTAATAGCAATAGTTGCAATTTTTATTGCTTTAAGGAAGCTTCCATTAGCAACTGTTGTTAGCATTTCTTTTGCTGCCCCAATATTTACTACAATTCTTTCAATTTTCTTTTTAAATGAAAAAGTAGGCTTTTATCGTTGGTTAGCAGTTTTGGTTGGATTTATTGGAATAATTGTAATTTCAGAGCCAGGATATAGTTCTCTTAACCTATATTATATATATCCAATAATTTTCTGCTTTGGACTTTCTTATGTTGCAATAGCAATAAGACAATTATCTAAAACAGAGCCAGTTTGGCTTATAGGTCTCTATTTTTCTTTTTCTATAATGATTATTAGTTTTTTTACTTTAATTAAACAACAATGGATATTTCCAAATCTAAAGGATTTGTTTTTATTATCTATGGTGGGTATTCTTGGAGGTCTTGCTAATTTATGGCTTACCCAATCTTATAAATATTCCGAAGTAACATTGGTTACACCTCTTAAATATTTAGCACTGGTTTTTGGTATAATGTTTGGTTATTTAATTTGGGACGAAGTGCCAACTATAAAAACGTTGATGGGATCTGCACTAGTTATCATTTCTTCAATAATAATTTTTAGAAGAGAAATTTATCTAAAAAAGGAAGTAACAATCCCAAGACATGAGTAAAATTCCTTATTATTGGGATAAAGCAAAACGCTATCTTATAAAAAAAGATAAAGTAATGAAAAAATTAATTATCAATTATTCTGATAATAATTTAACCACTAGAAAAGATGTTTTTTTCTCCTTATGTAAAAGTATAATAGGTCAACAAATAAGTGTTGCTGCAGCTAATTCTGTATTTTCTAAATTTAAAACTGCATGTAAAGGTAAAATAAATCCAAGAAATGTTAACCTTATTAACACTTCAAATTTAAAAAAATGTGGTCTTAGTAGACAAAAAGTAAAAGGAATAAAAGAATTGTCCAAGAAGTTTATTAATAAATCTTTTAATCCTAAATTAATAAATAATATGAATGATGAAGAAGCGATTTTATATTTATCAAGTTTAAGACAAATAGGAAGATGGTCGGCTGAAATGATATTATTATTTACTTATAATCGACCTAATATTTGGCCAGTACAAGATATTGGTTTATTAAGAGCAATTTCAAAAAATTATAAAAAAAAATATTTTCCACCAAAAATTTTTGTTAATAAACTTAAAATAAAATTTTCACCTTATTGTTCAGTTGCAACATGGTATTTGTGGCGTTCAATTGATAATGAGCCTATTCAGTACTAAAACCTTCTATTATTTGCATATGTCTAATAGTAGTTTTTTTAGCCAAATTCCACCCAGCCTGATATTCATCTGATTCATGACATTCGATTGCTTTTTCATAGCTAGGAAATTCCCAAATTACTGTTCTCGAAAAGTTATCACCTTCATAAACTTTATATTTTCCCCCTCTAACAAGAGGTATACCCCCATAATTTTTAATAATAGGTGTTACAGTTTCAGCGTATTTTTTTAGATTTTCTTGATTCTCAATTTTTTTATACAAACTTACCCAATAGGCCTTCATAATAATTTCTCCTTTTTAATTTTTTTTATTTATGATACCAAATTTTATGATGAAAAAATTAATTAATAATATTTCAGTATTTTTGTTTTTCTTAACAATTTTTTTATCTACTTTTAGTCAGGTTAAATCAGACGAAAAATATGATTTAGGAAAAAAAATTTTCTTAGAACAAGGTAATTGCGCAGCATGTCATATACTTTCAGATGCAGGATCAGAAGGTAATATAGGTCCAAATTTGAATGAAATTAGACCTGATATAATGAGAGTTATACTTGCTGTAACAAATGGAATAGGTGTTATGCCTGCCTACCAAGGGGAATTGTCAATTGAAGAAATTGATGCTGTATCTCATTATGTTTCATTGAGCGCAGAAAAATAAGAAAAATTTTATTTATAATTTTTAATCCAATGTTTTGCTATATCTATTCTTTTACATATCCAAATATCTTTATAACCCTTAACATAATTTAAAAATTTTCTTATTGATTGAATTCTTCCTGGTCTACCAATTAATCTGCAATGCAAACCAACAGACATCATTTTTGGTGATTTTTTCCCTTCAAGATAAAGAGCGTCAAAACTATCTTTTAAATATGAAAAAAATTGATATCCAGAATTAAAACCTTGGCTAGTCGCAAATCTCATATCATTATTATCAAGTGTATAAGGTATCATTAATTGTTTTTTATTACCCTTTTTTATCCAATATGGAAGATCATCACTGTAAGTATCGCTGCAATATAAAAATCCACCTTCTTCTATTACTAAATCTAATGTATTTGGACTACATCTGCCAGTGTACCAACCTAGAGGTCTATTACCAAAAATTTTTCTTATTGAATTAATTGCAAGTTTCATATCCTTTTTTTCTTTTTTTCTAGATATATTTTGATAATCAATCCATCTCCAGCCATGTGAAGCAATTTCATAATTTGCTTTTTTAATAGCTTTACATACTTCTTTATTTCTTTCTAGAGCCATTCCAACACCAAAAATAGTTAAAGGTATTTTTTTTTCCTTAAACAAATCATGAATTCTCCAAAATCCTCTTCGTGATCCATACTCATAAATAGACTCCATATTTAAATGCCGACCTTTTATTGGTTTAGCTCCTATAATTTCAGATAAAAATACTTCAGAATTGTTATCGCCATGTAAAACGCAACTTTCTGCACCTTCTTCATAGTTTAAAACGAATTGTAAAGCTATTTTAGCATTATTAGGCCATCTAACTTTTAAGTTTTTTGAACCATAACCTATTAAATTTCTTGGATATTTTTTTTTCATGTATTAAGTAATATTTTTTCTTTTTTAAAATTATGAATAACTAAATTGTTACCTTTCCCTTTTCTATCGATTACTAAAAAATTCATATTTTTTTTTGAAATTAAAGGAAAGTGCCAAATACCAGGTTTGTAGTTTATTCCAGTTTGTTTTGGAACAATAAAAGATTTTATTTTATTTATATTTGGCTTCTTACCTTTTGGAGCAACAAATACTAAAAAAGTTGTTTCTTTCATTGGTATAAAAGCTTGGCTTCCCAATGGGTGTTTTTCCATCATATCAATTTTCATTGGAAAACTTCTTTTTTTGGCAGAAAAAATACTTATAATTGTATTACCTTTTTTTGAAGAAGTATTAATTTGTCCTAGATCATGGAATCTTTTTGCATATCCATTGTTTATAATAATTGGTTTTCTTTTTTTTGTATAAATTAAATCACCAAATTTAGAAAATTTTTTTTTTGTTATTTTTGTTGGTTTTATTTTTATTTTCATTTTATAAATTTTCCAAATGTCCTTATCCTTGAAATTCCTCCATCTGGATAAATATTTATTTTTAAATAATTAACTTTATTTTTTTTCATTTGATTGTTGTTGAAAACATGCTTTTTGTTTGCTTTTAATTTTGCCTTATTTAATATTACTTTCCATCTTGAGGAATTATTAACAACAAAGCTGTTGGAAACTTTTTTTAAAATATAAGCAGTTTGTATGGAGCAAGAATTGGGATAATTTCCTTTAAAATGATGAGTATCTATTTCTATTTTGTTAATTATTCCAATTTTTCCAAACTTAATAATTAACCAATCATAATTTTTTCCTCTACTTCTTCTAGTCTCCCATCCGTCCCCCATGTTTTTTGCTCTGCCAGGGGCAATCACATTTTCTGCTCTTCCAAAATGTTCATTATTGCAACCAACAATTGAAGCACCATTTAATACTGATGATAAATTTTTTATTTTTCCATTTAAATTAACTTTTTCCAAATCAATTTTACCGAACAATCTTATCCTCGCCATTCCACCATCAGGAAATATATTTAATCTAATATAGTTAAAACTTAATTTACTATAAGTATTAAAATTATGATTTTTATTTGGTCCAAGTTTCTTTTTATTTAAAATTGTAATCCACTTTGTTTTTTTGTTTGGTTTGTTTTTACTAAAACAAGCTTGCAATGAAGCATGAGTTGGTTGATTACCAGAAAAATGTGTAGTGTCTAAATCCACTTTAGAAATTTTTCCGGGTTTTCCAAGTTTTATTATTAAATAGTCGAAACCTTTAGTTCTTCTTCTACGAGTTTCCCATCCATCCATCCATTTTCCATTTTTGTCAAATAGACCTTCTTTAAAAACTGGACTTTCTGATTTTAGAATTCTACCGGCAGATGCAAAAAAATCATCAGTTTTAAATATTATTTTTGAACCAAGTCTCGGTTCAGCTAAGTTAATCTTTTTTCCAATTACGAATTTTTTCATTGATTTAATATTTCATTAAGTCGAAAAGTTGCAATTTTTTTTACCTGTTTTTTTGCTTCCTCAAATTCAATTTCTATATTATTTAAGATTCTTTGTCTAAAATTATTTAATATTTCAGTTTTATTTTTTCCTTTAACGGCAATTATAAACGGAAATCCAAATTTATTTTTGTACTGGAAATTTAAGTTTTTAAATTCATTAAATTCATCAACTGTACATTCATTTAAGTTCGCCCCTGCTTGCTCTAGCTTTGATTCATCGGTTAGTTTTTTAGCTACAGCTAGTTCTGGATGAGAATTTAAAATTTTTATAATATTTTCTTTATTACAATTTTCATACTGCTCAAGTATTTTTGAAGATAAATCATTAAAATTTTTAAAGGGTTTTAATTCAAAAACCTTTTCAGTAATCCATTCAGTTTTCTCAAAAACGTTGCCAAAAATTGATAAAAAATCAGATTTGTTTAGTTGATTGATGTTATCTATTGACTTCATTTTAATATTAATATTTTAGTTTTATATATAAATTATACAATAATTGTATAATATATCTTTAAACTTATGACAAAGCTAACAACACATGTTTTAGATATTTATTCAGGTAAGCCTGGGAATGGAATAACTGTTGATTTATTTTATATAAAAAATAATGAAAAAAAAAAAATAAATTCAGTAAAATTGAATAGCGATGGAAGATCTGAAAAACCATTAGTCGAAGGAGAGAGTTTTTTAGAAGGAAAATATGAACTTATATTTTATGTTGGCAACTATTTTAAAAACATAACTAATACAGGCGACATTCCTTTTCTTGATGATGTTGTAATAAAATTTGGTATTTCAAATCCTAAAGAGCATTATCATGTTCCTCTACTTGTGTCTCCATGGAGCTATTCTACATATAGAGGTAGTTAAGTGGATTCAGGTATAGTTAAGTTTTTGTTTAATGACAAAATTTTTGAATTAAATAATCCAGATCCAAATCAAACTATTCTTAGTTTTATAAGAACTGAATTAAAAAAAACTGGAACTAAAGAAGGGTGTGCAGAAGGTGGTTGTGGGGCATGTACAGTTGTTGTTGGTGAATTAAATAACAATGACATAGAATATAAGTCTCTTAATGCATGTATTTCCTTTTTGCCTTTTTTAAATGGAAAACAACTTATAGTTGTTGAAAATTTAGTTTCAAAAAAGGGAAAATTACATCAAGTTCAAGAGGCAATGGTTAAATATCATGGATCGCAATGCGGATTTTGTACTCCTGGTTTTGTGATGTCATTATTTTCTATGTACAAAAATCATGTGAATTACAATGATGAATTAATTAAAAACTCAATTTCAGGAAATTTATGCCGTTGTACCGGATATAGACCAATTGTTGACGCTGGAAAAAGTTTGAATAAAGTTAATAAAATTGATCAATTTAGTACAAATAAAAAAAAAACTATTAATCTTTTAAAAAAAATAAACTCAAAGAATATTTTTATTACAAATGAAAATAAAAAATATTTTTCTCCTAAAACAATTAAAGAATTAAAAAAAGTTATTAAAAAAAATCCAAATTCTAATTTTTTATCAGGAGGTACTGATTTATCTTTAAAAGTCACTAAAGAAAGAAAAGATATTCAAAGTATCATTAATCTTAAGGACATAAAGGAATTAGATTTTATTAAAAAAAAGAATAACTTTGTGGAAGTTGGCTCAGCAACACCATTAATAAAATTTGAAAAATTTATAAAAAAACATTATCCAGATTTTAATTCAGTTTTAAAAAGATATGGGTCAGTACAGATAAGAAATGTAGCAACTATCGGGGGAAATATTGCAACAGCATCACCTATTGGAGATACTCTTCCGATTTTATTATCTTTAAACGCTAAAATAATTATTCAAAATTTAAAAAATAAAAAAATATTGTCGATTAACGATTTTTTTATTAGTTATAGAAAAACTAGACTAAAAAAAAAAGAGTTCATCTACTCAATAAGAATTCCCTTGTATAAAAATAATATCTTTAAAGCATATAAGATATCTAAGAGATTTGACGATGATATTTCATCACTTTTAGCATCTTTTAATTTGGAGATTAATAATAATAAAATAAAAAATGTAACTATAGCTTTTGGGGGAATGGCTGAGATACCAAAAAGAGCAAAAATTTGTGAAAAAAATCTTAAAAATAAACGTTTATCTGAAGATACTTTTTTAGAAGCTAGAAATTATTTAGAAAAAGATTTTTCCCCAATAGACGATATGAGAGCCACCAAAGATTATAGATTGGAAGTAGCTAAGAATTTATTAATTAAATTTTTTTACGAAACTAAAACAAATAAATTTTTAAGAGTAAATTAGAAATGAATAAAGAAATTTTTATAAATGAAGCTAAACAACATGACAGTGCTTATAAACATGTTAGTGGATTTGCTGATTATATTGATGATATTAATGAGCCAAATAATACTTTGTTTGGCGCAATCGGATTAAGTCAAAAAGCACATGCAATTATAAAAAAAATTGATTTAGACAAAGTAAGATCAAGTAAAGGGGTAATATCAGTTATTAACCATCTAGATATTCCAGGAAGAAATGATGTTGGACCTGTTTTTGATGGAGATCCAATATTCCCTGAAAAAAAAGTTGAGTTTTACGGACAACCTTTATTTGCAGTAGCAGCCATTTCAACAGAACTCGCTAGGAAAGCAGCGTTAAAAGCAAAAATAATTTATAAAGATTTAAAACCTATAGTTACTATAAAAGATTCTTTAAATAAAAAAAATTTATTATTCAAAGTTAAAAAAATAAAAAAAGGTAATGCTTCAAAAAAAATAAGTAATTCAAAAAATGTTTTAAAAGGAAATTTTACCACTGGAAGTCAAGAACACTTTTATTTAGAAGGCCAAGTAGCTTTTGTAATTCCAAAGGAAGATGATAATTTGTTAGTTTATAGTTCCACTCAACACCCGTCAGAGACTCAACAATTAATAGCAAAAACACTTAATCAAAAAAGTAACTCTATAAATGTTTTAGTTAGAAGAATAGGAGGGGGATTTGGAGGCAAGGAAACTAATTTTATGACATCTTGTATTTGTGCATTACTTGCTCGAAAAACCGGAAAGCCTGTTAAACTTAGACTTGATAGAGATGAAGATATAATTATTACAGGAAAAAGACATGAATTTTATTCTGAATATGAAGTAGGTTTTAATGACAAAGGTATTATTCAGGGTTTAAAATTAAAATTAGCTTCCAATTGTGGAATGTCACCTGATTTATCTGTAGCAATTAATGATAGGGCTCTACTTCATATTGATAATGCTTATTTTATTTCTGATCTAGAAGTTGAAAATTATCTTTGTAAAACCAACATATCTTCATCAACTGCATTTAGAGGATTTGGCGGAAATCAAGGCATGATGGCAATAGAAAATGTTATAGATAATATTTCAAGATATTTAAAAAAAGATCCAAGTATCGTAAGAAAAAATAATTTTTACCAAAAAAAATTAAGAAATATCACTCATTATGGCATGAAAATAGAAGATAATGTTATAAGCGAAATTTTTAATAAATTAGAAAAACAGTCTAATTATAAAAAAAGATATTTAGAAATAAAAAAATTTAATCAAAAAAACAAATATAAGAAAAAAGGCATCTCTATTACACCAGTTAAATTTGGAATTTCTTTTACAACTATTCATTTAAATCAAGCCGGAGCATTGGTGCATATTTATACTGATGGAAGTGTTCATTTAAATCATGGTGGTATAGAAATGGGCCAGGGCACCCATACTAAGATAGCCCAACTTGTTGCGAATTCCTTAGGTATATCTTATGAACAAGTACATATTTCAACCACAAACACATCAAAAGTACCAAATACTTCGGCAAGTGCAGCATCGTCAACTACTGATTTGAATGGAGCGGCAGCTCTTAATGCTGTAATCAAAATTAAATCAAACTTAGAAAATTTTATTAAATCAAAATATAAAATTCATAATTCAAATCCTATTTACAAGAATGGGAATATTGTTTTTGGCAAACAATATTTTCAATTTAAAAAAATTATTAAGGAAGCTTACTTAAATAGAATTTCTCTTTCTTCATCAGGCTTTTATTCAACACCAAAAATTAAATTTAATAAAAAAAGTTTTAAAGGAAGACCTTTTTTATATTTTTGTTATGGTGCAGCTGTTTCTGAGGTTACTATAGATACTCTTACTGGAGAAAACGTAATTGAGAGAGTAGATATTATTCATGATGCTGGAAAAGCAATCAACCCAGCCCTTGAATTAGGACAGATTGAGGGAGGATTTGTCCAGGGGCAGGGATGGCTGACAATTGAAGAATTAAATTGGATATCTAATGGTCAAATTACAACTCATTCTCCTTCAACTTATAAAATACCAGCTGTTAGTGATATGCCAAAAAAGTTTAATGTTGAAATATTTAGGCAAGGTATAAATAAAGAAAATGTTGTTAACAAAGCAAAGACAACAGGAGAACCACCATTAATGTTGGCAATGAGTGTTTTTTATGCAATTAAAGATGCAATAGCTTCAGTTGGAAAATATGATATCGCCCCTGTAATCGACGCACCAGCCACACCTGAAAAAATATTGATGAGTATAAATAATTTGAAAGATAAATTATGAAAAATGAATTTATGAAAAGAGCTATTGAGCTTTCAATTAAAAATGTTAGCAATGGTGGCGGTCCATTTGGAAGTGTCATAGTTAAGGATGATAAAATTATAGCCGAAGGATCAAACAGAGTCACAAACAATAATGATCCTACCGCACATGGTGAAATTGTTGCTATTCGTGAAGCCTGCAAAAAGATAAATAATTTTAGTTTACAGGGATGTGAATTATATTCTACCTGTGAACCATGCCCGATGTGTTTATCAGCAATCTATTGGTCGAGAATTGATAAAATATATTATGCAAATACTAGGGAAGATGCTCAAAAAATTGATTTTGATGATTCATTAATTTATTCAGAATTTAAAAAAAATATTGTTGATAGAAAGATTCCAATGACTCAAATGATGAGAGATGAAGCTTTACAAGCATTTGATTTATGGGATAAAAAAATAGACAAGGTAAAATATTAAATGGATTTTTTAAGTTATTCGATAAAATGGTTGGAACTTGTTCTAAGATGGGGACATGTTTTGTTTGCAATTTTATGGGTTGGAAATAGTTTTTTATTTAATTATTTGGACAATAAGATTAATAAAGATCTTTCTAGTGAAGATGTTGATGCTGAAGGATATTTAATGCATTCTGGATTTTATTATAAGTTAACTAGATTAAAAAAATCTCCACCTTTAGAATATCTAAATCAACTGGTTATATTTAAATGGCAAAGTTATTTGACTTTTGTGACCGGAGTATTGTTATTAGCAATAGTATATTATTATAATTCTGGAGTGTTAATGGTTGATAAAAGAGTTCTTCAAATATCGCCATTTTACGCAATTTCTTTATCATTATTGTCATTAATAATCTCTTGGTTTGTTTATGATTTTCTATGTAAATCTAAGATAATTGCAAATAATTTATTATTCATATCAACTATATTTATATTATTAATTTTAGTTTCTTTTGGTTTGACAAAATTATTTGGACCGAAATTTGCTTTTTTAAGTGTAGGGCTAATTATTGGAACAAATATGTTTGGTAATGTTTTTACCGTAATAATTCCTAATCAAATGAACATTATAAATAGCAGTAAAAGAAATGAAAAATTTGATTTAAGTTTATCTTTGGCAGCAAAACAAAGATCAATTCATAACAATTATTCAACTTTTTTAGTTTTATTCATTATGTTATCCGGGCATTACAGCTTCATTGTTTACCACAAATATAATTGGTTAATATTATGCTTGGTAGGAGTAATTTCAGCCTGTGCAAGACATTACTTTAATTTAAGAGGTAAAAACATTCATAAGTTGTATATTTTGATTGGCTCCATTTTAGCTTTTACAGCTCTTGCTGCTTTACTTTTTATTTTCAAAAAATAATATAATAATAAATATATGTCTGAAAAATTAATTGTAAGCTGGGAAGAGTACAATCGAACCGTTGAAAAACTTGCATTACAAATAGATGAAAGCGGATATGAACCCACAATACTCATTGGAATTATGCGAGGAGCAGCTCCAATGATTGATGTGTTAAGTAGAATATTTAAATTGAAATGTGCTTATCTTGCGGTTGAATCGTATAGTGGAAAAGGAATTGAAGATGAACAAGGTGATATAGTTTTTTCAAGAGAGATGAGTTCTATTGCTCCAAATATGGGTGGAAAAATTCTTTTATGCGATGATTTATCTGATACTGGAATTACATTTAACAAAAGTATCGATTGGTTAAAAAAATATGAACCAATAAAAGACAAAATAGAAGATATAAAAACAGCTACACTTTTTAAAAAGAAAAAATCTACCTTTGAACCTGACTTTTGTGCAGTTAGACTTCCTGATAATCCATGGATTGTCCAGCCTTTTGAAATTTATGAAGAAATAAGAATAGAAGATATCAAAAAAAAACACCAAAAATAAAAAGGCCAGTAAAAACTGGCCTTTTTTTAATTATATTTTATAAAAGTTTTATTGAGGAATGTCTCCTTCAACTCCTTTTACGTAAACACTCATTCCAGCTAACAAGCCATCATCAGCAGTTGAGCCTGCAGCAACTATAACATTACCTTTTTGATCATAGATCGGACCCGTAAAAGAGTTTGCTTTTCCTGAGGCCAAATCCTTTTGAAGCTGTTCTACTTCGTTAATTAATTTAGTTCCCATAGCAGAATTATAAGGTCCCATAGCAACCATTCCTTCTTGTA
>CEUZ01124831.1_pt1 | contig 11371 bp, 9 predicted proteins | sample 361511 | NCBI WGS metagenome assembly CEUZ01 (sample SAMEA2622822, study PRJEB7988) | marine metagenome | biome: marine biome (ENVO:00000447); feature: surface water layer (ENVO:00002042); material: "saline water (ENVO:00002010), including plankton (ENVO:xxxxxxxx)" | depth 5 m
CTTGCATTATAATGCCAATAGTTTAAGACAGCATCAATCTCATTTCTTTCTATAAATTCATTTAAAAGTGGAGGAGCAGCATAAGTAGGTTTTAAAAAATTTATAGGATCTACGGCCATTTTTTTCTTGCTGTAAGCTCTGAACAATAGCCAGCTTTTATCAATTGAGCTCCCAGCAATACCAAGCTTTTTATTTTTTAAAGTATTTAAATCAATTATTTCTGAATCATGTTTAACAATTATTCCTCCAACGGACATTGAGTGAGGGTAAAAAAAATAACTTTTATTTTCTGCTTTTTGTCTTGAAACCCAAATCCAGTCAGTAACAATTACATCGACGGCTTTTCCTTGCAAAGCAATTGCAGCAGCATTTTTAGTAGAAAAAAATTTCTTTTTTATAATTACGTTATTTTTTTTATCTAATTTATTATGTTCAATTATATCCATTTCCCAATTAACACTGCCCCATTTAAGCAAACCTATATTCAAGGTATTTTCTTCAGCTTTAGTATCTACGAAGGAAAAAATTATTAGAAATATTAAAAAGAAATAGTTAAAAAATTTCATATCAAACAAATAAAAAAATATATTACTAATTTATTAAATCAAGCATAATTAAACCATTAATAAAAATAAATAATTTAATTATTAATATGATTTAGTTACATAATTCTTTAGTTGATCTATTTCTTTCTTCAGTCTTTTTGTTCTATCTTTTACAAGATCCCCTATACTTACAACCCCAATTAACTTATCATTGTCCACTACAGGCATATGTCTAAAATGCTTAGCTACCATTAAAGTTAAAAGGTCTTCATTGTTATCTTCCATGCCACATGTAAAAACATTTTTAGTCATTAATTCTTGAGCTTGAGTATTTCTGACAGAACTTTTTTGAGTAAAGCCTCTTACAATATCTCTTTCAGATAAAATTCCGATAACTTTTTCATTCTCAACAATTACAATAGCTCCTATATTTTCTTTTGCTAAAATATGAGCAATATCAACAATTTTTGTTTCTTTTGATGCAGTAAAAGTTTTACTACCTTTTTTTTTTAAAATATCACGTATTAACATTTTGTTTATTTTTTATATGATTCTTTTATAAATAAAATTTTTTTCAAGAATTTTTTTTTAAAATGGTAAAAAAAACTTTAGATGTTAAAGGACTAAGATGCCCAATTCCTGTATTAAAGGCTGAAAAAATTGTAAAAAACCTTAAAACAGGAGATATTTTGCATATTTTGACAACAGATCCTCAAGCAATCAAAGATTTCAAAGCTTTTTGTGAAGTTTCCAATTGTTTATTTCAAAATTTTAGTAAAAAAAAGGGAGTAATTAAGATTTCTATTTGTAAGAGTCTCTGATTATTTTATTTTCATTTATTGTTATTGTAAGTAATGCTGGAACTATAATTAAAATTAAAATTGCAGATAAAAATAAACCTCCTATAACAACTGAACCCAAACCTTTATATAATTCAGATCCCGCACCAGGAAATAAAACTAAAGGAAACATACCAAATATACTTGTCAAAGTTGACATAAAAATTGGTCTTACTCTAGTTCTAGCAGATTCAAAAATTGCATTCATTTTTGATATTTTTTTTTCTTTGATTAAATCAACAGTTTTTAAAACTAGCAAAATTGAATTATTTACAACTATTCCAATAAGTATTAAAAAACCAAGCAAAGTAAGCATGTCTAAAGCTTGGTAGGTGAATAAGTTTAAAATTTTAAGTCCAATAAAACCTCCAACAGTTGCAAGTGGGACTGCAATCATTATAACTAATGACAAAATAAAACTTTGTAAAAGTATTGCCAAACTTAAGAAAACTAAAATTAAAGCAATTGCAATACTTAGAGACATTGAATTCAATGTTTGTGATAACTTATCTGCGGTTCCTGAAAGATTTATTGTAACTCCTTTTTCATAAGCTTCATCACTCAAACCTTTTACAACAGCTTCATCTAAAATTTTTATTGCTACTTCTAAAGGAATTTGAGCAGGTGGCCTTATTTGCAAACTTACAGTTCTTTTGAAATTTATATGACGAATTGAAACAGCGCTTGATGTAATTTCATTTTTAGAAACCGATGAAAGTGGAATAGTCATGCCTGATTTTGAAACAATAGGAATATTAGCTATTTGTTGTGTAAAGTTAATATCCTGATTTTTTTTTCCAATTATTCTTAAATCCATATTTCTTCCATCTGCAACTATTTCATCAATCCAAAGACCATCATTAAATGCATCCATGGTATTAGCGAATTCTCTGACAGTGATACCATTTTCAGATAATTTTTCCATGTTTGGAATAAATCTAAGTTCTGGTGTTCCAAGCTCTAAACCTGGTTTAGGCCTGATTTGAGTTCTACCAAGTTTTTCAGGAAACACTTTATCGCTGATAAAAAAAGCTTTTTTTGTTATATCTAAAATATCGTTTAAATCGTTGCCACTAAAATTCACATCAATTTTTCTACTACCTCCAGCAGTTCTTCCAAATATAGATGTTTGATTAATAAAACCTAAAGTTCCAGATTCTTGAAAAGCTAATTTTTCCATTAATGGGATAATTTCTTTAACATTATTTGGATTTTCTGTAGAGGCTCCAATAAAAATTCTAGTAGATGTAGATACAAAAAAGAAATTATTTATTCTAGGATATTCATTTGCATTCGGGTCACCGCCTTCTTCTAAAATAAAATATGGTTTAATTTGATTCTCAATGCTTTTTGCAATTTTACTAGTTGTATCAAGATTGTAACCAGGAGGTGGAATTAAGACTCCAAAAATTAAATTCTTATTTCCTTCTGGCAGGTATTCCAATTTAGGTTTAAGAAAAAAAAAACCAAAAAAAGTTATTAAAATAATTGTTGATATTGTAATAGAAGCCCTTTTTTTTGAGGGTAAAACCCAAGATAAATACTGATAAAATTTATATAAAAAATTTAATGAAATTCTTTCTAAAATTTTTGGATTATTAAATTTCCAAATTTTTTTTTTATTATCAGTTTGCAATAATTGAAGCTTACTTGAAATAACTGGAATTAAAGTTATAGCTAAAATTAGCGATAATGTGATTGCAACACAAATTGCCACGGAAATATCTCTAAATAATTGACCTGCCTCAACTTGAACAATTAATAAAGGAACAAAAACTAAAACAGTCGTTAAAGCTGATAAAAATACTGCTTGCCATACTTCTTTTGCTCCAATCAATGATGCTTCATAATCATTTTTACCCATTTCTTTATGTCGAAAAATATTTTCTAATACAACAATTGCTGCATCAATTACCATTCCAACAGCAAATGCTAAACCAGCTAAACTTATTACATTTAAAGATTTGCCTAGAATAGCCATTGCAACAAAAGTTCCAATTATTGTTAAAGGTATAGTGGTAGCAATCACTAAAGTAGCTCTAGCTGAGTTTAAAAATAACAATAATATTAAAGCAGCTAAAAGACCTCCGACAATTATATTTTGTTGAACTAAATCTATTGAAGAGTCTATATAAATTGTTTCGTCATAAACTTGCTTAAGTTCAAGACCTTCCTTATTTAATTGAGGGTTCAATCTTTTTATGGTTTTTTTTACTTCTTCCATTGTTTCCAATACGTTTACCCCAACATCTCTTACTAAATTTAAAGCTATAACCTCTTTTCCTAAAGATCTTATATACGAAGTAGGCTCTTTAATTCCGTATTTTACCTCAGCAACATCTTCTAAAAAAATTTTTGATGAAAACTGTGTCTGTTCATCTTTATTTACTTTAATAACTACTTTTTTTATTTTTTCAGGACTATCTAATTGACCTTCAGCTCTTATTAAATATTTTCTTTTTCCCTCATCAACATCACCTGCTGTTAATGAAACATTTGATGAAATTAAACTATTGGCAATATCTGGAATTGTTAATTTATATAAAGATAATCTTTGAGGATCCACAATAACCTGCATTTCACTTTTACTGCCTCCAAAAATATTCGATCTTGAAATACCAGGGATTTTTTCAAATTCTGTTTTAACTAAATTATCAGCTAAATCCCCAAATTCTGACATGGATTTACCAATTTCTTTTATTGGTCTTAACATTATCCAAGCAATCGGAGAGTCTTCACTACCCGAAGTTTCGATTGTCGGCTTCATTATTTCTTCTGGCATGCCTCTTACCCTGTCAAGTGCATTTGAAACCATTAATAAAGTAGATTGAAAATTTTTTGTTGAACTAAATTCTAATTTTATTTCAGATTTTTTGTCGTATGAATTACTTCTTATTCTATCAACTCCTTTTACAGATTTTAAAACATCTTCTTGTTTAACAACAATTTCACGTTCTACTTCACTTGGAGATCCCCCCTGCCAATTAGTAGTTATTTCTATTAATGGTTTTCTTACATCCGGGGTAAGTTGAATTGGAATTTTGAATAATGCTAGAATACCAGAAAAAAGAATTAAAATTATCAATGAATAAATTATTATTGGTCTTCTTAAACAATTTTTAATAATATCCAATTTAATTAATTTCCTCTATTTCTACTTTTTGATTAGGTATTAATCTTTCATTTCCCCTTATAACGATTTTTTCACCTTCCTTTAAACCCTCTATTATTTCTATTGAATCCTGATAAGGTATCCCGGTTTTAATTGACCTTAATTTTGCAGTATTTTCTTCTATAACATAAACTACAACATTGCCATTCTTAATTAACAAGGCATCTTTACGTATTGTTTTTATTTGCTTTTTTGATTTTAAAAATACTTTTAGATTTATATTTTGATCTATAAATAAATCAGATTTTTTTTGATCAAAAAGTGGTTTAAATCTTACTAGCACGGTTCTAGTACTTGGATTTTCTTTTGGTATAATTGAGCGAAAAGATGATTTTAAAATTTTTCCATCAGGAAATATTATTTCTGCTTCTTTTTTTTTATTCAAAATTGAAACTTTATCTGAAGGAATATTTGCTTCTATTTCAAATTTTTCGTTATTTACTAACTCAAAAACAGGTGTTCCTGTATTCACATAATTTCCTTTGGTTACAAATCTTTTTGATATAAAACCTGAATAAGGGGCTTTAAGAATTGCGTCATCGTAAATTATTTTAGCTTTATTATACTGTGAGGTAATTTTTATTAAATTACCTTCAGCTGCTTTAACAATATTTATTTGATCCTCATATTCTGCTCTTTTAAATGAAGGTGAGATTTTCAAAGCTTCCAATCTTTCAAGCTTTTTTTCTTCTAATTCCAGCTTAGCCAAACTTTCAGATAATTCGCCCTCTTTATTGTTTTTATCTGCTTCCAATTCATCATTTTCTATTTTTAGTAAAATATCGCCTTTTTTAACAAAATCACCGACTTCTACATAAACATCTTCAATAGGACCTGGGCTTTTAACTGAAATTGTATCACTTTTGAAAGGAGCAATTCTTGAGTTAACTATATAAGACTCGCTAATAAATTCTTTTTTCACTGGTTCAACAAGAACTTTTGTTAGCTTTTCACTATTTGCCTCTAAAACTTCAGTGTTATAATTTATAAATATTATTATAAAGATGAATAAAATTATTTTTTTCATAATTCATTTAACAATAAATATTTTAGTAAAAGTATTTTCAAGATAAAATTTATTTATTATGTCTACTGCGATTGTAACACATAAAGATTGTATTCTACATGAAACAGGAATCAACCATCCTGAAAGCAAGGAAAGGTTGATCGCCGTTAATAAATCATTAAAAGCATTTAAATCAAGTAAAATTAAATGGTTTGAGGGGCAAGAGATTGAATCAAAATATTTCTATGAAGTTCATACTAAAAGTTATTTTCAAGATATTAAAAAAAAATCACCTACAGATGAACCTTATAGAATAGATGCTGATACAATTTTAAGTAAAGATAGTTTAAGAGCAGCTTTAGTTGCAACAGGATCTGTATGCAAGGCAGTTGACTTAGTATTAAAGGGAAATTTTAGAAATGCTTTTTGCCCAATTAGACCACCAGGACATCATGCAGAACCTGAAAGAGCTATGGGTTTTTGTTTTTTTAATAATGTAGCAATAGCAGCAAACTATGCAAAAATAAAATACGGAATTAACAAATGCGCTGTTATAGATTTTGATGTTCATCATGGAAATGGTACTCAAAAAATGTTTTGGGATAAACCTAATATGTTTTATGCATCAACGCATCAAGAAGGAATTTTCCCAGGCACTGGATTTAAAGATGAAACAGGGATAAAAAATAATATAATTAACGTACCATTGCCTGCTGGTACTGATAGCGAATTATTTAAAAAATCTTATGACGATTTAATAATTCCAGCGTTAAATAAATTTGCGCCAGATATTATTTTTGTTTCTGCTGGCTTTGATGCTCATATTGATGATCCATTGGCTGATTTTAGATTAACAAACAAAGATTTTTATTGGATAACTAAAAGATTAAATGATTTTGCTATTAAAAATTGTAAAGGTAAATTGATTTCATGTTTAGAAGGTGGTTATAATATTAAAGCATTAACAGAAAGTTGTTTAGAGCATGTAAAAGGTCTTTCTATATGAATAAAAATAAAATTGATAATAATGATATAAATAATCTTACTTTCGAAGAAGCTTTAGAAGAATTAGAGAAAATTACTAATGATTTTGAAACTGGCGAATCTACATTAGAGAACGCAGTTAATCTTTATAATCGAGGTGTTCTATTAAAAAAACATTGTGAGCAAAAACTAATAGAAGCTAAAAAAAAAATTGATGAAGTCCAACTTAATAATAAAGATCAAGAAAATAAAAAAAAATGAGACATTTAAAAGATAGTTTAAACAAAACTCAAAAAGAAATTGATAAAACTATAAAATTGCTTTTACCAAATGGAAAAGGTCTTGAAAAAAAACTGTTTGAGGCAATACATTATTCGATATTATCTAGTGGGAAAAGATTAAGACCTTTTTTATTGGTTCAATCTGCAAAATTATTTGATGTTGATGAGAAGCAGGCTTTACGAGTTGCATCTTCAATTGAAATGATACACGCATATTCGTTAATACATGATGATTTACCATCAATGGATAATGATTCATTACGAAGAGGTTTGCCAACAACGCATAAAAAATATAACGAAGCAACAGCAATTCTAGCAGGAGATTCTTTACTTACATTATCATTTGAAATTTTATCTAATAATTTAACGCACTCTGATCCAAAAATTAGATGTGATCTTATTTATGAATTAGCAAAAGCAGCGGGAGCTTACGGTATGGTAGCAGGTCAAATGATGGATCTTGAAGCAGAAAATAAGAAACTTAGTATAGGAGTAATAACAAGAATTCAAAGATTGAAAACAGGTGCTTTAATTGCTTTTTCATGTAACGCGGGGGCAATATTAGGAAGAGCTGAAAAAAAGGATAAATTTGCTTTACAAGGATATGCACATGACATAGGTCTGGCATATCAAATTCGAGATGATTTATTGGATGTTACTAGCACAACGAAAAAATTAGGAAAAAAGGTTAATAAAGATAAAAAAGCAGGAAAAAAAAATTTTGTTTCAATTTTAGGTAAGGATAGAGCAAAAAAACAATTAGAATTTCTAGGAAATCAAGCAATTAAACATTTAGAAATTTTTGATAACAAAGCTGATCTGCTTAGAGAAGTGGCAAGATTTATTGTAGAAAGAGAACAATAAATATAATATAATCATAATTTATGGTTAGCACTAGCAAAACACCGTTATTAGATAAAATAGATTATCCAAAAGATTTAAGAAAATTACCGAGAAATAAACTAGAGGATTTGGCCGCAGAACTAAGAAATGAAACTATAGATGCTGTATCTGTAACTGGTGGACATTTAGGGGCAAGCTTAGGAGTAATTGAATTAACAGTTGCTATCCACTACATTTTTAATACACCAAAAGATAAACTCATTTGGGATGTGGGTCATCAAGCTTATCCTCATAAAATTTTAACAGGTAGAAGAGATAGAATTAGAACTTTAAGACAAAAGAATGGTCTTTATGGTTTTACAAAAAGAACTGAGAGTGAGTTTGATCCCTTTGGCGCAGCTCACGCTTCAACGGCTATGTCTTCCGGGCTAGGTATGGCAATTGGACGAGATTTAATGAAAAAAAAAAATAACGTTGTATGCGTAGTCGGAGATGGAGCTATGAGCGGTGGAATGGCTTATGAGGCTATGAACAATGCTGGTTCGGAAAAATCTAGGTTAATAGTTATTCTTAATGACAACGATATGTCTATTGCACCTCCAGTTGGCGCTTTAAGTAACTATTTATCAAAACTTATTTCTTCTGGAACTTATCAATCATTTAAAAATATTGGGGGGAAAATTGTTTCTAAAACATTCCCAGAAAGAATTGGTAAGGCTGCAAAGAAAGCTGAAGAGTTTGCAAGAGGAATTGTTACTGGTGGCACACTTTTCGAAGAATTAGGTTTTTTTTATGTTGGACCAGTTGATGGACATAATTTAAAAAGTTTGTTACCGGTCTTAGAAAATGCAAAAAAATATAAGAATGGACCAATACTAATTCACTGTGTGACAAAAAAAGGAAAAGGATATCAGCCAGCTGAAAAATCTGATGATAAATATCATGGGGTAAATAAATTTAATGTAGCTACTGGGGTTCAACAAAAGTCAGAATCTAAAGCTCCTGCGTATACGAAAGTTTATGCAAATAGTCTAATAAGTGAAGCAAAAAAAGATAAGAAAATTGTAGCAATTACTGCTGCAATGCCCTCAGGCACAGGATTAGATATATTTGGTAAAGAATTTCCAAGCAGATGTTTCGATGTTGGTATTGCAGAACAACATGCGGTAACTTTTGCAGCTGGTTTAGCCACTGAAGGTTTTAAACCATTTGCAACTATATATTCGACTTTTTTACAAAGAGCGTATGATCAAGTTGTTCATGACGTTGCGATTCAAAAATTACCTGTACGTTTTGCTATGGATAGAGCAGGGCAAGTTGGAGCAGATGGAGCAACCCACGCAGGTTCATTTGATATAACATATTTAGGATGTTTGCCTGGATTTGTCTTAATGGCTCCTTCAGATGAAGCTGAGTTAGTTCATATGGTTGCTACAGCAGCTCAAATAGATGACCGTCCTTCTGCCCTGAGATATCCAAGGGGCGATGGCATTGGTGTGCAAATTCCAACAGAGGGAATACCGATAGAAATAGGAAAAGGAAGAATTGTAAAAGAAGGTTCTAAAATTGCAATTTTGTCTTATGGAACAAGACTTTATGAATGTTTAAATGCCGCAGATATTTTAAATGCCAAAGGTTTGTCAACAACTGTAGCTGATGCTAGATTTTGTAAACCACTTGATACTAAACTAATAAAACAGTTAGCTTTGGAACATGAAACACTTATAACAGTTGAAGAGGGAGCTATAGGAGGTTTTGCTTCACATGTTTCTAAATTTTTAAGTGATGAAACCTTGCTTGATAGTGGATTAAAATTTAGATCTTTATTTTTTCCAGATATTTTTTTACCACATGGAAAACCAGAAGATCAATATGAAGAGGCAAATTTATTATCAAAAGATATTGCTTATTGCGCGTTACAAACACTTGGAAGTAATTATTCAAAAAAAGAAATTGATTTAGCTTAATTTTTTCATTTTTGAAAGATTTTGTTTCTCAAAAAATGATCAGCAAGGACACAAGCCAACATAGCTTCCCCAATAGGCACAGCTCTAATCCCTACACATGGATCATGTCTACCACCTACTGAAACCGAAGTTTTTTTCAATTTTTTAGTTACTGTTTTTTTTGATTTTAAAATAGAACTAGTAGGTTTTACAACAAATCTAGCGATAATACTTTGACCTGATGAAATACCACCTAATATGCCACCAGCATGATTTGATTTAAACTGAATTTTACCTTTTTTTAAAGTCATTTCATCAGAACTTTCTTCACCTGGGATAAATGCTGAACCAAAACCACTTCCAATTTCTACTCCTTTAACAGCATTAATACTCATTAATCCTTTTGCAATATCTGCATCTAATTTATCATAAACTGGTTCACCAAGACCAACGGGAATGCCAACCGCTTCCAATTCTATTATTGCACCAACTGACGATCCATTTTTTCTAATTTGCATAATATAATTTTCCCATATTTTGACCATATTTTTATCAGGGCACCAAAAAGGGTTTTTATTTACGAATTTCCAATCCCAATTATCTCTATTTATATGAAGCGAACCCATTTGTACTAAAGCCCCACGTATTAAAAAATTTTTTCCAATGTAAGTAGATAAAATCTTTCTAGCAATTGAACCAGCAACGACCCTCATAGCTGTTTCTCTGGCTGAAGATCTTCCTCCTCCACGATGATCTCTGATTCCATATTTTTTTTCGTAAGTATAATCCGCATGACCAGGTCTGAATTTATTTTTTATTTTTTCATAATCTTTTGATTTTTGATCTTCATTATAGATTATGAACGATATTGGTGCACCAGTTGTATAATTATTAAAAACACCAGATAAAATTTTTACCCTATCTTTTTCTTTTCTTTGTGTCACAAATTTGCTACTTCCAGGTCTTCTTTGATTTAAAAAAAATTGAATTTCTTTTTCTTGTATTTTAATTTTTGAAGGTACTCCATCAAGAGTGCAACCAATAGCTGGTCCATGGCTTTCTCCCCATGTAGAAAATTTAAATATTTTACCAAAACTATTACCAGGCATATTTATTTTTCATCAAAAATATCAGGCGAATTAGTATCTTTCATGCCAATTATATTATAACCAGAGTCTACATGATGTATTTCTCCAGTTACCCCTGAAGAAAGATCGCTCAGAAGATAAATTGCTGAACCAGATATATCATCTACTGTAATGTTTCTTTTTAATGGCGAATTATTTTCATTCCATTTTAAAATATAATTAAAATCACCAATTGCTGAAGCAGCAAGTGTTTTTATTGGGCCAGGAGACAATGCATTTACTCTAATTTTTTGACTCCCAAGATCTTTTGCCAAGTATTTTATACTAGCTTCTAAAGCAGATTTTGCTATTCCCATGATATTATAATGCGGCATATATTTTTCAGAACCAAAATATGATAAAGTTAGTAAAGATCCTCCATTAGACATTAACTTTTCAGCCTCTCTTGCAACTGAGGTAAAAGAGTAACAAGAAATATCCATTGTTTTTTTAAAGTTTTCTTTTGTTGTATTTAAATATTTTCCTTTTAGTTCATCTTTGTTTGAAAAAGCAATTGCATGAACAACAAAATCAATCGAATCCCATTTTTTTTTAATTTCTTTGAAAGCATTTGAAATATGATTTTCATTTTCAACATTGCATTCAATAACCATTGATGATTTAATTT
>CEUZ01079578.1_pt1 | contig 11368 bp, 9 predicted proteins | sample 361511 | NCBI WGS metagenome assembly CEUZ01 (sample SAMEA2622822, study PRJEB7988) | marine metagenome | biome: marine biome (ENVO:00000447); feature: surface water layer (ENVO:00002042); material: "saline water (ENVO:00002010), including plankton (ENVO:xxxxxxxx)" | depth 5 m
GCTGGTAATTGCAGAATGTGTTTAGTTGAAATAGAAAAATCTCCAAAACCAGTAGCATCATGTGCAATGCCTGTTGCAGAGGGTATGAATATAAAAACAAATACTAAACTGGTGGATAAAGCAAGAAAAGGTGTCATGGAATTTTTATTAGCAAATCATCCTTTAGATTGTCCAGTTTGTGACCAAGGAGGGGAATGTGATTTGCAGGATCAATCTATGTTTTATGGAGTAGATAAATCAAGATTTAAAGAAAATAAAAGATTTGTGCCTGAAAAGTATATGGGTCCATTAATTAAAACTCAGATGACCAGATGTATTCACTGTACGAGATGCATAAGGTTTGCGACTGAGGTTGCTGGAGTGCCAGAGTTAGGAGCTATAGGTAGAGGTGAAGATATGCAAATAACAACATACTTAGAAAAAGCAATGCAGTCCGAAATGTCAGCTAACGTTGTTGACCTGTGTCCAGTGGGTGCTCTTACTTCTAAGCCTTACGTCTTTGAGGCAAGGCCGTGGGAACTTAAAAAAACTGAGACTATAGATGTAATGGACGCGATAGGATCGAATATAAGAGTAGATACATATGGCTGGGAAGTTAAAAGAGTTTTGCCAAGAATAAATGAAGATATTAATGAAGAATGGATTTCTGACAAAACGAGATATGCATGTGACGGATTGCAAAATCAAAGGCTCGACACACCACTTATCAGAGACATTAATAATAAATTTGTGAAGGCAGGATGGAGTGAAGTATTTGATATAATAAAGAAAAAAATCAGTTCAACAAACGCAGAAAAAATATGTGGGTTTTCAGGCGATATGAATAATATGGAGACTTTATTTATTTTTAAAGAATTCTTTAACAAAGTATTAAATTCAAAAAACTTAGAATCTAGAATAAAAAACACATATTTAAATCCAGAAAAAAGAGAAAACTATTTACTCAATTCTACAATTAAGGGAATCGAGGAAAGTGATTGTATTTTTTTAATTGGATCAAATCCTAGATATGAGGGAACAATACTGAACTCAAGGATAAGAAAGAGTTATTTAAAAAATAAAACAAAAATTTTTTCTTTAAACAATATTGGCGATCAAACCTATCCTTATGAGTCTCTAGATGGAAAAACAGAGAATATTAAAAAGATAGTTGAAAATAACCATCCGATTTCAGAAGAAATAAAAAAATCAAATAGACCAATAGTTTTAATTGGGCAGTCAGCTTTACAAGCAAATTCTGGCAAGTACATATTTGAGTCAATTAAAGCCTTTTTAATTAAAAATAATAAAATTACAGACAAATGGAATGCTCTGAATGTTATGTCGCAAAATGCATCAACAGTAGGAAGTTTCGATCTAGGAATTTATAATTTATCAGAGGACAGAAATAAAGTTTTAAAAAAAATTAATGATAATTATTTCGATATTATTTATTTTTTAGGACAGGACAATTTGAAATTTAAAAAGAAAAATGAATTTATAATCTATCAAGGCAGTCACGGTGATAGAGGAGCCGAAATGGCAGATATAATATTACCTGGAGCTGCATACACTGAACAGGATGGTTTATATACAAATTTAGAGGGGAAAATTCAAAAAGCATTTAAAGCTTCATTCCCACCGGGCGAAGCTAAAGAAGATTGGATAATCATAAATGAACTTGCAGAAAAAATAGGTGAAAAAAAATTTTTTAATAATAAAAATGAATTAGAGAACTCTATGATGAATTATTTAAAACTTTTCAATGAAAAAAATGCTTCAAATACAACAAACAATTTAATTGATACTAATTTTATAGATGAAACGATTCAACTAGATGATATTGACTATTACTATTCTAATGTAATAGCTAGATCTTCTAAAACTATGTCAGAGTGTAGAAATCAAAAAATTAATTTAAAATCAACAGGTACAGAGGGATAAAAAATGGAATATCTAAATATATTATTTTTTGAAACCTATAAAATTATTTTATTATTATTACCCGTATTGACAGCAGTTGCCTTGATTGTTTGGTTAGATAGAAGAGTTTGGGCTTTTGTTCAAAAAAGAAGAGGACCGAATGTTGTTGGTCCTTTTGGTTTATTTCAATCTTTAGCAGATGCTCTTAAATATGTTTTTAAAGAAATAATAATACCAGCAAGTTCAAATAAGATAATTTTTATTTTAGCTCCGATAGTGACCATGACCCTGGCTCTAGTAGCTTGGGCAGTAATTCCCTTTAGTGAAAGTCAAGTTATTTCTAATATTAATGTAGGTATTCTTTATTTATTTGCAGTTTCTTCTCTTGGTGTTTATGGAATAATAATGGGGGGATGGGCTTCAAATTCAAAATATCCATTTTTAGGCGCCATAAGGTCTGCAGCCCAAATGGTTTCCTATGAAGTCTCAATAGGCGTTATTATTATCAATGTATTATTATGTGTTGGTTCATTGAATTTAAATGACATAGTTATGGCACAAAATAAGATGTGGTTTATAATACCATTATTCCCAATGTTTGTGATTTTTTTCATTTCAGCTTTGGCTGAAACAAATAGACCACCATTCGACTTACCGGAAGCTGAGGCAGAGTTAGTAGCTGGATACCAAACTGAATACTCAGGCATGATGTATGCAATGTTTTGGTTAGGTGAATATGCGAATATTTTGCTCATGTGTGCAATAGGTTCAATTTTATTTTTAGGTGGTTGGCTTTCTCCAATCGAATTATACCCGTTTAATATGATACCGGGCGCTATTTGGCTTATTTTTAAGATATTACTTTTATTTATTTTATTTTCTTTAGTAAAAGCGATTGTTCCGAGGTATAGATATGATCAGTTAATGAAAATTGGTTGGAAAATATTTCTTCCCTTATCTCTATTTTGGGTTGTGCTTACTTCAAGTTATTTATTTTTTTTTAACTTACTACCGGTAATTTAAATATGAAAATTTCTAGAATTTTAAAAATTATTTTTTTGTTAGATTTTTTAAAAGGTTTGTTATTAGCCATAAAAGAAATTTTTAAATCTAAAAAAACAATTAATTACCCATTTGAAAAAGGAAAAATAAGTCCAAGATTTAGAGGAGAACACGCTTTAAGAAGATACCCAAATGGAGAGGAAAGATGTATTGCTTGTAAATTGTGCGAAGCGGTATGTCCAGCTCAAGCAATAACCATAGAATCTACTCAAAGAGAGGATGGAAGTAGAAAAACAACTCGCTATGATATTGATATGATGAAATGTATTTATTGTGGTTTATGTGAGGAATCTTGTCCTGTAGATGCTATTGTACAAGGTCCTAATTTTGAATTTTCTACAGAGACACGCGAAGAACTTTACTATAATAAAGAAAAGCTATTGGATAACGGTGATAGATGGGAAAACATATTGTCTTCAAATATAAAAGCTGACAATCCTTACAGATAAAAAAAACAATGGCACATGCACTATTTTTTTATACATTTTCCTTAATTGCAGTTTTTTCTGCAATAATGGTAACAATTTCAAAAAATACAGTTCATTCTGTTTTTTTTTTAATTTTAGATTTTATTAGTATTTCTTGTTTGTTCATAATGATTGGTGCAGAGTTTCTTGGAATGATCATGCTTATTGTTTATGTAGGAGCAGTAGCTGTATTGTTTTTATTTGTTGTCATGATGCTTAATGTGGCTCAACAAAAAAATCAGTGGTTCCTGTCTTCTTATAGTTCTAAACATATCCCTATAGGAATACTTATAAGCATAATTCTTTTTTTTGAATTGATAATAGTAGTTGGTGGATGGAAATATAAACCAGATCTTTTAACAACAAAAAACCTACCTATAGATCAATCTTTAACAAATACTCATCAAATTGGTAACGTTCTATACACAGACTATATCCATATGTTTCAATTGAGCGGAATGATACTTCTGGTGGCAATGGTAGGAGCGATTATTCTAACTTTCAGAAAGAGAGAAGGTTTAAAAAGACAAAGCTATATAAAACAAATTTCTAGGGAGTCTTCTGATGGTGTTGAATTAATTAAGGTAAAATCAAAACAAGGTATTCAAATAGATGATTGATATTGGCTTAAGTCATTATTTAATTTTAAGTGCAATTATTTTTACAATTGGTGTCGTTGGTATTTTTTTAAATAGAAAAAATGTGATTGTGATTTTAATGAGTATCGAATTAATTTTGTTAGCAGTAAATATAAATCTGGTGTCATTTTCAATCTTTTTAAATGATTTAAATGGTCAAATTTTTACTTTATTCATTTTAACAGTAGCGGCGGCTGAGGCAGCAATAGGTCTAGCTATAATTGTTGCTTATTATCGAAACTCATCAACTATAATAGTTGAGAAAATTGACTCCTTGAAAGGGTAAAATGGAACCAATTATATTATTCTCACCATTAATTTCTTCAATTTTAATTGGTTTTTTTGGTAACAAAATTGGTATCAGAAAATCTGAAATAATAAGTTGCACTTTAGTTTCTTTATCGGCGTTGCTGTCCATTTATATTTTCTATGATGTAGTAATTAATAATTATGATAATAACTTTATTATCTCGACTTGGATTACCTCAGGAAGTTTAAATGTAAATTGGTCTATAAAAATTGATACTTTATCCTCAGTAATGCTAGTAGTTGTGACTTTAGTTTCAGCTTTAGTTCATATCTATTCAATTGGGTATATGAGTCATGATCCTCATAGATCAAGATTTATGTCCTATTTATCATTATTTACTTTCGCAATGTTAACTCTTGTTACATCAAACAATTTTTTACAACTTTTTTTTGGATGGGAAGGCGTAGGATTATGCTCTTATCTTTTAATCGGATTTTGGTTCAAAAAAGACAGTGCAAATACAGCAGCAATAAAAGCATTTGTAGTAAATAGAGTAGGGGATTTTGGATTTGCTTTAGGGATTTTTTTAGTTTTTTATCTTTTTAATTCTCTAGATTATAATGAAGTTTTTAATGCTGTTCCAACAAATCTGGATAATAAAATTAATTTTTTTGGATTAAATATAAATTCTATAGATTTAATATGCATACTTTTATTTATTGGGGCGATGGGAAAATCTGCTCAATTCTTTTTACACACATGGCTTCCAGACGCTATGGAGGGACCAACCCCAGTGTCAGCATTGATACATGCTGCCACAATGGTGACAGCAGGAGTTTTTTTAGTTGTTAGATGTTCACCTATGTTTGAATATTCTCAAATAGCTTTAAATATTATTACTATAGTTGGAATGACTACAGCATTTTTTGCTGCAACAATCGCTTTAGTTCAAAATGATATAAAAAAAATAATCGCATATTCAACATGTAGCCAACTTGGATATATGTTTTTTGCAGCAGGGGTTGGCGCTTATAACGTGGCAATGTTTCATTTATTTACACATGCCTTTTTTAAAGCTTTACTTTTCTTAGGTTCTGGCTCGGTGATTCATTCTTTTCAGGATGAACAAAATATCAATAAAATGGGTGGTGTTTGGAAAAAACTACCTTTCACTTGGATCTTAATGGTTATTGGTACTCTTGCATTAACCGGTTTTCCATTTTTATCCGGCTTTTATTCAAAAGATGCAATAATTGAATTTGCATATCTTAAAGATACAAATCTAGGATATTATGCCGCCATTACTGGTATCTTCACTGCATTTTTAACAGCAATATACTCTTGGCGACTAATTTTTAAAACTTTTCATGGAGAGTACAATAATGAAAAGATAAAAATTGATACATTGCATGAGTCTCCACTTACAATGATGTTGCCATTAGTAATTTTATCTTTAGGAGCAATTTTTGCTGGCTATTTATTTAAAGATTATTTTATATCTCAAGAACTTAATTTTTGGGGAGAGTCAATTTTTTTTATTAATCCATTAAGTACAGATCATCCTCCTTTTAATTTTATAATTTTGACTCCTGTTATAGTTACACTTTGTATACCTCTTTCATATTTATTATTTGTTAAAAACAAGTCTTTTTGCAATTGGATAGCAGAAGAAAATAAGCCGTTATACGATTTTTTAGTTAATAAATGGTATTTTGATGAATTGTATAGTTTTTTATTTATTAAACAAATTAAAAAGATTGGAACCTTTTTCTGGAAAAAAGTAGATGTCAACATCATTGATAAATTTGGTCCTGATGGCATATCTAGCTTGATTAAATCTTTTTCTAACAAAGCAGTAAAATTTCAAAGCGGATATATATATCAATATGCATTTATAATGCTTCTTGGTTTTACTGCCTTACTGACATATTTAATTATCAAACAATGACATTTCCAATTTTATCATCTTTAATTTTGCTACCACTTTTGGGAGCAATTTTTATTTTTTTTATAAAAGAAAATCCATCTAAAAATAACCAAAGTATAAAATATGTCTCTATATTTGCTGCTTTTTCAAATTTTTTAATTTCAATCTATTTATGGTATTTGTTTGATAATTCAATTGATGGATTTCAATTCATTGAAAGTAAAATTTGGATAAAAGGTTTTATAAATTATAAAGTTGGGATTGATGGTATCTCGATCTTATTCGTTGTGCTAACAACATCTATTGCACCATTGTGTATAATTTCCGTAAATAATTCTATAAATAATAGATTAAAAGAGTTTCTTATTGCAATACTGATTATGGAAAGCTTTATGATTGGTGTTTTTTGCTCTTTAGATTTAGTAATTTTTTATCTATTTTTTGAAGGTGGGCTAATACCAATGTTTTTAATAATAGGAATATGGGGTGGCCCCAGAAGAGTTTACTCTGCATTTAAATTTTTCTTATTTACTTTATTAGGGTCAATCTTGATGTTGGTAGCAATTATAACAATATTTTGGACTTCAAAGACCACAGACGTCGTTTTACTCTATGAAATAGGTATAGATCAAAAATATCAAAATTTACTTTGGTTAGCTTTTTTTAGTTCATTTGCTGTAAAAACACCAATGTGGCCAGTACACACATGGTTACCAGATGCTCATGTTGAAGCTCCTACAGCAGGATCAGTAATGTTAGCGGCTATTTTGTTAAAACTTGCTGGATATGGTTTTATTAGGTTTTCAATTGGCTTATTCCCTTTAGCTTCGAATTATTTTTCGCCACTAATATTTGTTTTAAGTTTAGTAGCTATAGTCTTGATTTCTTTAGTAGCTTTAATGCAAGAAGATATGAAAAAACTTATTGCATATTCTTCTGTTGCTCATATGGGCTATGTTACTTTAGGTATTTTTACATTTAATCAACAAGGTTTAGAGGGAAGCATTATTCAAATGATAAGTCATGGGCTAGTATCAGCTGCACTTTTTTTTTCTGTCGGTGTTTTATATGACAGAACACATTCAAGAGAAATTAGTAATTATGGAGGAATAGTATCTATAATGCCTAAGTATGCTTTAGTTTTTATGATTTTTACTTTAGCAGCCGTTGGTTTACCAGGCACTTTTGGTTTTATTGGTGAATTTTTAATTTTGTTAGGGGCTTTTCAGAAAAGTTTTATAGTAGCGACCATAGCTAGTTTAGGTGTTATTTTTGCTGCTGCTTATATGCTTTGGTTATATAAGAGAGTTATTTTTGGAAAATTAGTGAATACAAACTTACTAAAACTTAAAGATTTAAATAAATCTGAGATTTTTATTTTATGGGCTTTAGCTATTCCAATAATTTTTTTTGGTTTTTACCCAGAACCTCTGACTAATACAATAGAAACTTCAATTCTTAGTTTAATAGAAAAGTACAATTTAAGTATAAACGAAATTAAAATTACCAACTCATGATTAATAATTTAAATTTTATAAGTGCTGAGTTATTCATTTCTTTATCGATTATGTCTTTACTAATTTTTGGTGTTTTTAAAGAAAAAAGTTCAAGTTTAGTTTATGATCTTTCAACATTTTCATTAATAGTGACAACAGCAATTATTTTTAATAATCCTGTTGATACAAATATTGGTATATTCAATAATTCATACAAAATTGATTTCCTTGCAACATTTATGAAAATCTTAATATTATTATCTGGATTTTTTATTCTATTAATTTCTTCTCAATATTTAAAGACTTATAAAATTTTACAATTAGAATACTCAATACTGATCCTTTTTTCCATTTTAGGCATGATGGTAATGGTAAGTGCAAATGATTTAATAGTGTTTTATTTAGGATTGGAACTTCAATCGTTGTCTCTCTATGTCCTTGCGTCATTTAACGTAAATAAGCTTAAATCTTCAGAGGCAGGTTTAAAATATTTTGTACTAAGCGCACTATCATCTGGTCTATTACTATATGGATGTTCTTTGATTTACGGTTATTCTTCGTCAACTAATTTTAATGTAATATCTCAAAACTTAAATATTGACGAATATGGCTTGTCTTTTGGATTAGTTTTTATATTGGTAGGACTAGCATTTAAAATTTCAGCAGTACCTTTTCATATGTGGGCTCCTGATGTCTACGAAGGATCTCCAACCGTTGTAACTTTATTTTTTGCTATTGCACCAAAAATTGCAGCTCTAACGGTTTTTATAAGATTTCTTTATGAACCATTTATTATTTTCATAGAACAATGGCAGACAATTCTAATATTTATTTCAATTGCATCAATGTTATTTGGAGCAATTGCTGCGATAGGTCAAAAAAATTTAAAAAGACTTGTCGCTTATAGTTCTATTAGTCATATGGGTTATGCATTAGCAGGACTTTGTTCAGGAACTAACAATGGAATTCAAAGTTCAGTTATTTATATGGCTATATACTTTGTTATGAACTTGGGTTTGTTTACATGTATACTAATGATGAAAAAAAACGAAGATTATTATGAAAACATTGATGACTTATCGGGATTATCAAAAAATCATCCAATAATATCTCTAAGCTTATTGATAATTTTATTTTCTTTAGCAGGAATACCACCTATGGCAGGATTTTTTGCTAAGTTTTATGTTTTTACTGCCCTAATTGAACAATCAATGTATTTAATAGTTATTATTGGATTAATTTCAGCTGTAATCTCGGCTTTTTACTATCTTAGAATAATAAAGATTATTTATTTTGATAAAGAGAAAGATAAATTTGATAGTAATCACTCTTTAAGACTAAAAAGTTCTTTAGCAATTTCTACATTATTGATACTACTATATTTCATCTATCCAAGTAAAATAATAGAAATCGTTTCATTGATAACAATTGTCTAATGAAAATTCAAAAATATAAATTTAAAATAATTGATAGTACTAATAAGAAGGCTTTAGACTTTATTAAAAAAAAAAATTATAAATCAGGCATCGTTATAGCTGAATATCAAAAAAAGGGTAAGGGACAATACGGAAAAAAATGGATTTCTTATAAAGGAAACATATTTATGAGTATTTTTTTTAGTTTAGAAAAAATAGATTTATCACTTAAGAAATTAACTAAAATAAACTGTTTATTAATAAAAAAAACTATCTCTAAATATATTCACAAAAAAATATCGATTAAATACCCTAATGATTTATTGATAGATAAGAAAAAATTTTGTGGGATACTTCAAGAGACGATAATTAAATCAAATAAAAAATTTATAGTAGTAGGAATCGGTATAAATTTAATTAAAAGTCCAAATATTAGCGAATATCAAACAACTTATTTGTCAAAATATGCGTATCGTAAAATAAAAAAAGATAAGATTATCGGTGATTTGATTAATATTTATAAAGAATTTTTAAATAGTTTTATCTATTCAAATAAATTAAAAAGATCCTAAATGATATTATTAGGTGATATTGGAAATACTGATACAAAAGTTTGTCTGGTAAATTCAAATAATAAAATAATAAAAAAATTTATTTTTCCATCTAAGAGCATTTCTTTAAAAAGCCTAAAAAAGATCATCAAATACTCTTATTTAAAAAAATTTCAAATTAAAAAATCGTTATTTTGTAGTGTAGTTCCAAGCTCTTTTAAAATAATTAGAAAGTATTTTAAAGACTATTTTAAAATCAAAACTATTGAAATAAAGTCCCTTTCTGTAGAAAAAATAATTCGAACAAAAGTTAATAAAAAACAAGTTGGATCAGATCGTCTAGTTAATGCAATTGGAGCAATGGATAATAAAAATAACTATATTATTTTGGATTTTGGCACTGCGACTACGTTTGATGTTCTAGTTAAAAATGTTTATCATGGAGGAATCATTGCTCCTGGTGTAAAACTTTCTTTGCAAACATTAGTTAGAAACGCAACTTTAATTCCAAAACTTAATTTAAAAAAAATAAATAAAGTAATAGGAGTCAATACCTTAAGTGCTGTTAGATCTGGTTTTTTTTGGGGATATATAGGTTTAATTGACAATATTATTTATTTAATTAAAAAGGAAACTAAGAAATCTTTTAAACTAATAGTTACTGGTGGTTTTTCTGAATTATTTATTAAATCACTTAATAATAAGGCAATAATAGATAAAGATATCACTATTAAAGGTTTAATAAAATTGGCAAGATTGTAAATAAATGAAAGAAGAACTGTTATTTTGTCCTCTTGGTGGATCTGGTGAAATAGGAATGAATATGAACCTGTTTGCATACGGCAAACCAGAGAATCAAAAATGGATTATAGTGGACATTGGAGTAACTTTTGCCGATGATAGTGTTCCTGGAATTGATTTAATTTATCCAGATCCCGGTTTTATTATTAGTAAAAAAGATGATCTTTTAGGAATAGTTTTAACTCACGCTCATGAAGATCATATTGGTGCTATAGCACATATTTGGCCTCAATTAAATTGTAAGATTTATGCGACACCGTTTACATCATTATTAATTAAAGAAAAGTTTAAAGAAAAACAAATCGATATTACAAATAAATTAGTTGTAGTAAATTTAAATGGAACAGTAAATTTAGATCCTTTTACAATAGAGTATATTACTCTGACTCATTCAATATTAGAACCTAATGGGTTAAGAATAAAAACTCCGATCGGAACAATTCTTCATACTGGTGATTGGAAAGTCGATCCAAATCCTTTAATTGGGGATAAGATAAATTCAAAAAGACTTACAGAAATTGGAAAAGAGGGTGTCTTAGCAATGATATGCGACTCAACTAATGTTTTTAGCATAGGCAAATCAGGTTCAGAGGGAGACGTTAGAAAAAGTTTGTTAAACATTATGTCGAGATTAAAAAAAAGAATTATAGTAACTTCTTTTGCTTCTAATGTAGCTCGTATGGAAACTATTTTTTTCTGTGCAGAAAAAACTGGTAGACAAATTTCTCTAGTTGGAAGATCGATGCACAGAATTTATAAAGCTGCAAAACAATGTGGTTATTTAAAAGAAACAATAGATCCAGTAGATTCAAGAGATGCAAAAAAAATTTCAAGAGATAAAATAGTATATTTATGCACT
>CEUZ01107703.1_pt1 | contig 11363 bp, 11 predicted proteins | sample 361511 | NCBI WGS metagenome assembly CEUZ01 (sample SAMEA2622822, study PRJEB7988) | marine metagenome | biome: marine biome (ENVO:00000447); feature: surface water layer (ENVO:00002042); material: "saline water (ENVO:00002010), including plankton (ENVO:xxxxxxxx)" | depth 5 m
ATTAAGAAAGCGCGGTCCGGGGCACCGGGCAACAGAACGCCCCTTAACTTTAAAGGAGGTAAAATGGCAACATATGAATGTTCAAAATGTGGAATGTCAGTAAATGCAACATGTGCAAAATGTAATACGCAATTGGTTAATGATACTTTGAAATTAGACGACGGTTCAAAAGTTCAAATATCTAAATGTCCAAAGAACCATGGAAAAATTAAATCTCCATTGTGTTGCGGACAGGATATGAATTGTTCTGTAAATTAATTATCCTCGGGAAAAAGAATGTCCCTTTGATTAATTAATCAGATGGTTTGAAAATTAAACACAAACCATTATTACAAAATCTTTTACCATTTTCACCAGGACCGTCATCAAATACATGTCCATGGTGCACTCCGCAATTAGAGCAATGATACTCTATTCTTTTCATGCCAAATGAGTAATCTATTTTAGTTTTAAAGGCGCCAGGAAGAGATTCAGTAAATGAAGGCCACCCAGTACCACTATCAAATTTAGAATTTGAGCTAAATAGTTTTGCTCCACAATTCGCGCAATGATAAAAACCTTGTCTTTTTTCATGCAATAATGAACTTGAAAATGGTCGTTCAGTCCCTTCATTAAATAAAATATTTTTTTGTTCATCGGTAAGATTTTGATTGATTATTTTTTTTGTTTCTGAGTACAAAAATTTATAAGGTAGTAAAAAAAAAGTTAAAAATGATGTTCCAGTTAACTTAAGAAATTTACGTCTCATATTAGTTAATTACAACTTTGTTCAGTTTGAAGCTATAAGCGTTTAAACGCACCTAGCAAAAGAACGCCTACTTTATAATTTTTATTTCTTTACAATAACTAAAATTCTGTCATAAGATCACTCTCTCTCTAATTAAATAATTAAGGATAAAACATGAGTGAAGAACATAATATGACAAAAAAAGATAAACTCGTATTAGGAGTAACACTTGCAGCAATATTCGGCGGGGTATTTTTATTAGGATTTGTTGGCTTAATTTTTAATATATTTTAAATAAACTCGTAAAATAAGTAATTAATTACCTAAAATCTTTCTCAAACCTTTTTCTAAATTATATTTTTGTTTAAAACCAAGTTTTTGTATCTTTTTTATATTAGGGATTCTAAGCTTGGTTCCACCTTTGGCTAATGGGGTTTTTTTAATATTAATTCTTTTTTTTAATATTTTTGATATTTTGGTAGCCAATACCTTAATTTTTATTTTTTCTTTTGTGCCAATATTATAAATATTTAAATGTTTTCCTTTTTTTAAAATTAAATCAAAGGCTTCTATAAAATCATCTATATAAATAAAAGATCTGATTTCATTTCCGGTTCCTTGAATTTTAAAATTTTTTCCATTTAAAGATTTGAATCTATTAATAAACTCAGGGATAACATGTTGATTACCCATATTTGAACCATAAACATTATGGGGTCGAAATATTATTAATTTTTTAAAATATTTTTTCCCATAGTGAATTCCCATAAGTTCTGTCAAAATTTTTCCTCCTCCATAAGAATATCGTGGATTATAAATATTAGGAATTTTTAAAGATTCGTTTTCATCTGTAGGTACTTTGTTTGGTGTCTGATAAACTTCAGAACTCGAAGCTAAATATAATTCTTTAACTTTATTTTTAATACATCCATCGATTATATTAAGTATACCTTTTACTGCTATATCAAGAACTAAAACGGGCTTGCTGTAAAAATATTTCGTACCATTCACATAAGCTAGGTGTATAACGGCATCTATATTTTTTAAAGACTTGTCTAATAATTTCTTATTTCTTATATCTCCCTTTATAAATTTTATTTTTTTCTTAATTTTACTAATTTTATTTAAATCTCCTCTAAAATTATTATCAAAAATTACTACATTATGATTTTTTTTTATAAGGAGCTTACAAATGTTAGAGCCTATAAAGCCAGTTCCTCCTGTAACCAAAAAATTTTTTTTATTTTTTTTCAAATAAACCCCAAGGATCTATCAATATTTTATTCTTATTGATTCTTAAATTTTTATATTTTTTATGTGGTGTAGCTATAATTATTATATCTGATTTTTTGACTAAAGTTTTTTTATCGACATTATTTTTATTTTTATAGTACTCATCAGAACTTAAATTTTTTATTTTTTTTTGTTTAAGGTATTTTAATAGCTTAATTGATAAAGAGTCCCTTATATCATCATTTTCTGCTTTAAATGACATTCCTAAAACACCAACAATTTTTTTCTTCAAATTATAAGTATTCTGCAATTCATTAATTATAAACTTTGGCAATCCTTCATTTATAGACATCGCTGATTTACCTAATGAAAAATTATGTTTATAAAATGAAGATAACTGCATAGTATCTTTTAATAAACAAGGACCTGCAGCAAACCCCGCTGAAGGTATATTTAAATTTCTTTCATAATTATCTCTCATAATTTTTCTTATATTAAAAAAATTTAAATTTTGTTTTTTGCACATCATGTAAAATTGATTCGATATAGAAAAATTAATGTACCTATATGCGTTCGAAAATAATTTAATTAATTCAGCTTCTATGATTTTTGTATAAATAATTTTCTTACATATTTTTCTAAATATTTTAGAAGATTCTAATTTAGCTTTATGATTTTTTCCTGATATAATTTGTGAAAGCTTGGGAAGCTCTATTAATGATTTTCCCTGTGCAATTCTTTCTGGACAGTAGGTTAAATTTTTACAATTGTCTTTTATTATTTTATAAACTTTATCACAAATACCTGGATAGATTGAGCTTCTAATTATTACAACATGATTTTTTTTTAAATACTTTTTTAAAGTATAAAAAAAACTTATGAAATTTTTCAAATCAGGATTAAATTTATTATTAACAGGTGTGCCTAAACAGATTATTATATATTTACAATTTCTTGATTCTGATAAATTATTTGTTGCAATAATTTTTTTTCTGTTAATCATTTTTTTTAATAGTTTTTCGCAACCTTCTTCTATGAATGGCATTTTTCCATTATTAATTTTATCAACATTTTTTTTATCCTTATCGATAAGAATTACTTGGTAGCCTTTAGAGCTTAAAGCTAATCCCAGAGGAGCTCCTACATGGCCGGCGCCCCCAACTATACATATATTGTTATTAAACATCTTATTGAGAAAGTTATTAGCAAAAATTACTTTTTATTCCAATATATTTCACTAAAATCAGTTTGAAATGAGAAATAAAATTTTAAATTGCTGTCGTATTTGCTCTTCCAAAAAATTATTTAGCTATCTAGATCTTGGAAAACAGCCATTTTCTAATTCTTTCTTAAGTTATCAAGATATAAAAAAAGAGAAAAAATTTCCACTAATAACAGTTTTGTGTAGAAATTGTGGACTGAGCCAGTTATCAATTATACCTGATACGTCATCTATTTTTAGTAAATATGACTATTTATCGTCATCATCGACTGCCCTATCAAATCACTACAAAAATTTGGTAAAAAAAATTTTAAAAAAATATAATTTTTCAAAAAAAGATACCTTTTTAGACATAGGCTGTAATGACGGCATATTATTAAAACATTATCCCAAAAAGTTTAAGAAAATTATAGGTATTGAACCCTCAGATGCAGCAAAACATATAAAGGAAAAAAGAATAAAATTAATAAATAATTTTTTTAATTATGAAACTTCAAAAAAATATTTAAAAAAATTTGAAAAGCCTAAAGTTATAACTATAACTAATGTCTTGGCGCAAATTAGTGACTTAAAAAATTTTGCAAAGGGTTTAAAAAATATTATTAGTAGTAAAACCGTAGTAGTTATAGAATTTCCATATCTAATACATATGATTGATAAAAGTATATTTGATATAATTTACCATGAACATTTGTCATATTTTTCTCTAACCCCACTTCAATTTCTATTTAAAAAATTCGATATTAAAATTTGTGATTTTGAAAAAATAAATTTTGGAGCTTCGGGACCAGCGATAAGATTATTTTTAACAGGAAATAATTCTAAATATAAAACTTCAAAAAAAGTAGAAAGACAAATTAGATATGAAAAGAGGTGGGGTATTAAGAAATCAAAAAAATATAAATTATTTAGTAAAAATTCCAAAGAAAAAATTGAAAAAATTAAACAAATTATTCATGATAAATATAAGCAAGGAAATAAAATAGGTTGCTTTACTGCCTCGGCAAAGGGAAATACATTACTAAATTCTTTAAATTTAAATAAAAATATAATTCAATTTACTTCCGAAAATAATACAAAAAAAATTAAAAAATATACACCTGGAACTCATATAAAAATTATTAGTGATAACGATTTTATTAAAAAAAATATTGATTATGCTATATTGTTATCCTGGAACTATAAAAAATTTTTCTTGTCAAAATCATCATTTATTAAAAAAGGAGGTAAATTTATTATTCCATTTCCCAAGCCGCATATAGAATAATAAAGTATGAAACTTGATATAATAATTCCTGTTTATAATGAAGATGAAAATATAATTAAACTTATAAAAAAAATGGAAAGTGAAATTGTATCTAATTTTAGAATTTTAATTTGTTATGATAGTGAATCGGATAGAACTTTAACTCATCTAAAGGATAAAAATATTTTATCCAAAGAAATATTATATATTAAAAATCCAGGACAGGGTCCAAATTCTGCAATAATCGAAGGAATAAATTTTTCAAATGCTGAAATAATATTAGTATACATGGCAGACGACTTTGAAAACGTTAAACTAATTAATCATATGGTTAGTTTGGTTGATCAAGGAAGCGATCTGGTAATCCCTAGTAGATTTGTAAAAGGTGGGAAAATGCTTGGTGCCAAAAAAATGAAAAAAAGTATTACAGTAATTGGGTCCTATTTAATTTATTATATTGCCAGAATACCCTTTAAGGACTGCACTAATGCTTTTAAGATGTTTTCTTCTAAATTAAAGAATGAAATTAATTTAGAATCTAAAACTGGATTTACTTTTGCTTTAGAATTAGTCACAAAATCTCATCTCTTAAAAAAAAAAATAATAGAAATTCCAAGCACCTGGATAGAAATTGAAAATAGAAAAAGTAATTTTAAAGTTTTAAAATGGCTACCTAATTATATTTATTGGCTTTTATATGCTATAATTAAAAACTTATTTAAAAAAAAATAAAAACTTATTTAATTTACTCCAAGAAAATTTAACCATTTATCGTATGAGCTAAACATAAAATGTTTAAAATAAATTGACCCAGACAAAAATATAGCAAAGTAAAAAATAAATATTAAATTAGAAACATTAGGATTTTGAAAGAATTTTTTTTGTAAATCTGTTTTCAAAAATAAAAAAAATATTATCAAAATTAGTGGTTCGACATATTCTTGTCCGAGTACTCTCGGAAAGCAATAAATAACAAAAATAGGTAGTAAAATAACAAAATTATTTTTAAAATCATCCCTGATTATCTTCGCTAGAATACTAAAACCTATAGAACTGAAAAACAAAAGAAGTAAAAAATTATTTTTTTCTATTAAATAATTTAGCTTTAAAATAGCGCCACCTCCTATCGTATAATTACCTAAATAATTCAACAAATTAATTTTCCATAAAATTATAAAAATTATAAATGCAAATAAAAAACTCTTTGAGTAACTTTTAATAAAATTTTTAATTCCCGAGTGGAAAAAATCAATTATCAACATAGGTAATAAGTAAAATCCAAAAAAACTTAATAATATTGGTATATTTATTAATAGGTGTTTGTAATTTATCCACCAACCAAAAAAAGTACCTGGGCCTTGATTTTTTGTATCAAAAATACTCCCCCAAATTAAAAATAATAAAATACTCGGTATTGCAAATATAGAAAATGAAATTATTGATGTAATAATTGTATTTTTATTGGCTTTGTTAAAAAATAAATAAAGAAAATAAGAGATTGGTAAAAACACAAGTGCTTGCCTAGCGTAAAGTGCACAAGAGCTTACAAAACAAAATAGTATAATTTTAAATATTTTTTCCTTGTTAGGTTTTTCTTGTATATCTTTTTTAATTTCTGAAAAAAAATAAAGTGCAATTATGAGAAAAAGCCATCCATAATTTTCATTTTTTCCCCAAAATGCAGATGTTCTAAAAAATGGTAATAACAGTAAAACTGCAGATGTTAAAAAAATATCCAAAGAACTGATTTTAAAGTAAATTTTTTTAAAAACTAAAGCAAAAATTAAAAAAGTAAAAAAAGATATTATTGTGGTAGACATTTGAAAGGTTTCCATTTCGTTAGAAAAAGGATTTAAATATGCGTTCAACATATGAGAAAAAGGAATAGTAAAATCTCTAAAAGTGCCGTAGTTATTTATAGTAAACCAAAAATCTTTTTTAAAACTTTGTGTAATTGGCCACGATAATTCATAAAATTCAGTTCCTCCTCCAACTGCGTTTTCTCTAAAAAAATAACCTAAAAAAAATGATGTAAATATTAATATTAAAATAAAATATTTTAGATAAGATTCTTTATTTAAATTAGTATGCATGAGACTTAAGTAGTATATATTTTAATGTAAAAGTGATTGCAATAATTTATCAATATAAAGTTATAAATTAATAGGACCATCTCCATCACCACGGTTTATATGCATATAATTTTTTGAATTTAAATTATTCGTCAGATCTTGTGATGAGGCAAAAATAAAATTTGATGGTCCTCTTAAAAAAGAGTTTCTTTTAAAAGCTTTTCTCCAAAAAGTATGTGATTGATTTGATACTATTAGATCAGATCCCTTATTTTTTAAAATTTCCGTAGTTTGGTTAATAATACTATCCTCATATCCTTTTAGGGATAAACAATCAATGATCGATCCTAATTTCATATTGTGAAATTGTTTATGATTCTTTAGTTGCGTACAAAGTGATATTGACCAACCAATAATCTGATTTTTATCAAAAAATTTTAATTTTATAAACTTTTCATCAGAGTAAAGTTGTTTTAAATACTCATGATTACGCACTGCAATAAAAGTATTATTTTGCTTAGTATTTTCCCAAACATAATCTAAATCGGGATCGAACGATTTAATTTCTTTAACATCTATTTTATTTTTTTTTTTAAATCTTATATTGATTAAAGAATTTATTAAAAAAATAAATTTTATTAGCAACGAACCAAATCCAACGGTATTTAATAGAATAATTATATAAGATATACTTTTAATATTTTTCAAATATTTTATATTTTTTAAAAAATTAGAGGAATTACATACTTTAAAGAAAAATGGTACCTTGTTAAGTTTCCAACTCAATCCTGATAGCAATTTAGGAAGAGGTTTAGATAAACTGCCCATTCCAAGGCAAAATAGTTTTTGAAACTTTTTTTGTGCATCGTTTATTAATAATAAACCACATATGTTATATTTTTTATTGAATAGGCCAGCTGCAACAGGATTATAATAAAAACCTATTTTAACTAAATTATCGTTTATTTTAAATAGTTGGACCTTTAGCGAATATCCGGCTCTTACTGCACTTTTATCTTCAATCAAAATAAAATTGCTTGTATTAATAAGATTACTTTTTTCTAATTGTTTTTTTTCAGGCAAGGGTAAACTAAAATTAATTTTATTTTCTTTTAATTCTTTATTAAAAAGTTCAACTAAATTTTTATCATTTTCATCGCTTTCTTTAATTAAAAATGACATTTTTTATGTTGATCCTAAAGTAAGTTTGTTTAATAACCATTTTAATTCAAGTTCTCTTCTTTGCTGATTACTTATAACTGAGGTTTTATTTTTTTCTCTTAAAAACTCCAACAAGTTAAATACCGGTACAAACCAACCATTTTTTTTACTTAAACGTTCCATCTGATTTTTAAATTCATCAGATAAATTATTATTTTTACAAAAACCGTCTGCAAAATGTGTATACATAATACACGCTCCTCCTTCTTGTTCCAGTCGATCTTGATTTTTATCAGAAATACATTGATTAAAAGATTTTACGTTATTACCTTCTGAAGCAGCAAACCAATAATTGACATAAGGTTTTAAAGGATCTTCATAGGGCATATTTGGACAAATTTTTAAGGTATTAATTTCTGAAAAAACAAAATTTCTTACATATTTAACATGTTTTTTACAAAGGTCACCCCAAAAGTATGGCGAGGACTCATCTTCTCCCTTGTAAAATTTATTTTTTTTAAATCTTGTTAAAATATTATAAATTGATTTTCTAAATCCTGTTAATCTATTTGAACCCCAGTAAATATTTTCTTTATTCGATGAATGATTAGCCATAACATTAGGATTTTGACTAAATAAATTAATAAACTTTTTTAAACCTAACTCAATTTCTTCTCTACGAGAACTATGGCAAGCTACATTATGATAACCGATTTCAAATCCTTTTTCTTTTAACATTAGTAACCACTTTAGATACTCTTGATTATCACATGTTACTCCGGAATCATTATCTAAGCTTATTCCATTTTTTACCCAAACAGATTTTGTTGTTTTAAAATTTAAATCATCTAAAAATTTATAAACTAGTTTATTATCTTTTAAATTTGCTCGATCAGTGTCATCAAAAATTGTAAATGCAAAACTTTTATTATTTGGCCATGATATTTTTTTATGCATTAATTTTCCTTATTAAAAAGGTTTTTTTACTATAATATTTAATAAATTAATTTTTTTATCTTTTGAAGAAAATTCAAAATTATTATTTTTATCATTAATTAACTTTAATTTTTTAAAAAAATTGAAACATAATTGATTTTTTTCAGTCTTTTTATATATTCCATTAATTTTATCCATTTTATTTTTTTTACAATAATCTTTTAAAAATTGAACCATCGACTCTTCTATATATCTTCCAACGACTCTACAGCTAATAATAAAGTCTATAATAGTAGCTTTATTTTTTTTTGCTGATATGCTCATAATTCCTATAATTCCATAATCTCCAAATTTATCGGACGCTTTTATTGTCCACAACTTATTTGATTTTACTTTTGTCCAATTATTAAACTCTTTATCACTTAGCCTTCTTGTTGATAGATTCATTTGATTAGTTTTATTTAATAATTGAACAGCTCTTGGAACATTTTTTTTCTTTATATCTTGTATTATTATTTTAAGATTGAGAGTTTTAATCCACTCAGATAATGATTTTATATTATTTTTGAGTTTCTTTCTTTTATTCTCTGATTTATATAACTCTCCTCTATTCTTATCTTCCTGAGTTACGTGTGTTTTATCAAAACAACGTAGTCTTGATAAAAAACTGCTATAATCTGTTGGATCTTTTGGTAAATCAGGAACAAATACCTCAGGGAGCATTTCTTTTACTCTGGCTCTTTCAAAGGCACTATCGTCCAAAAAGACTGTTGATTGCAGTCCAATATTTAATTCATTAACCATTTCAATAATATTTTTTGCCTTGTCATCCCAATTAATTCTATGAGATACAAAATCATCCATAGATAAAATCATTTCTGGATGATTTTTAATTGCTTGCATAGCTACTGATTCATCATTTTTACTAGCAATAGCCAGCATAATTCCTTGATTTTTTAATGACTTAATTTGTTTTTGAAAATCTAAAAAAGACTCACCTAAATAGTCGTGGCCACCTATCCTTAAATTCTTCCAGCCTACATCTCCTACAATTCCTCCCCAAAGAGTATCGTCAAGATCAAGAATTAATAATTTCTTATTTGAACCCTTTATAGATCTATATAAATTTGAAATATCAGAAACAGCTTCTTTAAAAAAATTATTTGAAAACGGAGTTTTTGATAAATACCATAATTTAGGACTGTAAGTATTTTCGATGCCACAATAATTTAACCACTTAGTAGAGTTTAAAATATAAAAATCTTTTTCTTTACTAAATGATGTAGCTAAATAATGATTCATAAATGATAAATTATATTCTATGCCAAAATCTTTTTTATAAGATTGCGTAAGATTGCTATCGATTGGCTGTTTTAAAATCCAGTTTGGCACGACAATAATTTCACTAAATTTTTTGATTGATTTTAGGCATGAACAGAAATAACTAACTTCTTTTTCAATAATATTCGTATTTACAGAATTGTTATCTTGTAATTTTCTAAACTCAGAGGAGATTGATTCTGGCGTTGTCCAAATTAAAGTTACGTTAGCTTTTTCCTTCCATATTTTTTTTTGGGGGTCTGTTAATGTTTGAAAAACCTGGTTATAATCTACCTGATTTACCTTCCAATCAAAGTCTTGAGAATTTTTTAACAAACCAATAAAATTAGCATCGTTAAAACTTGATATAATATTTATTGAGACTTTATTTTTCTTCATTTTCAAATTTATTTTTTAAAAAGATTTCAAGTGAATTTATTGTTTTTAAATTTTTTAAATCCTTAAGTAATTCATCAAAAGTTAAATAAAGATTTTTTTCACTTTTTAAATTTTTTTCCAAACTAACAAACAAATTTACTAGATCGATTGACTCTAAGCTAGATTTGTCTCCAATCAAAGGTGTTGTATCCTTTATTTTTAGTTTTTTCTCATTTGGCAAAAGCTCGTTTAATTCTTCGATTGATTTTTTTACTATTTGCCTCATAAACTTAACTTCTAATCAAATTAAATTATAATATTACCTATTTAGTAAATTTTTACTATCTAAAAAATATCTAATATAAAATAAGAAATTTTTTAAGCTAAATTTTTAACTATATCTTCTGTCATTTTTTTAGCGTCTGCAAAAAGCATCAAGGTGTTATCTCTATAAAATAGCTCGTTGTCTACACCAGCGTATCCGGGTGATAAACTTCTCTTAACAAATAATACTGATTTACATTTTTCAACATCCAAAACTGGCATTCCATATATTGGGCTTTGAGGATCTGTTTTTGCTACAGGATTTGTTACATCGTTTGCACCAATCACAAATGTTACATCGGCATTCGCAAAATCATTATTAATTTCTTCTAACTCAAAAACTTCATCATATGGCACGTTTGCTTCAGCAAGTAATACGTTCATATGTCCTGGCATTCTGCCAGCTACAGGGTGGATTGCGTAGGAAACTTTAATTTCATTTTTTTTGAGTACATCTACCATTTCTCTTAAAGCATGCTGTGCCTGCGCGACAGCCATTCCATATCCTGGAACAATTATAACTGAAGATGCATTTTTCATTAAAAATGCTGCATCCTCTGCGTTCCCACTTTTGACTGGTTTTTTGTCTTTATTTTTGGAGGCGGATGTTTGATCAGTTCCTCCAAATCCTCCCAATATAACATTAAAAAATGAGCGATTCATTCCTTTGCACATTATGTAAGACAAAATAGCACCCGAAGAACCAACTAAAGCACCAGTAATAATTAATGCACTATTTTCTAA
>CEUZ01042255.1_pt1 | contig 11351 bp, 12 predicted proteins | sample 361511 | NCBI WGS metagenome assembly CEUZ01 (sample SAMEA2622822, study PRJEB7988) | marine metagenome | biome: marine biome (ENVO:00000447); feature: surface water layer (ENVO:00002042); material: "saline water (ENVO:00002010), including plankton (ENVO:xxxxxxxx)" | depth 5 m
ATCCAGGAGATTAGATACTACCTATATTCACCGTCCGTCCCAGGTTGTACTAATGGGATTTCGGTAAGTTTGAAAGCTATAAGAGAATTCCCCGAGTACTCGTGCAGTTTTCTGTCTCCGCCTGCCGCAACTGCAATGAATTGTTCTCCATTGATAGAAAAACTTATCGGTGGGGCATTCACTCCGGCACCGCACAGAAAAGACCATAACTGTTTTCCGTTTGAAGAATCGTAGGCAGTTAAATGACCATCAGCATGCCCCACAAAAATTAAATCTCCAGAAGTTGCCAGGCTACCCCCAATAATTGGCTGCTCTGTTCTAACTAGCCACCGAATTCGACCGTCGCTTGAGTCTATTGAAGCTATGCGCCCCGCAGCCTCGTTTAAAACTCGGGTTGCGGTTAATGTAGTTTGATTATGTGGCGTAGTTCTCGACTCCCTGATGTAAATTTCCGGTAGGTGCGTCGCAGTAACGAAAATGTCCCCGGTCCGAGGATCGAAAGAAAGCGGTGACCAAGAAACCGCTCCCGCGCTCCCCGGACTTATTTGCACCGCTTTTGATTTTGGCTCCATAAACAAATTTTCTTGCGGCACAAAAGGTTGAGATCGTGCTAAAAGTGTGCCGTCATTTCGATCGAGAATGTAAATCCATCCCGTATTTGAGGCTTGTGCAACTGCTTTTTTGATTGTTCGGGAAGTTGAAACCCAGTCAAATAACAAAGGCGGACTCGAAACGTCGTAACCCCATAAATTTCTGTCCACTTCTTTAAAATGCCATCGTAAATCTCCCGTTGTCGAATCGAGAGCAACAAGGGAATTTGTAAATGAGCGTCTATCAGGTAAATCTTCCTCTGTAGGATCGTAGAAATCCTTTCCAGTACCGAAAAAGATGGTGTCAGAACTTGGATCGATACTAGGAGTTGTTGCGATCCAGCCACCTCCGATCTTAGAATCGTGGCTTCCACTTTGAGATAACGTGGGTTTCTCTAATGTTTTGCCTGGTGTTTGTGTCTCTAAACGCCCGTTAGCGACACCTGTGTTTACAATCTCATTACTATTCCAAGTCCATAAACGTCTTCCGGTATGTGCATTGAACGCTACTAGAAAGCCGTTAATCAATCTTCTAGTGGTTGGGAAAACTTCGATAGGAGTATCGGTAATTTTATGATCAGACTTACCAGTTACTCCAACGTAAATTCTTCCTTGATAAACCAATGGTGCCATCGAGATTGAGATATTAGAGACCATGTTGAGAGTGTGAGAGGTCTCGCTTTCTATGGTTGGATCAAGAGCAGTGACGGATTGCTTATAATCTACAAGTGGTGAGCTCCATATTAAATCTCCATTCTTTGAATCTAGCGCTAACAGATTACCTTCAGGCGTAGTTGAGTAAACCATTCCGTAAGCTAGAGAAACTCCAAAGTTCGAGTCTTTGCAGCAGGCCGAAGCCGACTTCGCCTTATGACGATAACTCCATATGACTTCGCCATTAGCCCCATTTAAAGCAGTTACTCCTCCACTAGGTAGACTCGTATACAGCCTTCCTTCAGCGACAATAGGATTAATCTGATAAAAAGCTTTTTCACCAGTCTGGAAAATCCATGTAGGCGATAATCGAGCGATCGTATGTTTGTTAATTTGAGACAGCGGGGAAAACCGTTGCTGGGAAAGGTCTCGTCCAAATGTAATCCATTGTGTGGGTTCATTTGCCAAATTTTCTAGCCGTTCATCATCAATCGAAACAGATTGAGCTATTGAGGCCCAGCATAGAATCAGAACGGTTGCTAGAGAGCGCAGGAATTTCGTGCAGTTCATAGGTTATGAGCTTACACTGTGTACTGCATTATTTTAACCGCTGAAATCTTAGTCCTCCAAATTATGGACAGAGAACGAAGCTACGTTGTCGAGAAGTTTTAGATATTGCCGATATAAAACCGGTGAAGAAAGAAACCTCTCTTTTCCAAGCTGGAGAATTTAAAATGCCAGAAGCCATCGTTGATCTTTCACATCCTGACGCCTTCAAAAACGGGCCTCCACATGCTGGTTTTGATCGAGATAGAAAAGAAAACCCTGTTCGTTGGATAGATGCGACTCCTAGACGTGGGATGAGGGCTGGCGACGGATTTTGGTCAATAACCAAATATAAAACTATGAGAGAAGTCGCCTCAAATCCAAACTTGTTCTCGTCTTACGAAGGTGGGATTCGCATGGAAACTTATGGCCAGGAGTATCTTGAGGCTGAACGAGAGACTATGTTGCTTATGGATCCACCAAATCACACTTTAATGCGTCGAACAGTAAGTAAGCGGTTTATTCCTCGTATAATCCAAAAGCTGGAAGCGAAAGTTGAAGCTATAGCAAGGGACTCAATAAAGTCCGCTATTGAAAAAACGACTTTCGATTTCGTAGAAGAAATTGCCGCTCCCGTTCCCTTAATTGTGATTGCAGAACTACTAGGTGTTGAGCTCGAGGATCGAAATCAATTCAGAAAGTGGAGCGACACTATTGTTCATGCATCCGATCCAAGTTTAAATGTAACTTCTCAAGATTATAAGGTTGCCTATGATTCGTTGCGCGATTACGGAAGACACCTTTATGAGCTGAAATTGAAAAACCCTAACGACGACTTAATATCCGCGATTGCACATAGTGAAATTGATGGAACACAAATGACGCCCGACCAAGTCGTAGGATTTTGGTTGCTTCTTTTAATTGCAGGAAATGAAACCAGTAGGAACGCTCTTTGCGGATCCCTGTTAGCATTCGATGATCATAAAGATCAGCAAGCCCTTCTGACTTCGGATAATCGATTGTTGCCAAGTGCCGTAGAGGAAACGCTTCGATACGTGAGTCCTGTCATGCATTTACGTCGAACAGCAACAAAAGATACTGTTTTAGCGGGTGCCAAAATAGCAAAAGGCGACAAGGTAGTGTTCTGGTTACCTTCCGCTAATCGTGACCCTGAAGTATTTGAAAATCCTCATTCTTTTGATATTTCACGGGATCCTAATGAGCACATGGCATTTGGATTTGGCACTCACTTTTGCTTGGGTGCACATCTAGCCAGGCTAGAGATTGCAAAGGTACTTTCAGAATGTTTTAAATTGATGCCAAATTATGAAATTATTGGCCCCGTAGAAAGAGTTGATGGGAATTTCATTCAAGGGTTTCGAAAGCTTCCAGTTTCTGTTGGGAATCAAATAGCAAAATGAAAGTAGATGCTCCTTTTGAAAATCATCATGATGTAGTCCGGCCAGATTGGATAGATCATAATGGTCATATGAACGTTGGCTTTTACGTTCTAGCCTTTGATTTCGCGACAGATGCTTTTTTGCATTGGATTGGTTTAGATCCTCAATATCGAGAGAAGCAAAACGTGACTACCTTCGCATTAGAAGGGCACATAACTTATCAAAAAGAAGTAAGAGAGGGCGACGAACTCGCGTTTTCAACGCAAATGTTAGGTTATGATGAGAAAAGGATTCATTATTTTCATCGAATGTATCATCAAAAAGAGCGGTATCTTGCTGCAACGATGGAATGTATGTCGCTTCATGTAAGTCGAGCGACGCGCCGGTCTACCCCGATAGAAGAAAGCACACTAAAAAAGTTTTCTAAGGTATTAGAAGTTCACTCTCGACTTGAGCGGCCAAGTGAAGTAGGAAGAATAATAGGTCTTAATTCTGGAAAAACGACTTAGCGATATACGAAATATCTTTTGTCCAGATTGTAATAAAGGACGTAATAGTGAATTCAAACAAAAACCAAGCAGGTTGGCTAAGTTCCACAAAAGAGCCAGCGCTAGATGCTGACATGCCAATCTGCGATCCACATCATCATTTATGGAATCACCCGACGAGTCAATATCTTTTAGACGATTTACACGAAGACACTGGGTCGGCCCACAATATTACAAAAACAGTTTTTGTTGAGTGCGGCTCTGAATATCGATCTGAAGGCCCCGAGTCGATGCGTTCTGTTGGCGAAACTGAGTTTGTCGCGGAGCTCGCTCGACAAAGCGAAAGTATGAGCGGGGCAACTATCGCAGGCATTGTCGGATTTGCCGATCTCACGTTGGGTGAAAAAGTTCAAGAAGTTTTAGAAGCTCATATATCGGCAGGTGAAGGACGGTTTAAAGGTATTCGTCATGCTTCGGCGTGGCACGAAGATGCATCTATACATAATGCCCACACGAATCCAACAGCCGATTTGTTTTCCAGATCTTCGTTCCTAGCAGGGATTCGAATATTAAGAAAGCTCAATCTAACCTTCGATGCATGGCTCTACCACCCACAGATTTCTGATCTTTCTTCATTAGCCAGTGCCAATCCTAATGTTTTTATGCTGCTAGATCATCTGGGAGGGCCTCTTGGAATTGGTCCTTACAAGAATAAACGCGATGAAGTTCGCAATGTATGGAGACCACAAATTAAAGAACTTGCGCTCAATCCAAATGTATTTGTAAAACTTGGTGGCATTGGTATGTCAATCTACGGATCTGGATGGCATAAATTGCCTCAGGCGCCGAGCTCTCAAGACTTAGCTGATGCTTGGAAAGAAGATGTGTTGTTTTGTATTGAGCATTTTGGAGTGAAACGGTGCATGTTTGAGAGTAACTTCCCAGTTGATAAACGAGGTTGTTCTTATACCGTTTTGTGGAATGCTTTTCAGCGTATGATAGAAGGTGCTTCAGAAGACGAGAAACGATCTCTTTTCTTTGAAACAGCGAACGACTTCTATAGTCTTGAGATTTGATTGTTAGCTCGCCGCCGCAAGTAACGACGTGAACAAAATAATGGAGAGAACGTTAAAATGTCAGAATTTAATGAACCCAAACTGGAATCCCTTTTAGGTTTAGGGCAAGAAATCGCTAGGAAATTGAGAGAAAAAAATGAAAATATTTCAGTTATGGAATCTTCAGCGGGAGGATTGATTTCTACCTCTCTGCTTGCCGTTGCCGGAGCATCTTATTTCTTTCGTGGCAGTACTATTGTCTACACCCACGAAGCACGGCGTGATCTTCTTGAAATTAATGATTCTGTGCTCGAAGGAGTACGTCCCAGTAGCGAGCCTTATATTGCAATCCTTGCGCATGGATTAAAGGAGAAACTATCTACTGATTGGATTCTTGCCGAATCTGGAGCCACCGGACCGACGGGAAACCGATATGGCGATGCCCCTGGACACGCGTGTTTTGCCATTCTAGGACCAGGTGTCGAACGTACATTTACTCTAGAGACGGGGGAAGATAACCGCTTCGATAATATGATCCGATTTGCCTCATTTGGTCTAGGTCAATTGACCGATGCGTTAGGTTAGGGCTGTCTTGTGAGAGTCTATGCCGAATAAATCAAAAGCAATTCTGAAGGCACACAGTGACTTTTATACATCTTTTATAAGTGGCGATTACAGCAGTATGGAATCTGTTTGGGCGAGAGAAAATCCAGTACTCGTAATCCACCCATGGGGGCCAGCAATAGCCGGGCGCGTAAATGTTATGAAAAGCTGGGAGCAGATTCTTCTAAACCCACCAAAAATACGTTGCACTGATGAAAAAGTAGAGCTGATTGGCGAGTTTGCAATCGTAACCTGTATCGAACGCGCCAGCGAAGGAGCTCTGGCTGCGACGAATATATTGGTAGAAGAGAATGGAAGTTGGGTATTTTGCCATCATCACGCTGGGCCACTCGCGCCTGTGTTTTCTTCGCCCCCAAGTTCTGTTCATTGAATATCAACTGAGGAGTAGCCAGGATGTCGATAAAATATGAAACTCTAATTGTAGAGCGTAAGGGAAAAGTGGATTGGCTTACCCTTAATAGGCCCGATATTCTGAACTCTATAAACACACAGATGGTTACGGAACTTAGGGATTATTTCGGCGGCTTAGTTAATCAAAGAGAAGTGCGTATTGTCGTTATGAGGGGCTCGGGACGAGCTTTTTGTGCAGGGCTAGACGTCAAGGCATTTCGCGAGACTTCTGATCAACCTTTCAATGGAGGGATGGGTTTTCAGTCCTACCTGTCAGACGTTTATGTCATGATGCGTCGGTGTCCTCAGCCAATTATTTCATTGATTCAGGGCGCAGCCTGTGGCGGAGGATTTTCTTTTGCATTGGCATCTGATATCAGGATTGCCGGTGAATCTGCAAGAATGAATGCTGCCTATATAAAAGTAGGACTCTCGGCCTGCGATATGGGCGCTAGCTATTTCCTGCCCCGTCTCGTAGGTACTTCGATATCTTCAGAACTTCTTTTGACTGGAAAATTTATCGATGCAAGACGTTGTCTTCAGGTCGGCCTAGTTTCAGAAGTTGTGCCTGATTCGAAACTTAATGACGTTGCCTGTTCATATATTGAAGAAATGCTTGCTACATCCCCAATGGGGCTTCGTCTTACGAAAGAAGGTATAAACCTTGCAATTGACTCTCCGAGCCTGGAGGCGGCCATCGCTATAGAAAACCGAAATCAGTTGCTATGCATAAATACTGCAGATGCCAAAGAAGGACTCGCGGCTTTTGCTGAAAAACGGCAACCTGTTTATAGCGATAAGTAGAAAAGGACAGAATATGACCATTCGAGGAATCGCTCACATCGCGGGTATTTTTGAACATCCAGGGAGAGAACTTCCAAATTTAACCCTCGCTCAAATTCATGCAGAAGTAGCCGAAGGTGCACTAAAAGATGCAGGTCTGACATTTGGAGATGTGGATGCGTACTATTCAGCTGGAGATGCTCCGGGCTTTGGAGCGCTCTCGATGGCAGATTATCTCGGGCTGGATTGCATCAATATTGACGATACCGAAACGGGAGGGTCTTCTTATCTTGTCCACGTTCAACACGCGGCGCAGGCGATTGCAGCAGGTCATATACATGTTGCCTTGATTACACTCGCAGGCAATCCTAGAACGGGAGGTGCTAGTCCTGGTGGAAGTGCAAACGTTTCCGGTGCACCAGAACAATCCTTCGAGAGTCTCTTTGGCCTTGCAGTACCCGCAGGATACGCTCTTGCAGCCAAAAGGCATATGTACGAATTTGGTACGACAAGCGAGCAGCTTGCGGAAATAAAAGTCGCAGCATCAAATCACGCGCAACACAATCCAGAGGCCTTTCTTCGAGACGTTGTCACTATAGAGGAAGTGTTAGAGTCGCCATTAATTTCTGATCCTCTTCACCGCTTGGATTGTTGTGTCATAACAGATGGAGGGGGTGCTCTTGTAGTAGTCAGCACGGAGGTCGCACGCTCCCTTAACCGAGAAACAGTGAAGGTTTTAGGGAGTGGAACTGCAATCAAACATAGCGATGCCGGTCGAATAGATTTGACTTATACAGGCGCCGTTAAAACAGGAAAAGCAGCTTTTGAAGAAGCATCACTAGATCCGAAAGACGTCGATTACGTATCAATTTACGACAGTTTTACGATTACGGTCCTAATATCTTTGGAAGATTTAGGTTTCTGTCCGAAAGGCCACGGCGGTCGTTTCGTAAGTGAAGGGGCATTATGCGCTAAAACTGGAAGATTGCCTTTTAATACAGACGGCGGGGGGCTCTGTAATAATCATCCCGGCAACAGAGGCGGTATGACGAAAGTAATTGAGGCGGTCAGACAATTACGCGGGGAAGCTCACCCAAAGGTTCAAGTAGAGAATTGTGGAGTTGCTTTGGCACATGGAACAGGCGGGAGTCTTGCGCTTCGCATGGGCAGTGCAACTTTATTGTTAGGGAGGGAAGAGGTATGACATTTCTTCCAGTATGGGAATTTCCAATTAATCAAGAAAGCAAACAGTTTTGGGATGCCGCCGCACAAAATGTTCTTTTACTTCCACGTTGCAGTGATTGTGGATTCACGATTTTTTATCCGAGAAGCATCTGTCCAGAATGCAGATCGAGAAATTTATCTTGGATCCAAATGTCCGGTAAGGGGGAAGTTTATAGCTATACAGTTACCAGGCGAACATCGGGGCGATTTAGGTCACATGTACCTTTTGTTATTGCATATGTTCAATTAGACGAGGGGCCGCGTATGCTAACTAACGTAGTTGATTGCGACCCGAACAACGTTTCTATTGGGATGCGAGTCGAAGTAATGTTCGAATCCCAGGATGAAGGGAAAGCTATTCCCCGGTTTAAACCTTCTCAATAACAGATAAATTTTAATTAGCAGAGATGTTTTCTAAAAATTGTATAAAAGGAAATTGCATTAAACAGCTTTTGAGGAATTCATGAGTAAAGATCACATTCTATGCGATCTCGAAGATATTTCTGAGGGTTCAGCTAAAAGTTTCTTAATCGAAATCGATGGGTCTAAAAAAGAAGTTCTCATCGTGAGAAAAGCCGACCAAGTTTTCGGGTATTTAAATTGGTGCCCTCATAGGGGCACTCCACTAGACTGGCTAAAGGACAATTTTCTGGATCGCGACGGTCATCTTATCGTCTGCGCTACTCACGGTGCATACTTTCAGATCGAAGACGGTAAATGTGTTGCTGGACCTTGTGCAGGAGATCGCCTTCGACCATATCCGGTAGAAGTGACAAATGGGGTAATTCGTTCGATTTCTCGCTTCTAGAATCTTCTCCAGAGCTCTCTTGGCTCGATCTGACGTTTGACCATCTCATTGTTATTGTTTGTCCAGATCGTTGGTTTTTTCAAAAAGGGAGAAAACGTATTGTTCGTCTTAGTAGTAAGGTGTTCTGGATTTAATGGAAGAAACATTGGCAACTAATATTCTTCGTAAAACAAAATTGATTGCCACGATTGGTCCTGCCTGTGAAGATCCAACAACTCTACGGGAGCTATTCCTTAACGGAGTGAATGTAGCTCGATTAAACCTTTCGCATGGTTCACAAGATGACCATGTTGCTTTAGTGAAGAGAATAAGAAAAGTCGCCGGAGATAACGATTTTAATGTAGCCATTATGGCAGATACTAAGGGTATCGAGATCCGAACAGGCATGGTAGCTGGTGGAGCTGTGGTGCTTTCTCAAGGGTCTGAATTTGTTTTAACAGAGACGGCAGTAGCAGGAAATGAGTCAGAGGTCTCCGTGGTTCATCCTGGTTTGTCCAAAAGACTTTCATTGGGTGATGAAGTTCTCTTGGATGATGGAAAGATTGCTCTTCGGGTAGACCGTCTCGCAGCGGGTCAAGTGCATTGTATTGTTGAGTGCGGCGGCACTTTAAGAAATAGAAAATCTGTCAGTTTTCCCGGTATTGATCTAGTTAGAAGTGCTTTCGGCCCAGATGTCGAGGGTGATCTCGATTTTGCAATTGATAATAAGGTTGAGTATATAGCTGCATCATTCGTTCAATCGAAGGTAGATGTAGAAAAGATTCGAGGCTATCTAATGAATCGGAATGCGGATATTCCAATCATTGCCAAAATCGAAAATCGGGGTGCAGTCAATGCCTTAGAAGGAATTATTAAGGCAGCTGATGGGGCAATGGTAGCGCGTGGTGATTTAGGAGTTGAGCTTCCAGTTCAAGAAGTACCAGAGTTACAAAAGCGAATTATTAGAGTCACCGTCTCTAATGGAAAACCGGTAGTGACAGCAACCCAAATGCTTGACTCTATGGAACGTAATCCTCGACCTACGCGTGCGGAAGCAAGCGATGTTGCGAATGCCATTTTTGATGGCACTTCCGCGGTTATGCTTTCAGGTGAAACTGCTGCAGGAAGCTATCCAATCGATGCTGTCAAGATGATTGATGCGATTGCGCGACGAGCCGAATTGGCAATTGATGAATTTGGGACCCTGCAAAATATTGAGGTAAACCCTGCAAACGTTGTTACGGATTCCGTTGCCCAGGCAGCTCATACGATGAGCAATCATTTAGGGGCAGCAGCTATTATTGCCGTAACAGAAACTGGCTTCACAGCGCGAATGATCTCGAAGTATCGCCCACGTTGTCCCATACTGGCGGTGACTGGCTCCGATTCAGTGGTACGCAAACTAGCAATGAACTGGGGCGTTTATGCGGTCAAGGCGGACGGCACCGATGAGGAGCGGGTACAGATTGCTCTTCAACACGCTCTCAAGATGAATCTTGTTGCTCCCGAAGATATTGTTGTGGCAACAGGCGGGATTTCTCATCGATCTGGCGCAACGAATATGATTCGAGTGGTAACAGTCTAGAGAACTTTTACCACTGAGAATTTAAGGCTTAGTAGAGGGGAATACGGGAGCCCTCTTTTCTTGAATAGCCCTGGATCCTTCTATGACATCGTCTCCGAAAAAATTAAGCATTTCAAACGCCAAGGATGACTCGAAGATTGGAATCGCCTGTCGAATCCAGTGATTTAAAGAACGCTTAGTCCAACGGATAGCCATTTGGGGTCCCATCGCGAGCTGCGCTGCTACCCTTAAAGCCTCATCCATTAATTGGTCCGCAGGGACTGCCTTGCTTACAAGACCAATACGCTCAGCTTCTTTTCCATCAATAAAATCTGCTGTCATGAGATAGTATTTGGCTTTTGCCATCCCGCATAATATAGGCCACACAATCGCAGCATGATCACCGGCGCCGACACCGAGCCTTATGTGGCCATCGGTGAATCGGGCATCTTCGGCAATCACACTAATGTCCGCCATCATGGCGACCGCAAGGCCAGCGCCGACGGCAACACCATTGATTGCGGAAATTATAGGTTTTTCGCAGTTAACAATGTTGTAAACGATGTCCGCTGCCTCTTTCATTACACTCGAGATCTCGGTGAAATTGTGTGCTTGTTTATCAATCATATCCAAATCGCCACCAGCCGAAAATGCTCTTCCCTCTCCGGTCACTACAGCTACCCTGGTTTCGGGGTCTCGATCCACATCCTTCCAGATTTCTGCTAGTTGACCGTGCAAAGCGCGATTTGTCGCATTGAGCTTTTCGGGTCGATTTATGGTTATAAGAAGTACGCCATCGCTAGGACGTTCGAATTTTAAAAAGTTATAAGAGTCGTAATCCATGTAAAACCTTTCTATTTCTTAGGACAGAGCATTTTATATTCTCCGTCTATTGATTAACTGCTAGAGCCGACTTCAAGAGTTCTTCGATATTGAATCATAATTGTATAAAGAATGAAGCTCTAGAGTTGTCCTTCTCGATACTTGCGGGTCTCTTCATGATACATTTAGAGTAATCATGCAAGACAGACCTACGTCAATCGAACTACTGGAGACAATAGCTTGGTTTTTAGAAACTGAGGTCCTAGATGAGCTAGAGGGTTCGAAGCGGCATCAGACGCGTGTCGCCATTAATCTATGCCACATTCTGATGCGTGAGTTCGATTTGGCTCAATCAGGTGATATTAAAGAATCTGAACGATTGGGGAATTTGCTGGATATCTCATCCGAGGAAGGATCCGAGCGG
>CEUZ01151154.1_pt1 | contig 11345 bp, 9 predicted proteins | sample 361511 | NCBI WGS metagenome assembly CEUZ01 (sample SAMEA2622822, study PRJEB7988) | marine metagenome | biome: marine biome (ENVO:00000447); feature: surface water layer (ENVO:00002042); material: "saline water (ENVO:00002010), including plankton (ENVO:xxxxxxxx)" | depth 5 m
TTCCCTTCCTAAGCTACGGAGGATCTTCTTTAATTGGAAGTTCAATTGCAGCCGGTATAATTTTAAATTTTACAAGAAAAGACACAACAAGACATTTTAAAAATGAATAAAAAAATAATTTTCTCATCAGGCGGAACGGGTGGACATATCTTGCCCGCAATTCATTTAATGAAGTATTTTTCCAAAAAGGGCTATGATGTTATATTAGTTACAGATAATAGAGGAGAAAATTTATTAAATAAAATAAATTATAAATTTTATACTATAAAGTCAGAAACAATAATAAAAAAAAACCTCTTAAAAAAAATCTCATCTTTTTTTGTAATAATAATATCATTAATAAAATCCTATTTTATTTTAAAAAAAGAAAAGCCCGATTTAGTTTTTGGATTCGGTGGATATGCTTCGTTTCCCATTTCTTATGTATCAAGATTTTTTAAAATTCCATTAGTAGTTTATGAAAATAATTTAGTTTTAGGAAGAAGTAATAAATATTTACTAAACACATCAAAAAAAATTCTTTTAGGTACGTCAATGCCTATAAACTTTCCAGAAAAATATAAAAATAAAGCACATTTTGTAGGTAATATTTTGAGGGAAGAAATTTTAAATTTTTCCAAAGACTTTAAAAAAAACAATAATAAAATTTTCTCCATTTTAATTTTGGGTGGAAGTCAAGGAGCAGATATTTTTGGAAAAGTTATTCCTCATGTTATTAAAAAACTAAAAGATAAAGGCCATGATATAGAAATTAATCAGCATTGCATCGAATCTCAAAAAAAAATTTTAACCAAATTTTATAAAGAAAATAATATTAAATATAATGTTTTTAGTTTTACAGAAGAAATTTTGAATCTTTTAATATCTTCTGATCTAGCTATTTCCAGATGTGGAGCTTCTACAACTGCAGAACTTGCTTATACCTTAACACCCTTTATAGCCGTGCCTTATCCGTACTCTATGGACAATCATCAATATATAAATGCAAGATATTATGAAAGTAAGGGTTGTTGTTGGCTTATTAAGCAGGATGATTTCAATTCTAACAATTTATTTAATTTAATAATTGAAATTATTAATGATAAAAAAAAATTAGAAAATATTAGTAAAAATATGGAAAAAATTGTAAGTGGTAATGTTTATAATAATGTTGAGAAAATAATTAAGGAAATTATTTAGAAATGAAAATTAATATAGCTAGCAATGAAGTGATTCATTTTATTGGGATAGGTGGCATCGGTATGAGCGGACTTGCTCAAATTATGAATAATATGGGATTTGTTGTTCAAGGTAGCGATTTAAGTAGTAATAAAAATACTGAAAGATTAATAAAAGAAGGCATAAAAATTTATTTGGGCCATCATCAAAAAAATATAAAAAAAGCCACAATGATTGTTATTTCTTCAGCGATTAAAAAAAATAATAAAGAACTTGTTTTTTCAAAAATGAAAAAAATTCCTATTTATAAAAGAGGAGAAATGCTAGCTAATATTGTTGCTTTAAAAAAAAATATAATTGTTACAGGCTCACATGGAAAAACAACCACAACATCCTTAGTGGCTAATATTTTAAAGGAAGCAGGTTTGGATCCAACCATTATTAATGGAGGAGTAATCAATTCATTAAAAAATACTGCTCACTTAGGAAAGGGTGAGTGGGCAGTTATAGAATCTGACGAGTCCGATGGAAGTTTTCTTAATTTGCCTATAACTTATTCCATAGTAACAAATGTAGATAAAGAACATTTAGATTTTTATAAAAGTTTCGATAATTTAAAAAAAAGTTTTCAAACATTTATTGAAAAAACACCTACTTTCGGTAAATCTATTGTTTGTTTAGATAATAAAAATTTAAAACTCATTTTAAAAAAATGTAAAACAAATAATTTTTTTACCTATGGCTTTGATGTTAAATCAAATTACCAAATTTTAAATGTTAGGAAAAAATTAAACGGATCAACTTTTAACCTAAAAATAAAAATTCCAGGTAATAAAATTTGTGTTATTAAAAACATTAAAATAAATTTACTGGGCGATCACAATATAAAAAATGCAGCAGCTTCCATAGCTATTGCATTAAATCTTGGAATTAAAATTGGAGCAATAAAAAATGCTCTTAAAAGATTTTTAGGTATACAAAGAAGATTTACTAAAATTTTTTCTATGGGAAAAAGAGATTTCTACGACGACTACGCCCATCATCCAACAGAAATTAAAGCTGTCATGAATAGCACTAGGTACGTTTATAAAAAAAGAAAAATAATATGTGTTTTTCAACCCCATAGATATTCTAGAGTAAAATTATTGAAAAAAGAATTTGCACAATCATTTAAACTTAGTGACATGGTTGTGTTATGCCCTGTTTATTCAGCGGGAGAAAAAATTGATAAAAATTTTAATCAGTATTCTTTTTCGAAATTTATTTCAGAACAGTCTAATGTCCAAGTAGTAAACATAAAAAATCAAATAGAATTGAAAAATTTTTTTAGAAAAAATTTGCTTTCTGATGAATTAATCATTTGCATGGGAGCAGGAAGCATTTCAAATTGGATCAGGGAAATAGGTAAGGAAATTAAATGAATTTAATTCAACAAGCTGAAAAAATTAAAAAAAAAATTTCAGGAAAAATTACATTTAATGAAAGTTTATCAAAACTTTCATGGTTTAATTTAGGAGGACCAGCAAAAATTTTATTTAGACCCAAAAATTTAAAAGAATTATCTTTTTTTTTAAAGGAAATTAAAGGAAAAAAAAAAGTTAAAGTTTTGGGAGCTGGTTCAAATACATTAATAAGAGATGGTGGATACAGTGGAATTATAATAAAATTTGGAAAATCTTTTTCACATCTATCTTTATTAAAATCAGATATGATAATTGCTGGTGCATCAGCGCTCGATAAAAATGTTTCTAATTTCGCGCAAGAAAATTCTATAGCTTGTTTTGAATTTCTATCATGTATACCGGGTACTATCGGTGGTGCAGTTCGTATGAATTCTGGCTGTTATGGGGAGGATATATCTGGCATTTTGGCCTCTGTTCAAGCAATTGATTTAAACGGAAATGTAAAATTAATTAATTCCTCAGAAATAAAATTTTACTATAGAGGGTCAAATATTGAAGATGATTTAATCTTTATTAGTGCTACCTTTAAGGGCTCAAATCAATTGAAATCAAATATTTTAAATAAAATGAATAATTTAATTGAAAGAAAAAAAAGAACCCAACCTTCGAAAATTAAAACATGCGGAAGCACTTTTAAAAATCCTGAAACGACGAAAGCTTGGGAGCTTATTAAAAATTCTGGTTGTGGAGGAATGACAATTGGAGGTGCTAAAATTTCAAAACAACATTGCAATTTTTTTGTGAATAATGGAAATGCAAAATCAGAAGAATTAGAAAAACTAATTGGAGATGTACAAAAAAAAGTTTATGAAAAAACAGGAGTAAAATTAGAACTAGAATTACAAATAATAGGTGAAAAATTATGAAGAGCTTAATATTAATTTTGATGGGCGGATTGTCTGGAGAGAGAAAAATAAGTTTTTTAACGGGAAAAGCATGCTATGAAGCTCTTAAAAAAAAAAAATATAATGTTAAAACTCTCGATGCTAAAGGTTATTTCGCAGAAGAATTAAGAAAGTTAAAACCTAAAGTGGTTTTCAACGCTCTTCACGGCAGATATGGTGAAGATGGGTTTGTTCAAAGCATATTAGAATCTCAAAAAATTGCATACACACATTCTGGTGTATTAGCTTCAAGTTTGGCTATGGATAAAGTTTTATCTAGACATATATTTAAAAAAAATAATATTAAAGTCCCAAAAAGTATTATTCTTAAAAGGGATTCAAGAAATATATTAAACAAAAAAATTAAACTTCCATTAGTTGTAAAACCTATTAATGAAGGTTCAAGTCTAGGCGTTTATATTTGTAAAAATAAAGCGCAATTAAAAAATAAATCTAAAAAACTTTTAAAAAAATATAACGAAATTCTTGTTGAAAAATATGTGCCTGGTAGAGAAATCCAGGTAGCAGTGATGGGCAAAAAGGCTTTAGGTGCAATAGAGCTTATTCCTAAAAGAGAATTTTATGATTATGAGGCTAAATATTCCAATGCTGCAAAAACTAAACATATTATGCCAGCTCCTCTGTCTAAGAAAAAATATAAAGAAGTTCTTAATTTGGCACTTAAAGCACATAAACTTTTAGGCTGCAAAGGTATCACAAGATCAGATTTCAGATTTTATAAAAATAAATTTTATTTATTAGAAACAAACACACAACCAGGAATGACAAAATTATCTCTTGTTCCTGAAGTTGCACAACATTGTGGTATAAAATTTGAAGAACTGGTCGCTTGGATGGTTAAAGATGCTAGTCTTAATAGATGAAAAAAATTTATAAAATATTTTTATTCTTATTAGTATTTATTTTTTTATCAACTTTTAATCCTAAAGAAACAAATCTTTATTCAAAAAATGAAAGCAATTTTTTTAAGATTCAGAAAATTGAAATTTTAAATAATAATATAGTTAACAAAAACGAAATATTAGACAAAATATCTCATCTATATAAAAAAAATATTTTTTATATAGACAAAAGTAAAATAACAGAACCTTTAAAAGAAATAGATTTTTTAGAAAAAATTGAAGTAAAAAAGGTTTATCCAGACACCATAGTTTTGATAGTGCACGAAACGAGGCCTTTAGCAATTCTATTTAGAGAAAACCAAAAGTATTTAATTGATAATTTATCAAACTTAGTTAATTATGATAAAAAAATTATCCCTAACGATTTGCCAAGTGTAGTAGGCGATAATTCAGAAAATAATTTTGTAAATTTTTATAATAAATTAAAGGATAATAATTTTCCTATAAATAAAATAAAAAATTATTATTATTTTCCCATTGGTCGCTGGGATATTAAGCTGACTAATAGCAAATTAATAAAATTTCCGATAACTAAAATCAATAAAGCAATTATACAAAGTGTAGATTTATTTGAACGCCAAGATTTTGAAAGCTATAATATCATTGATCTTAGAATGCATGATAAGGTAATTGTGGAAAAACAAGATGACTAGTGAAAATTTAAATGGAGTAATAGAGCTAGGCAATAAAAATTTAAAATGCTTAATTTTTCAGACAAATGATAATAATACTGAGATTATATCACAATCAGTGATCAGATCAGAAGGTATTCATAACGGTGTAATAGTAAACTTATTAAAAGCCACAAGTTCAATAAGATCATGCATAAATGCAGCCGAAAAAAAAGCAAAAGTTTCATTAAAAAAAATCAACGTAGTTTTTGAGCCAGTTGACTTTTTATGTACAAAATTTTCAAAACATAAAAAAATTGATGGTTCAAAAATTCATAAGGACGATATAGATTTTTTATTGAAAGAAGCAAAAAAGCAAGTAACTTTAAATGATAGTAAACAATCAATAATACATATTTTTAATCACAATTATATTGTAGATGGAAAAACATTTTTGGAAGAACCGATAGATGTGTATGCAGATTCTTTAAGTCATGAAATGACATTTATCAGCACTCCAAAAAATAATTTAAAAAATATAAATCAAGCATTTATTGATTGCGATATAGAAATTGAAAGATTTATTTCTAGTACTTTTGCAACAGCAGTAAAATTATTAAAAACAGAAGATTTTAATTCTGGCGTAGTTTTAATTAATTTAGATCTTCAAAAAACTAGCCTTGGTTTGTTTAAAAATTTAGCACTCGTGCATCTAGCTAATTTACCAATAGGAATTGATCATATCAAAGGAGATATTTCTAAGGTTTGCTCTTTAAATCTAGAAGAATCAGAAAAAATAAATAAAAAAATCGATTTTTCATTTGAAGATAATAAAGAACTTTTTGATCAAAGCGGCTATTTAAAAAATATTTTTTTTCAAAAATCTAATTTTAGAAAAGTAAGCAAATCTCTTTTATTAAATGTTGCAAAATCTAGAATTGATGAAATTTTTGAAATGATTAAAAAACAAATTATAATAAAAGAATTAAATCCTACTTTTGGAACAGGCTTAATTATTGTTCAAGAGGATTCAGAGCTATTAAATTTAGAAAAATATTGTTCAAATTTTTTTCAGTCAAAAGTTGAAATTATTAAAAAAACAACCAATGATGTTCTTGCAGAAGAGAATTTTGTTGCATGTTTAGGAGCTCTTAAAATTATTAAAGATGGTTGGGAAACAGAAGCAATTCCTGAGCCAGCTCAAAGTCTTAGCAAAAAAAAGAGTTTTTTATCAAAAATTTTTGGAAATTAACCTTAAATTTAAACTGTATTTTTTGGTAATATAATTTGTATTTCAAGCGTTTAAGCCCTTTTGTATAAAATTCTTAATGCTTCAAAATCCACAAAAAACAATTAGAGAAACTATAGAGCTAGAAGGTATAGGCTTACATAATGGCCTACCAGTAACGATATGTTTAAGACCCGCTGAAGTTAATTCAGGTATTATCTTTAAAAGAGTAGATATTCGTAATAGCAATAATCTAGTTGAGGCAAATTACAAAAATGTTAGCTCACCGATACTTTGCACAAAAATAAAAAACTCTGAAGGCGTGTCTGTTTCTACCATCGAACATTTAATGGCAGTTTTTTATGGCGAGGGTATCGATAATGTTTTAGTCGAAATAAATGCTCCCGAAATACCAATAATGGATGGCTCTTCATTTGATTTTGTAACCGCCATAAGATCTTTTGGTATTCAAACACAAAATCATGAAAAAAAATTTATTAAGGTTTTAAAAAAAGTTGAAATAAAAGAAGGTTCTAAAAGTATCTCAATTGAGCCTTTAGAAAAAGATTTAATAATAGATTTCGAAATAGTTTATGAAAATCCATTAATAAGAAAAAGAAGAAAAGAATTTAAATTTAGCACAGGGGACCTTACAGCAATATATAATTCAAAAACATTTTGTTTGTATGAAGATATAGACAAAATTAAAAGCCAAGGTCTTGCTAAAGGTGGATCATTAGAGAATGCAATAGTTGTTAGAGATGATAAAATCTTAAATGATGATGGACTTAGGTATAGAGATGAATTTGTAAATCATAAAATATTGGATTGTCTTGGAGACCTGATGCTATCGGGACACAGAATTTATGGTCATATAAAGACTTCACAAGGTGGACATCAACTTACTAATACTTTGTTGCGGAAATTTTTTGCCGACAATTCTAATTGGGAGTTTGTCAATTCTACAGGAAAAGAAAAAGACGACACCAAAAGCGGTATTTATGCAAGACCTATAGTCATTAATGCGTAAATAAATATTAACTAAGAAAATTGTAATAATTAAATATTTTGGTAAAATCAACTTTTAGCTAAAATGTTTAAAAGTATTTTAATTTTACTGCTATCAACCTTATTATTATTTTCTTGTTCCAAGAGTGATAAAAAGAAAATCGTATCTGAGCCTTCAGATGAAGAAATTGCTTTAGAAATTTATCAGGAAGCTATTGATGCTCTAAAAATAGGAGATTCTTTTTTTGCAGCAAAAAAATTTAAAGAAGTTGAAGCGTTGCTTCCACATACTGAGTGGGCGGCAAAATCAAGTCTTATGTCTAGTTACGCAGATTATTCAAGAAACGCATATTCAAGTAGTATCTTTAATCTTGAAAGACATATAAATAATTATCCAGCTGACAAAAATATACCTTACGCACACTACTTGATAGCTATGTGTTATTACGAACAAATTTTGGATGAAAAAAAAGATTTGGATCCTTTATTAAAAGCCAAAGAAAAATTTGAATTTATACTTTTGCAATATCCCGAAACAGATTACGCACTTGATGCAAACTTTAAACTTGATTTAATAAGCGATCAATTAGCTGCGAAAGAAATGTCAATTGCTCGATTTTATATGAAAACTGAAAAATGGATTCCAGCACTTAACCGTCTTAAAATTGTTGTAGATAATTATGATAGAACTATCTTTGTAGAGGAAGCTTTACATCGTCTTGTTGAGGTTTATCATCGTCTGGGATTAGAAAAAGAAGCGCAGCAGGCAGCAACAATATTAGGATACAATTATCAATCAGGGGAATGGTATGAAAGAAGTTATAAAGTTTTCAATAAAAAATACAGACCTCTTAAAGCTAAAAAGAAAAAAGAAGTTGGTTTAATAAGAAGAAAAATAAGAAGTTTGTTCGAATAGACAATTCATGCAAAAAAAAGAAATTGAAAAAAATTATATTAAAAAAATAAAAAAACTAAAAGAATACGATAAAGCCTATTTTGACCAAGATAAACCAATTATTTCAGACGCCAGCTACGATAAAATAAAGCAGGAAGTAATAGATCTTGAAAAAAAATATAAATATTTAATCAACAAAGATTCACCTAGTAAAAAGATAGGGCATACCCCTTCTGACAAATTTAAAAAAGTAAATCATGATGTTCCAATGCTATCTTTAGCCAATGCTTTTTCTAAAGAAAATATAGAAGATTTCATAAAAAAAGTTAGCAATTTCTTAAATCTAAAAAATTTAGAAAAAATAAATTTTTCAGCAGAGCCCAAAATTGATGGCATTTCTGCATCTATTAAGTATATAAATGGAAATTTTGTTCTTGGTCTTTCACGTGGAGACGGAAAAATAGGCGAAGATATAACTAATAACCTTAAAACCATTAGCGATATACCAAAAAAAATTGACAAACCTAACTTTCCTAAAATTATAGATGTAAGAGGAGAGGTGTATATATTGAAGTCAGATTTTAAAAATATCTCCAAACAATTTGCAAATCCAAGAAATGCTGCAGGTGGATCACTAAGACAAAAAGATCCTAATGTTACTAAAAAAATTCCTTTAAAATTTGTTGCGTATGGATTTGGTTCTGTAGAGCCACAAAATTTTGATAAACAAACTGAATATTTAAAATTATTAAAAATATGGGGTTTTAAAACAAACCCATTTAATAAACTTTTAAGCACTATCGAAGATATTGAAAAAAATTATAACATGATCGAGGATCAAAAGCAGACAATTGATTATGATCTAGATGGTTTGGTTTATAAAGTTGATGATATAAAACTACAAAGACGATTGGGTTCTGTATCTAATTCACCTAGATGGGCAATTGCACATAAATTTTCAGCAGAAAAAGGTTTTTCAATAATAAAAAATATAGAAATTCAAATAGGTAGAACTGGAGCGTTGACTCCAGTTGCTAAAATAGAGCCAGTTAACATTGGAGGAGTTATGGTTTCAAATGCCACCCTTCATAATGAAGACGAAATAAACAGAAAAGATATTAGAGTAGGTGATGCTGTTTGTATTCAAAGAGCAGGGGATGTAATACCTCAAGTTTTATATGTTGAAAAATCAAAAAGAGGAAAAAATGCAAAAAAATTTAATTTCCCACAGAAATGTCCTTCATGTGGATCTAAAACAATTAAAGAATTTAACTTTCATACTAAAAAAAAAGATGCTGTTACTAGATGCTCAGATCCTAACTTTACTTGTAAAGAAATTTTAAGAGAAAAATTAAAACATTTTGTTTCTAAAGAAGCATTAAATATTGATGGTTTTGGAAAAAAAATAATTGAAAATTTTTGGGATTTAAGAATGATTAAATATCCAGCTGATATATTTAATTTAAATTTTGAAAAAATTTCTAATCTAGAAGGATGGGGAAAATTATCTGCATCCAATTTGCAAAAGGCGATTAAAAATTCTCAAAAAATATCACTAGACAAATTAATTTTTTCAATAGGAATAAGACATATTGGCCAGGAGAATGCTAAAACTTTAGCGAAATATTTTGTCAATATAAAAAAGTTCGAGGAAATTTTTAATACCGAAAAAAGAAAAAAAATTTTGCAAAGTCTTTTAGAATTAGATGGCATCGGAGAAACTCAAGTAAAGTCACTAGAAATATTTTTTTCCAATTCTGGAAATTTAAACGCAGTTTCTAACTTGATAAACAAATTAAATGTAACTGAGTTTAAAATAGGTACATCAGGAATTTTTTATGGAAAAACAATCATGTTTACTGGAAGTTTAAGCAAAATGAGTAGAGCCGAAGCCAAGACTTTAGTAGAAAAAGAAGGTGGTAAAATTTTAGGAACGACTAGCAAAAAACTAGACTATCTTGTCGTTGGAGATTCTAAACCGACTTTTAAAAAAATAGAGAAAGCAAGACAGCTAAACATTAAAATTATTAATGAGAATAGGTGGTATAATTTATTAAATAGGTGAGCACGCATCTATTAACTTAGGTTTTTCTTCAGAATTCATAAATTTAAATAAATTTTTCTTCACTTTATTATGATATTTATTTAGCCATTCAATTTCATTTTTACTAAGCATTTTTTTCTTTATTAAATTTTTTTCTATAGGCGCCATGGTTAATTCTTCAAATTTATTTTTTTTTAAATAAATTAAATTTTCAATTCGAATACCAAAATTTCCTTCTTTATAATATCCTGGTTCATTTGAAATTATCATACCTGGTTTTAAATTTACCTTATTGCTTTTAGAAAAAGACTGAGGACCTTCATGCACATTTAAAAAATAACCAACACCGTGACCAGTTCCGTGTGGATAATCTAAATTTACTTTTTGTAATGGTTTTCTAGCGTTTCGGTCAATATCAGAACCTCTAGAATTTTTTTTAATTTTGTAGTCCGAAACTGCTATGTGGCCCTTTAGAACTCGTGTGTAAATATCTTTTATTGATTTAGAATTATTTTCTAAAGAAATTGTTCGTGTTACGTCAGTCGTTCCAAAAGAATATTGTCCGCCAGAGTCTACTAAATACAAATCACCTTTTTTTAAAATTCTATTTGATTTAGCTGAGGCTTTATAATGAATTATTGCACTGTTTGGTCCCGTACCTGAAATTGTACTAAAGCTTGGAAATTTATAATTTTTATTCATTTTTCTAAAGTTTTCAAGTTTTTCTTGCGCAGATATTTCTGTAATTTTTTTCTTTTTAAAATTTTTTTTAATCCAAAATAAAAATTTGGTTAATGCAATACCATCAATCTTATGACTTTTTTTCATATTTCTTATTTCAGTAGAATTTTTAATAGATTTAAAATAATAAATTGGATCTATTTTTTCTATAACTCTGTTCTTTTTTTTTATTAAATTTTTAAAGTAAATTGAACATGATAAAATATCGAGCATAACATTTTTTTTTGATAAATTTTCTAATTTTTCTTTAATTTTATTTTCACTATAATATTTTAATTTTTTAGATGATTTTTTTTTTATTTCAGTAATTTTTTTTTGTTTTGAAAATAGATTTATATCTCCATTTTTATTAATTAATAATCTAGAATTTGGTATTGGTGAGTAAGCAGA
>CEUZ01059337.1_pt1 | contig 11342 bp, 12 predicted proteins | sample 361511 | NCBI WGS metagenome assembly CEUZ01 (sample SAMEA2622822, study PRJEB7988) | marine metagenome | biome: marine biome (ENVO:00000447); feature: surface water layer (ENVO:00002042); material: "saline water (ENVO:00002010), including plankton (ENVO:xxxxxxxx)" | depth 5 m
CTAGCAAAAAAATCAGCAATAATACTTGAATAAGCATGCCCCATATGAGGTTTCCCTGATGGATAATATATTGGTGTAGTAATATAATAATTTTTATTCATGTAAAATTTTGTTTCTAAATTCTATAAAAAAACTTTCCTCATCTAGGTTATACTGTTTAATGTAATTAATTTTTTTTACAAAATAGTCGTAAGTATAAAAAATTTTTTTTTTTGATTTATTTAAACTAATTAAAAAAATAAAGTAAAATTCTACATATTTATAAATAGAATTTTTAATGTAGTCATTTTTTTTATAATAATTATTGTCAATGATGGTAATTAAAAAATTTTTTAAATTAATTTTAGATAAGTCAAGATCAATATCGCTAGATAAATTTAATAAATTCATTAAATCACCAATAGTGCTATAAGGTTGAATTAAATCCTTACTGATAATATGATCGATATTAGTACCTGTAATTTTATTAATTACATTTTTACAATTACTAGATGACAAAAAAAAATTAAATTTTAAACATCTCGATTTAACAGTGTCTAATAATTTCTTTGAACTATCATATATTAATATGAAAATAATATTTTCATTTGGTTCTTCAATAATTTTTAAAAGTGCACTTGAAGAACTTAAATTTAAATTTTCAGCATTATCAATAAATATAATTTTTTCTCGGTTATTAAAGGAAGACTTATTAGCAAAATTATACATTTCTTTGATTTGAGAAATTTCAATAACTTTTTTATTTTCAAGCAAATCAATAATATATAAATTTGGGTGTGAATTGTTTAATACAAGATTGTATGATTTATTTTCACGATTAATTTCAAAACTATCTAAATTATATTCAAAATCTTCACCAACAGATAAAATATAATTGATTAAATGATATGCAAAAGTAGCTTTTCCTATACCTTTTCTACCAGAAAAAATTAACTTATTAGGTAATTTCTTATTCTTATATAATTCAATGAAGCTTAAAAAAAAATTATCATAATTAAATAATTTATTTTGATTTATAGGTTTTAATTCCGGTAAATTCATTTTATTTTAATTAAACTGTCGATTTTTTTTATAATTAATTTTTTATTTTCATTAATTTTATTATTAGAATCAACTATATGATATTTTTTTTTATTCATCTTAGTTAATTTAATAAAGCCATTTTGCACTTTTTTGTAAAATGATAATTTAAATCTATCATATCTATTCAATGTTTTTCTTTTAGATAATCTTTTTTTTAGATTTTTATTATTTACAGTATGTAAAAAAGTAAAATCCACTTTTTTATTACCTAAAATATATTTATTTAGTATATTGATAATTTTATTGTCTAAATTCATTCCGTAATGCTGATAGGCTATAGTTGAGTCCACAAATCTATCTATTAAAATTATTTTTGGCTTAATTTTTTTATTATTAATAAAATCAATATTTTCACTTCTTGAAGCTAAATATAAAAGTAAATCAGTTTTTTGATTAAAATTTGATTTTTTATTTAAAATTATTTTTCTTATTAATTCAGCATTTTTTGAGCCACCTGGTTCTCTTAATTTTAAAAAATTTATTTTTTTTTTAGAAAGGTATCTCGAAACATTATTGATATGAAGAGTTTTTCCTGATCCCTCAATACCTTCAAAGGTAATAATTAAACTTTTAGACATCGCCCCAGATTAAATAATTAATAGATTTCAATATTCTCGAGAAAATATTAACTTTATCTACATTTTCGTAAGCATAAATATCATATTCATCTAATAATATATCTTTTTGGAAAATTTTTAACTTACCTACAATATCATCTTTTTTTATTGGCGCTAAAATTGGACCGTTGTATTCAATTGTTCCTTTAACATATTTTTTTTGTGATTTTTTTACAGTTTTATAAATATCAACTTTACTATAAACTTTTATTGTATCTTTAGTTCCCAGCCACACTTCTAAGTTATTAAAAGACTCATCTTTTTTTGCTATTTCAATTGTATCAAAATTTGTAATACCCCATGTTAGAAGTTTTATCGATTCTTTTGATCTTGAACTTTTTGTTGAAAAGCCACTGCCTACGGATATTAATCTTCTTTCATTCCTTTTCATTGATGCCGCTAAAGAATATTTTTCATAACCAAGAAAACCTGTTTTAATTCCATCAACACCTAAATTTTTATACAATAATGGATTTCTATTTCCCTGTTTAATTGGATCTCCTCCAGTTCTATTCCAAGTAAATTCAGTTTCTTTAAAATATTCATAATAATTTGGATAATTTTTTATTAAATAATTTGACATTATTAAAATATCTTTAACTGTCGAATAATTGTATGCAGAATTAATTCCTGATGAATTAGAAAAATTTGTATTATTCATCCCTATCTCCTCAGCTTTCATAGTCATCATGGCCGCAAACTCCTCTTCTGAACCAGCAATACCTTCAGCTAAAGCTATACAGGCATCATTTCCGGAAGCTACAATAATTCCTCTTAATAAATCTTCTACTCTAATTTGGTCTCCTACCATTATAAACATTGAAGAATATCCAGACTGAGAAAGTCTCCAAGCTTTTTCTGAAACAAAAAATTTATCATCAAGAGATAAGTCTCCACTTTTAAGCAAATCAAAAGCAATAATTGAAGTCATAATTTTTGTCATAGATGCGGGAAAAATTGCAAGGTCAGGATTCTTTTCATACAAAATTTTACCTGACATATAATCTTGTAGTATTGCAGTTTTAGCTTTAATATTAAACTCAGCTTTAGTTGAAGTTATAACGAAAATTGCTAACACCAAACTCAAGAAAATTTCTATTTTTTTAAACATATTATTTTTTAATAATTTCTATACTATCAAATTCTAAAATATTTATAGCATTAAAAGATTTTTTTAAAGAATTTAAATTATCAAAAGGACCTAAAAAAACTCTAAATTTTGTGCTTGATACTTTATCAATATTTACATCGTGAATAGATGTTTCATCGGTAATTATAGATTTCATTTTTTTTGCAGACTCAATAAAATAAAAATCAGCTATTTTGATAATATAATTAAAATTTATCTCATTTGCTTTTTTATTGTTATTATTAGTATTGCTTCCAAGATTTTTAATTTGAATTTCTTCAACGGGAGCTTTGTCAGCAACATTCTTTTCTTCTTCGTAAGTTTTTGCTTTTTTCGCTACAAATGCATCACCTGGTATAATTTCCTTTATTTCAACATAAGGCTCAAGATCGTTTAATTTTAATTCTTCACTGATACGTTTTGATAAAACAGAATTATAAAAAAAAGGATAATCAGTTTTTTTTCCTACTTTAGCTATGACATAATTTGAGTTTAATAAATTTGTAACTTTGACTGAAGTGTCTTTTTTTAAGTTTTTTTGGAATATAATTAAACTTCTTTCATCAATTTTACTTTTAACTATTTTTTTTTTGTAAAGATCATCATTATATACAAGAGCAAAACCTTTGTTTAAAAAAAAACTTTTTTGCTTTGTATGTATATCTTCATTAACAACTGGTTTGCTTACACAAGAAACAATAAAAAAGAATATAAGAGTTTTAATTATTTTATAAGGCATTTTCAAATTTATTTTTTAAAGTACAAACAGCAAGAGCGAAACGTAGTGACCTATTCCATTTTAATATTAATTCATAATTTTCAAAAACTAAATATGCAGGTGATAAATTTTCCGCATCTGGTATAATATCTTTATCTGGTGTGATAATGGCAGCTTTTAGATTGTGATTAATTTTAATATCATCAAAATTACTAATATATTCCTTAAAATATAATATATCTTTTTTATTCACAATTTTTTTTGCTGATGTATTTAAAAATTTTTTTGGAATATCGGGATTTAAATTTATTTTATAAAAACAAGGTTCATTTTGTTTCCATCCAATTTTATTTAAATAATTTGCTGCTGAAGCAAAAGAATCTTCTATGTTTTTTAATTCAATAACTAAATCATTGTTATAATCTATAGCATAATTCTTAATTGTTCTTGGCATAAATTGAAAATTTCCAAAAGCACCAGCCCACGACCCAAATAGTGTTAAAGGATCAATAACTTTATCATCTACCAATTTTAAAAGTATTAAAAGTTCTTTTGTAAAAAATTCACTTCTTCTTTTGTCAAAGCTTAATGTGGCTAAGGAAGAAACAATATCCATTTTACCTAAGTATTTACCATAGTTAGTTTCGATACCCATTAATGCAAGTAGAAGTTCTTTTTCCACAGAAAATTCTTTTTCGACTTTATTAATTAATAAATTATTATTAAAGTATAAATCCCTACCCTTTTTAACTTTAGTTTGATTGGCTCTTTTACTTATATAAGTTTTAGTATCCTCATAAAACTCAGGTTGATATCTATCGTATTCAATGACTTTAGGCAAAAAAATAGCTTTGTCCATAATTAGATTAACAGTTCTTTCATTTATGCCTTCACTAATTGCTTTAGCTTTGAATTCAACTATCCAATTATTAAAATTTGAAGATCTGGTCGATGAGGTGAGCAAAATAAATATATATGTAAATAACAAAAAATATTTAATTATTTTCATAAAGATCTTTTAAATAAATAGATACAGCAATCCAAATAATTATGAAACTTATAAACTTATGTGAAGAAAAATCTTCATTATAGTAAAAAAAACCTAATAAAAACTGACTTGTTGGGGTAATAAAAAAAATCATACCTGATGGTCCAAGGCCTGACAACTCTACACCTTTAACATATAGAAATAAAGGAATCACCGTCATTGGACCAGCTAAAAAAATTAAAGCTGATAAAGGTATATTGTTTAGTGAAAAATCATTTTGGTTATTTTGAAATATAAAATAAAAAGCCAATAAAGCTATTGGCAATATGAACAAACTTTCAATTAACAAACCAGCATCAGTTTCGACGTTTATTTTTTTTCTAATTAAATTATAAATACTCCACAAAAAAGCCACAGCAAATCCTACCCAAGGTAAGGTTGTAAAATTAAAAAATAAATATATTGAAGATAGAATCACTAAACAAACAGATAGAATTCTTCTTTTATTTAATTTTTCATTTAAAAATAAAAAACCAAAAAAAACACTAATAATTGGAAAAATAAAGTAACCAAAACTTGCATCAATAATTCTATTTGTTGAAACCGCATAAATCCATACCGTCCAATTACCAAATATCAAAATACTTGTTATAACTAATAAAAAAAATTTTTTTTTATCAAATATAATCTTTTTAAGTAAGTGCCATTTTTTAAATACTGTAGTTGTTATTAGAAGAATCGCACAAGTCCAAATAGATCTATGCACAACAACTTCTATAGTTCCAATAAATGATATATATTGAAAATAATAAGTGCCAAAAACACCCCACCAAAAAGATCCTAGTGAAGATGAAATTATACCTTTGTTGAAATTTGTAATTTTCATGTGGTGATTTAATAAATAATCTTTATATTGTATTAATATCCAATATCAAACTTGCATTTTAGATTGACTGTCTGCAATGATTTAATTTTAATTAAAAAGCTCTTTTTTTGTTGAATTTTAATATTATACTTATAAAAACTAGCGAATGGAAGGATGGCTGAGCGGTTGAAAGCACCGGTCTTGAAAACCGGCAAAGGGGCAACTCTTTCCTGGGTTCGAATCCCAGTCCTTCCGCCAATTATTTTTTATAATAAAAATTTTTAAAAAGATCACTAATAGAATTTCTTGGTATTTCAATATCTGTTTTTAACCCCTGTTTAAATTTAAGTAAATTATCATCGTCTATATTAATTAAATTTAGTAAATTTATTAATTCACTTTTATCAAAACTGTCAATATTTTCTTTTACAAAAGAAAATAATATATTATCCATTTCTTTTGTGCCTCTATATGACGACCTATAAATAATTTTTTTTTTGAGTTCTTCTATATCTAAAGACATATTAATTAATATAATATATTAAAATAAATATAATGAGTAATTATCAATTTTTGTTAAGTGATTTAACCACTGTCGCAGGCATTGGTGAAAAAACTGCCAATATACTTAAAAAAAAAAGAATAAATAAAATATTTGATCTATTATTAAGCCTTCCTTACTCATATATAGACAGAACTCAAAAATTCAAAATCAAAGATTTGCAAGTAGGAAAAGTGTGCACTGTAGATGTTTTCATTAAGAAATATTCATTTCCAAGAGTAAGAAATTTACCAAACAAAGTCATTTGTGAAGATGAAACTGGAATATTAGATTGTGTTTTTTTTAATAGTTACGAAGGATATATTAGAAAAATATTACCACTAAATAGCGAAGTTACTATAAGTGGAAAAATTAACTATTATAAAAACAGATATCAAATAACAAATCCCAAATATGTTTCAAAACAAAGTAATTTGATTACTAAAGTACAAAATAAATATAATTTAACGGAAGGAATAACAGAAAAAACATATGAAAAAATTATTACACAAGTATTAAATAGACTTCCAAATTTAGATGAATGGTTGAGTCGAAAAATTTTAAAAAAATTCAACAATTTATCTTGGAAACAATCTATTTTAAGACTCCACAATCCTAAAAATATAAATGATTATGATAATGATTTTTTTAATAGACTAGCATTTGATGAAATATTAGCTACTTTGCTAGTTTTTTCAGAAATAAGAAAATCAATTAAAAAAAATAAAAAAAAAATTAAAAAGTTTAATCATGATCATTATGATTATATTAAAAAAAAAATTAAATTTGAGCTAACCAATGACCAAAAAAAAGCACTTAGTGAAATTAATAAAGATTTAAATTCATCACAAAAAATGTTTCGAATACTTCAGGGAGATGTTGGTACTGGGAAAACTATAGTTGCATTAATTTCATCTTTGAATGTAATTAATTCTGGTTATCAAGTTGCATTTATGGCACCTACTGAAATATTAGCAAAGCAACATTATTCGTTAGCTAAAAGAATATTTCCAGACTATATAAAAATTGATTTATTAAGTGGTAAAACTGATGCAAAATCAAAAAAAGTAATACAACAAAAAATAGAAAATCATAATACTGATATAGTTTTTGGAACTCATTCCCTTTTTCAAAAGAAAATAAAATATTCAAAACTTGGTTATATTGTAATTGATGAACAACATAAGTTTGGAGTTAAACAGAGAAAATATTTGTCTGATAAAGGAGGTATAGATTGCGATGTTTTATTAATGTCCGCAACACCAATACCAAGAACTTTAACCATGACAGTTTACGGTGACATGGATTTATCAGTTATAAAAGAAAAACCTGATAATAGAAAAAATATTAGAACTTATAGCAAAATAGAAAATAAAATAGATGATGTGATTAGCTTTATTAAAAAAGAAATTGCTGATCAAAATCAAATTTTTTGGGTTTGTCCATTAATAGAAGAGTCAAAAAAAATAGATCACCAGTCTTCTATTAAGAGATATGAAAAATTAAAGGAAATTTTTGGTGATAATGTAGCTTTGTTACATGGCAATATAAAACAAGATGAAAAAGAACTAATTTTAAAAAGATTTCTTAATAAAAAATATAAAATATTAGTATCTACAACAATTATTGAAGTGGGAATAGATTTTCCTAATGCAAATGTAATAGTAATTGAAAATGCAAACAAATTTGGTCTTTCACAACTGCATCAATTAAGAGGGAGAGTTGGAAGAGGAGAAAAACAAGCTACTTGTATTTTAATGTTTAAATCAAATTTAAGCGAAAATGCAAAAAAAAGAATAGGAATACTTAAAAAATCTAATGATGGTTTTTATATAGCTGAAGAAGATATGAAATTAAGAGGTTTTGGTGACTTGTTAGGTTTTAAGCAAAGTGGAATAAAAAACTTTAGACTAGCCGATCCAATTAAAAATCAATCATTATTTTCTCTAGCCGAAAAAGAAATAAAAAGAATAGAGAGTGAGGAAAAAAATTTATCAAAATATAAAATATTAATGAAGCTTTATGATCAAGCTGAAATAATAAATGATTTAGTTTAATTTTTAGGATTTGATGTTCCTGCAGATACAATAAATTTAGAAGCTTCTTCAAAGCTCATATCTAAATAAACAATTTCATCTTTAGGAAACATAAGCAAGAATCCACTAGTTGGGTTTGGAGTCGTAGGAACAAAAACATTAACTAAATTTTTATTAATCTTTTTTGAAATTTCACCTTTGTTATCCTTGGTAGCAAATCCTACGGCCCAACTTCCTTTTCTTGGATACTCAACCAAAACTACGGTTTTTTTGTTCTTTCTTGATGGAGCAAGAGTTTCTGCCATTTGACCTATTGCTGAATAAATAGTTCTTAAAATAGGAATTTTTTTTAACAAATCATTAAATAATTGCAAAATTTTTTTGCCTATAAAGGATAGAGAGAGACCACCAATTAATGTTATAAAAATTACCGATAAAATAATTTCTAAACCGGGAATGGAAAAAGGCAAATAATTATTAGGGTTAATATTTGATGGTATTAATTTGGATGATATAGAAATTAAAAATACTGTTAGGTATAATGTAATTCCTATAGGGACTAATACAATTATACCAGTTATGAAATAATTTCTTAATCTGCCAACGAATGAAATAGGTTTTCTTTTTAATCTAGCCATATTGAATCAAGTGATCTATATTATAATAGATTAAACAATGAATCGAAGAGAATTTTTGCATTTATTTGGGTGTGGATGCTTGAGTGTAGGATTTCACTCATGCACAACAGCCCCTATTACTGAAAGAAAGCAACTTAAACTAATACCTGAGGCTAAATTAAATGCTCAAGCTGCAGCCATATATGAAGAAGTTAAAAAAAAAGAAAAAATGAGTAATGATGAATCATCATTAAATAATATTAAAAATATTGGAAAAAAAATGGAAAATTCAATAAGTGAATATTTCTATTTATCAAATTTGCCTGATCCAACAGCAAATTTTGATTGGGAATATATATTAATAGAGAACAAGAAAGTTAAAAATGCTTGGTGTATGCCTGGTGGTAAAATTGCAGTTTATACAGGTATGCTTGATATTACAAAAAATACTAATGGCTTAGCTGCTGTAATGGGACATGAAATAGCTCACGCTGTTGCAAAACATTCTATTGAAAGGGCAAGTCGTAATGTTGCTGTTAATACAGTTTTACAAGTAACTGATATTTTATCTGGTGGAAAACTTTCTAAAGTTAATAGAACTACTGGTATGAATACAGTAAATTTACTAACGAGAATGGGTATAATGAATCCCTTTAACAGAAAACAAGAAAGTGAAGCTGATTATTTAGGATTAATTTTTGCATCATTATCAGGTTACGATATTCGTGAAACTACAAAGATTTGGGAACGTATGAAAGAAGCTAATAAGGGAAAAATTCCACCAGAGTTTATGAGCACACACCCTTCGCCAGATAATAGAAAAAAGAAAATTAAAAACTGGATACCAGAAGTAACTTTAAAGTATCCACCTTTAGTAGGTTAGTATTTTCTGGTGAGCCGTGCTGGATTCGAACCAGCGACCCATTCCTTAAAAGGGAATTGCTCTACCAACTGAGCTAACGGCCCAAAAAGATTTCTTATAATGTTTTTATAAAAATAATCAACGCAAAATAAACTATAATTTATTAAAATACTTATCATGGAACTGATCATATGTGCCATTTTGTATGTTTTCTCTTATTGAGCTCATAAGTTCCTGATAAAAATTAATATTATGTAGTGTTAAAATCATAGATGCAAGAATTTCATTACAATTAAATAAATGATTTATATAATTTTTTGAGTACTTATTTAAATCGAATTTCTTATTATTTATATCTAGTGGGGTATTATCTTTCTGATATTTGGAGTTTCTTAAGTTAATTCTACCATTCCAAGTAAATGCAAGGCCTGTTCTTCCTGATCTTGTAGGCATAACACAATCGAACATATCAATCCCTCTCTTTACAGCTCCTATTATATCAGATGGAGTTCCTACACCCATTAAATATCGGGGTTTTTCTTTGGGCATATAATTTTTTAAATAATCCAATACCTGAAACATTTCATTTTGAGTTTCACCGACAGCCAAACCTCCTATGGCATAACCATCAAAATTTATTTTGGTAAGTTCGTTTAAAGATTTCAATCTTAAATCACTGAACAATCCACCTTGAACTATACCGAATATAGCTTTATGTGGATTTGAACCAAAAGCCTTTTTAGATCTTTCTGCCCAATAAGTTGAAAGTTCCATAGATTTATTAATCAATTGATAATCGTCAGTTTTTTTTGGACATTCGTCCATAACCATAACAATATCTGAATTAAGAGCCTTCTGAATTTTTATACTTTCTTCAGGGCTTAATATTATTTTTTTTCCATCAATATGTGATTTAAAAATTGCACCTTTTTCTCTATCGATTTTATTTAAATTTGCAAGAGACATTACTTGAAAACCTCCAGAGTCTGTAAGTATAGGTAAAGAACAATTCATAAATTCATGAAGTCCTCCTGCGGAGTTAATTCTTTTTATTCCTGGTCTGATCATCAAATGATATGTGTTACCTAATATGATTTGAGAGCCAGTTTTTATTATATCATTTATAAATGTAGCTTTTACTGTCCCTTGTGTCCCAACCGGCATAAATGCAGGTGTATCAATATTACCTCTATGAGTTTTGATTATACCAAGCCTTGCATAATTATCTTTTTTTTTGACATTAAAACTAAATTTTTTTAATGCCATAAATAAAAAAATTTACTCAGATTTAAAACTTATAATTTTATCTGGATTATCAACAGAACCACTTTGAGGATCACCTTTTTTTATTTTGTCTACAAACTCCATACCCTCAATAACTTTACCAAACACTGTATATTGTCGATCAAGAAAAGATGCGTTACCAAAACATATAAAGAATTGACTGTTTGCACTATCGGGAGGTGATGATCTTGCCATTGAAACAGTTCCTCTTACATGTGGTAAATCATTAAATTCTTGCTTTAAATCAGGTAGATCGGAACCTCCTCTACCCACTCTATTTAAATCAAAATCATTTGTTGAAGAATTACCAAATTTAACATCTCCAGTTTGAGCCATAAAACCATCTATAACTCTGTGAAAAACTACATTGTCGTAACTTCCTTTGTTTGCAAGTTCTTTTATTCTTTCAACATGATTAGGCGCAACATCAGGATATAATTCTATTTTTACGTCTCCATCTTTTAATTTTAAAATCATTATATTCTCCTCTGCTATAGTTTGTGTGGTTATTGTTATTAATATTAATAAATAAATTAATTTTTTCATATTAATTTATTTTTTAATGCTTTAATTGTACTTTTGGTTGTAAATTTTTTTATATC
>CEUZ01228621.1_pt1 | contig 11338 bp, 15 predicted proteins | sample 361511 | NCBI WGS metagenome assembly CEUZ01 (sample SAMEA2622822, study PRJEB7988) | marine metagenome | biome: marine biome (ENVO:00000447); feature: surface water layer (ENVO:00002042); material: "saline water (ENVO:00002010), including plankton (ENVO:xxxxxxxx)" | depth 5 m
TATAGCTAGGTAATGAAAAATAAATACCAAAAACAAGTGCACTTAATACAAAGAACCATCGTAATTTTAAATTTTCAAACATATGTTTGGAACAAAATCTTTCTTAATTAAATCTATAATAATTAGGTAATTAAATTTAATATGATTTAATGGATTAGATAAATTAATTTATTTAAAATTTAAATATAGCAATATTGTAAAAAATTGCTACTAGAAGTAAATTTGCTGATAATCAAATTATAATATGAAATCATTTAATACAAAAATTATTGCTGTATCAAATCAAAAAGGAGGTGTTGGGAAAACGACCTCCGCAGTAAATATTGCTTCATTTTTAGCTATAACTGAAACACCCACTTTGATTGTTGACATGGATCCTCAAGCTAATGCAACTTCAGGTCTTGGGCTTGACGCTTCTTCTTCAAATCTATCTATATATGATGTTTTAATAAATAACAAAAATGCAAAAAGCTGTATTTCAAAAACTGAAATAGATTATTTAGATATTTTGCCATCTAACTCGAAATTAGCTGGGGCTGAAATAGAATTAGTAAGTATGTTTACTCGCGAATCAGTTCTTAAAGAAGCCTTATTAAGCATTAAAGGAAAATATAAATATATTATTATTGATTCTCCACCATCATTAGGGCTTCTAACTATTAATGTTTTAACTGCATCCAACTCTGTAATTATTCCTATACAATGTGAATATTATGCATTGGAAGGATTATCTCAATTATTAAATACAATTAGATTAATTCAAAAAAACTTAAATAAAAATTTAAATATTGAAGGCATTTTAATCACTATGTATGATTCTAGATTGAATTTATCTAAACAAGTAATTCAAGAAGTTCAAGAATATTTTGGTGAAAAAGTTTATCAAACATACATAAACCGGAATGTTAGGTTGGGGGAAGCTCCAAGTCATGGTAAACCCATTATTCTATATGACCCATCTTCTACTGGGTCAAATAATTATATGAATTTAGTAACAGAAATATTGAATCAAAATGGCTAATAATTTGGGTAAAGGATTAGAAGCGTTAATTAAATCTTATTCAACTGAGAATAAAGAAAAATATCTTAATCAAGATATTGATGTAAACAAAATCATTCCAAATAAAAATCAACCTCGTGTACAGTTTGATTCTGAAAAAATGCAATCATTAATTAAATCAATCAAACTCAAAGGAATTTTACAACCTTTATCAGTTAGAAAAATTAGTGATGATACTTTTGAATTAATTGCAGGTGAAAGACGATATAGAGCCGCTATTGAAGCTGGCCTACAAACTGTTCCAGCTTATATCATCAATATTAAAGATGAAGTAGAAATGATGGAGTATGCTTTGATTGAAAATATTCAACGTGTTGATCTCAATCCAATGGAAGAAGCTGAGGGTTATGCTATGCTAAGTGGAAAATATAATTTAACACATGAGTTAATAGCAAAATCTGTTTCTAAAAGTAGAACTGAAATTTCAAATAAGTTGCGTTTATTAAAACTACCACCTAGAATAAAAGAAGCATTGAAAAATAATGAAATTGAATATGGGCATGCTCGTGCCCTTCTAGCTATTAAAAAGTCTACCATTATTTTGAAAGTTTTTAAGAAAATAGTTCAAACAAAATTAAATGTAAGACAAACTGAAACTTTAATTAGACAAATCAAAACAATTGAAAAAAAATCATCTAAAAATATTAAAAGTACGAGTTATACAGAATATGAATTAGAATTACAAGCGCATTTAAATACACCAACAATCATTAAAAAGAATGTAAAAAGTGGTGGAACTATTATGATGAAATTTCAATCTGAAAATCAATTGAAAAAAATTGTGAAAAAAATAAAAAACAAATAATGAAAAAAATTAAGCTATTTGTTGTTGATGAAAGTTCTAATTTTAACTTTTCATTATCTTTAAATAAAATATCTATATATATAATATTAGGAATTTTTACAGCTATATTGATGTTTTCTATTTGGGGAATGTTTAGATTCATCAAACCACATCAAAACCAACAAATGATTAATGATTCAAAAAATATTAGGATTAATACTTTGGATTTAATTTCTAGTTTGCTTGATTCTAACAAAATTGATTCAACAATATTAAATAATTATAAACTTAATAATGAGCAATATAATATGATGAATATTCATAAACCTATTTCTGGAATTGTAACAAAGGGAATTTTAACAAATAATAATGTTAATCATCCTGGTATTGATATTGCGGCTAAATTAAATTCTAAAATTGAATCTGCAGAAGAAGGAATGGTAATTTTTTCTGGTGTTTATGGCGACTATGGTAATACCATTATCATTGCACACCCTAATAATTATTATACTTTATATTCACATCTTAACAAACCTCAAGTAAAACAAAGAGGTTATGTATCAAAGGGTCAAATTATTGGTTATGTAGGAGAATCTGGAAAAAGCAATGGTCCACATTTACATTTTGAAATATGGAAAAATCATATTATAATTGACCCGAGAGATTTAATAGAGGAATACAAAATTAAAGATGTTTCAATCAAATAAAATGAGTAATATTAGTTCTATATTGGGTCCTGAGGTAGAAATAAAAGGCGATGTGGTAGTAACTGGAGATTTGTTGATTTATGGCAAAGTTCATGGAGATATTACTTCCAAAGGTTCTGTCAATTCTGCTAAAGGATCATTAATCAAAGGGAATATTGCTGCTCAAAATGCTACAATTAGTGGAACAGTCGAAGGTGATTTGGTTGTTGAATCTAAAGTTGTTTTAGGAAAAAACTCATATCTTACTGGAAATTTAAAAGCTGCCATTATTACTATTGAAGAGGGTGCTAAATTTGATGGCATGTGTAGCATGGTAAGTAACGAAACAGAGGCTAATACACTTAATTCATCTAATATAACCCCCCTGAACACTGCAAATGAGCAAGCCTAATTTAAGTCTGCAAAAAGCTATTACTGCTTCTTATACTTTATTGGGGTCGCTAGCTTTTTTTGGAGTTATTGGTTATATTTTAAATAATAGGTTCTCAAATTTCTTTTGGCTCATTGGATGTTTGATTGTTGGAGCAATTGTTGGTTTATATGAGCTATACAAACAAATTAATAGATGATTTTTATTTTTAATACAATAATTTTTTCTGTATCTATTTTTCCTACACTTTTATTGTTTTTGTATCCCAAGCTGGTCTTAAAAAATCGTTTAAAAAATCATACTCTGTTTTTTATTTTAAAACTTGTAATTATTTCAATGTTTATATACTTTTTTATTTTTAATTTTAATATCTCGAATTATAAAATATTTATTATTTCAGGGTACATAAATTTGACTTTTTGCCATATTATTGAAGGTTTTGTTAGTCAAAATATTTTATTAAAAAAATGATTAAAACATATAAACTATTTTTAACATTAATATTTGCATCCTCATTGCTACTTAGTGCATCAGGAGAGTTTACAGGTTGGGGAAATATTATTTTACATCATGTTGCTGATTCAAAAACAGTTGATGATTTGGGTTTTCCAATATCTAAACATGTTATAATGCTTTTAATTTCTGCTATTGTAACTTTAGTTTTATCATTATTAGCAACATCCAAATATCGAAAAAACAAAAATGCTTCTCCAGGTGGATTGTCTCAAATTTTTGAAATATTAATGGATTTTATTAATAAAGAAATTGTCTTTCCTAACATAGGAAAAAATTATGCAAGAGCATGGACGCCAGTTGCTATGACTTTTTTTGTTTTTATTTTAACTTGCAATCTTTTAGGCTTGGTACCTTTTTTTGAATTTATAAAAATTGGTGGAGGCGGTGGATCTACGGCTACAGGGAACTTTGGTGTTACATTAGGTCTTGCAACTATTACTTTTTTTGCAATTATAGTTGCTGGAATCAAAAAACATGGTTTTGTTGGTCATTGGAAAAATATGATTCCAAGTGGGGTCCCTGCACCGGTATTAATTATTTTAATTCCAATTGAAATTATTGGGATGTTTGTAAAACCATTTGCGTTGATTATGAGACTTGGTGCAAATATGACTGCGGGGCATATTGGTATGGTTGCTATTTTTGCTCTCCCTATTATTCTAGGTGGTGGTGTAAATGTAGCACAAAACGTAGAAGGTGCCTCTTTAAGTTATCTAACAGGATTTTTTGCAGGGTTTATAGCAGTATTATTAAATACTGCAATTTATGGATTAGAAATTATTGTAAGCTTAGTTCAAGCATACGTATTTACACTTTTGTCATGCGTATTTATAGGTATGGCAATTCATGCAGATCATTAAATAATAATAAGGAGAATGAAAATGTCGTTATTAAGAAAAACTACACTAGGTATAATTGGAATATCATCAATATTTGCAGCTAATCCTGGAGCAGCATTTGCCCCATTAGGAGCTGGCATGATTGTCATTGGTGCTGCTATTGGTATAGGTATGTTTGCTTCAGCCGCTGCTAATAGTATTGCAAGACAGCCTGAAGCAGCTAAAGATATTAGTGGTGCAGTAAATTTACCACTATTCCTTTTAGAGGGTGTTGCTATTATTGCTTTAGTTGTTTGCATCCTTGCAGTAGTAGGATAAACATTATATGAATAAGTTAAAATACTTTATTTATATAGCAAGTATCAATGTGTTATTTGCTGGTGGGGGTGGAAGCTGGATTAATGATTGGTTGATGCCCAATACTGGTTTAACCTTATGGACAATTGTAACATTTTTAGTTTTACTCTTTGTTCTTAAATGGAAAGCTTGGGGTCCATTAATGGATGCTTTAGATGCCAGATCACAACAAATAGAAGAATCTTTATCAAAAGCAGAAAAAGTAACTGCAGAAGCTGAAGAACAGGCTGCAAAAAATGAAGAAATATTACAAAAGGCACGAAAAGAGGCTCAAGATATAGTTGCTAATGCAAGGGATGCTGGAGATAAATTAAAACTCAAACTAGAATCTGATGGTAAAGAACAATATGAAAATATGCTTGAAAAAGCTCAAGAGCAAATTAATAGTGAAAAACAAAAAGCTCTTAGTGAAATAAAAAATACAGTTGTAGATGTTGCTCTTAAAGCATCTGAAAAAATCATTAAACGTAATCTCAATAATGATGATAACAAAAAAATGATTGAAGAAACCGTTGAAGAATTCAAACAAATTAATTAAAAATGAACAGTAATAATAAATATGCCAAAACATTATTTGATTTATCATTACAATATAAATGTACTGAAATGGTTCAAAATCAATTAAAGTCAATAGCACATTTATTTAATAAAAGTTCAGCATTTAGATTGGTATTGATTTCTAAAAGATTGGATATAAAAACAAAAGTTAATGTTATATCAAAAACATTAATAAAATTCAATCCATTAATTATAGAATTTATATCTATAATTATAAATAATAATCTAGCAAATGAATTATTAGATATTATTTATAAATTCAATCGTTTAACATCCTCTAATTTACAAACTGATAATGTTGATGTGATTATAGCTCATAAGCTAAATAAGGATGATATTGATTCATTATCTGAATCAATATATAATGCATTAAATGCCAAGCCAAAGATTAATGTTAAGCATGATGCTAATATTATTGGAGGAATGAAATTGCGTGTTGGAAATAAAATATTTGATAATTCTGTAAGTTATCAAATTAATCAATTAAAAAAAACTTTACATAATATGTAATAGGAGTAATAATGGATTTTAAAACTGATGAAATAGTATCGTTATTAAAGGAACAATTGCAAAATTATAATGCAGATATTGATGTTGCAGAGGTTGGTGAAATCACATATGTTGGTGATGGAGTTGCTAGAGTAAGTGGATTGGAAAATGTGATGAGTTCTGAGCTTGTTGAACTACCAAATAATGTTTTTGGGATGGCACTCAATTTGGAATCAGACAATGTAGGAATTGTACTTTTTGGTAATTCAAGTCTGGTAAAAGAAGGAGATATAGCAAAAAGAACTGGCAAAATTGTTGAGGTGCCCATTGGCGAAGAATTATTGGGTAGAGTTGTAAATCCATTAGGTCAACCATTAGATGGTAAGGGGGCAGTTAATTCTTCATTAACATACCCAATAGAAAGAAAAGCTCTTGGAGTGATGCAAAGGCAGCCTGTTGTTGAACCATTGCAAACTGGTCTTAAAAGTATTGATAGTATGATTCCTATTGGAAGAGGACAAAGAGAATTAATTATTGGAGATAGACAAACCGGAAAAACTGCAATTGCAATAGATACAATTATAAATCAAAAAGATGCATTTAAAGCTGGTAATCCTGTCTATTGTATATATGTTGCCATTGGACAAAAGGCATCAACTGTAGCAAGAGTGGTTAATGAATTAGAAAAAGCAGGAGCTATGGATTACACTATAGTTGTAACTGCAAATGCATCCGACGCTGCACCAATGCAATATATTGCTCCTTATGCTGGAGCATCAATGGGTGAATATTTTAGAGATAATGGAAAACATGCTTTAATTATATATGATGATCTAACAAAGCAAGCAAGCGCATATAGACAAATGTCATTATTATTAAGGAGACCACCTGGAAGAGAAGCTTATCCAGGAGATGTTTTTTATTTACATAGTAGACTATTAGAAAGAGCAAGCAAATTAAGTGAAGATTTAGGAGGAGGTTCATTAACTGCTCTTCCTGTTATAGAAACTCAAGAAGGCGATGTTTCTGCATATATTCCTACCAATGTTATTTCAATTACAGATGGTCAAATTTTTTTAGATTCAGATTTGTTTAATGCTGGAATTAGACCAGCTGTTGATGTAGGAATTTCTGTATCTAGAGTAGGTGGAAGTGCACAAATAAAAGCAATGAAATCTATTGCAGGCACATTGCGTTTAGACCTTGCTCAATTTAGAGAGCTTGAAGCTTTTGCTAAATTTGGATCTGACCTTGATAAATCTACATTGCAACAATTAAATCGAGGAAAAGTTATGGTAGAAATATTAAAACAAAATCAATATGTTCCAATGACTATTGCAAATCAAGTTGCAATTATTTTTGCTAGCGTTAATGGATATCTTGATGAGGTGGAAATAGGTAATGTTTCAGACTATGAAAAAGAATTAATGGAGTATTTAGCTGCCAACAATCAATCCACTCTAGATACAATTACAGAAACTGGAAAAATAAATGATGATACTGAAAAAGACTTGAAAAAAGCATTGGATTCATTTTCAGCAACGTTTAATAAATAATGGCAAATTTAAAAAATATTAGATCTCAGATTAAATCTGTTACTAGCATTCAAAAAGTTACTAAGGCTATGAAAATGGTTGCTGCTGCAAAATTAAGAAAATCTCAAGAAAACATGGAAAAAGCACGACCATATTCTGAAAGAATTAAACAATTAATAGTTAATTTAATTCATGATATTGATAGATCAATATTGCCATTATTAAACAAAAAAAATGAAAAAAATAAATTTGGTTTTGTAATCATTACATCAGATCGTGGGTTAGCTGGCTCCTTTAATACAAATATTATAAAAAAAGCTGAAGAAGAAATACATAAAACTGGCAAGGACAAAGCTGTATTGTTTTGCATAGGGAAAAAGGGATATGAACATTTTTATAAACGCGGTTATAATGTAAAAATTCATTATAAAGATTTTTGGATGAATTTAAACTATAATGATGCTATCAAAATTGGAATGGATATAGTGAATGCGTATATCAATAATGAAGCTGACACAGTACAAGTTATATATAATTATTTTAAAAATGTTGGTAGTCAAGAAGTTGTGTTTGAAGGTTTGTTGCCATTAGATTTTAAAAATGATGATGCTGAATTAAAAAATAAAGATATTATATATGAACCAAGCAAAACAGATATCGTTAAACAATTAGTCCCAAAGTTTTTTAATACTCAAATTTGGCAATATTTACTAGAATCTTTTGCTAGTGAGCAAGCAGCTAGAATGTTAGCTATGGAAAATGCAACAGATAATGCAAAAGAAATGATAGATGATTTAAATCTAGAATTCAATAAAGCAAGACAAAGCGCTATTACAACAGAAATGTTAGAAATTGTTGGTGGTGCAGAAGCTTTAGCAAATTAAAGAAAGGAATAACTTATTATGCAGGGCAAAATATCTCAAATAATGGGAGCTGTGGTAGATGTAGAATTTTCAGATGGCAAATTACCAGAAATCATGAATGCTCTTCAAATTGAACGTGAAAATGATGACAATTTAATTCTTGAAGTTGCTCAACATTTAGGAGAGGCAACAGTAAGAACAGTTGCAATGGATTCAACAGATGGTCTTATCAGAGGGCATGTAGTAAAAGATTTAGGAAAACCTATTTCAGTCCCTGTTGGAGAAAATGTGTTGGGAAGACTGTTTGATGTTATTGGAAATACTATAGATGGAAAAGGAAAAATTGAAAATTCTAAAATGTATCCAATTCATAGACCTGCTCCTAAACATGAAGATTTAACTACGGAGGCTGAAGTATTAGTAACTGGCATTAAAGTGGTAGATTTAATGGAACCATATACTAAGGGTGGCAAGACTGGTTTGTTTGGTGGTGCTGGTGTTGGAAAAACTGTACTTATTCAAGAATTGATTCGAAACATAGCTACTGAACATGGTGGGTATTCTGTTTTTGCGGGTGTTGGAGAACGTACTCGTGAAGGAAATGATTTGTACAGAGAGATGACTGAATCAGGAGTTATTGATAAAACAGCAATGGTTTTTGGACAAATGAATGAACCGCCTGGTGCAAGATTAAGAGTGGCTCTGAGTGCTTTGTCTATGGCAGAATATTTCAGAGATGAAGAAGGAAAAGATGTGTTACTTTTTGTTGATAATATTTTTAGATTTACTCAAGCAGGTTCAGAGGTGTCAGCATTACTTGGAAGAATGCCATCTGCGGTTGGTTATCAACCAACATTAGGTACTGAAATGGGAGATTTACAAGAAAGAATTACTTCTACTAAAAATGGATCTGTAACATCTGTACAGGCTGTCTATGTGCCAGCAGATGATTTAACAGATCCTGCTCCTGCTACAGCTTTTGCTCATTTAGATGCTACATCTGTTTTAGAAAGAAAAATTGCTGAATTAGGTATATATCCAGCAGTTGATCCACTAACATCAACTTCAAGAATTTTAGATCCACGTGTTATTGGGGAAAGACATTATAATACTGCAAGATCTGTACAAAAAATTCTACAAAACTATAATGAGTTAAAAGATATTATTGCAATACTGGGTATGGATGAACTATCAGATGATGATAAACTAACAGTACATAGAGCAAGAAGAATGCAGAAGTTTCTTTCACAACCATTTTTTGTTGCAGAGCAATTTACTGGGACGCCAGGCAGATATGTTTCTTTAGAAGATACAATATCAGGATTTGAGGCTATTTTAAATGGGGAATGCGATGAATTGCCTGAAAATGCATTTATGTATGTTGGTACTATTGATGAGGCTAAAGATAAAGCAAAAAAAATGAGTTAAAATGAAAGTTTTTCAATTAGATATTATTACACCTACAAGTATTCAATCATTTGATAATATTTCATATGTTAGAATCCCAGCACTAGATGGATTGACAGGAATTCAAGCTAAACATGCTAATGCTATTATTGCGCTTGGTGTAGGTGAAATAAAAATTACTATTGATGGGCAAGAAAAATATTTTTCAACTAGTGGAGGGTTTTCAGATATACAGCCAGAAAGTGTACAATTGCTATTAGAAACAATAGAAGAATCAAGTAGCATTGATAAGAAGCGAGCTGAAGAGTCCGCTAAAAGAGCTCAAGAACGACTAAAAGATAATACAAAAGATATAGAGAGAGCTCAACGTTCAATCCAAAGAGCAAAAAATCGTTTAAATTTATTAAACAAAATTTAGTTTGTAGAAAATATTTCTATTGTCTTAGGTAAAATTGAAATATGCACTGGTGTTAAACACTTCATTTCACCATCAATGTTCAAAATTTCATTTTTTTCAGGTATGATATTAATTTTTTTTGCTTGAATGTATTCTATATTTTTTGAAAAAATATGTTTACCAGAAAAAATTTTAGGTAACAATAATATAAGTTCAAATTTAGAAATATTGGATTTTAAAATAATAATATCTATTAAACCATCATCTAATTTTGCTTCAGGAGCTGCTTTCATCCCCTTACCAGTATGAATTGTATTCAAAGTTAGAATAAACAAAAAATTACTTATTCTTTTTTCATCATCAATTTCAATTATTGATTTTCTTGAAATTTTATTAAATACATAGTACATGCTTGCTATAGTATATCTAGGAGGACCTAAAAAACGTAATTTTTCTGATAAAATATTAATATCTGCTGCCATTCCCCAACCAACAATATTGATAGCATATTCTACATTATTCTGAAAATTTAATTTCATAACATCAATTTTCTTTTTTTGATTAGATAAAATAATGCTAAGTGCTTTTTGGTATGTTACCCCATTTAAATCATGCATCATAGCATTTCCTGTTCCTCCAGGCATAAACCCTAAGGTAAGTTTATGATGATTTCTCATGATTCCGTTAATTGCTTCATTAAATGTTCCATCACCACCTACAATAATTATATTTTTATGATTTTTTTCTGTTTGGCATATTTCTTTTATATGGCCAGCATACTTGGAAATAATTATTCGAAATTTTTTTTTATGAAATTCTAAATCACTAGTAAGTTTTTTTATAAATTTATCAGGTTGCCCTTTGCCACTAATAGGATTTATAAGTACTAAATAATCTTCAATGTTCATAATTGACATCGCTTAATTTTAAACTAATTTCACCAAAATTTGCATTTTGTTCTATAATAATTGGCAAAGATGAATCCTTTGCAATCCAAAGTTTAATATCTCCTTTTTTATTATTTTCATCTGCAGAACTTAAATAAAAAGGTACCAACACAAAACAGTCATAAGATTTTTTTTTGATTTTAACTGTTTCTTCATTAATCACCTCCATACCTATAGATTTAATTTTACCTCTATTATAAATATCAAAATTATATTTATTGCCTATTGATAATTTTTGATTTCTTAAAAAAGAAATTATACTAATAGGATTGTATACAAATTGATTTATTATAAGAGAATCATTGTTGAAATAAACTTTATTATCAGAATAGGAGAAATGTGCTTCATGTTTTTTGAAACGTTTTCCATTTTGCGAATCTGTTGTAAGAAATTTAAGAGAATAATTATCACTGTTCACTATCATTAAAATATTTTCTCTTATTTTATAGAAAAGATCAACAAATTTTTTTGTTTTAAATGAAAAATATATTTCTTTTTCATTATCTAAT
>CEUZ01123122.1_pt1 | contig 11331 bp, 9 predicted proteins | sample 361511 | NCBI WGS metagenome assembly CEUZ01 (sample SAMEA2622822, study PRJEB7988) | marine metagenome | biome: marine biome (ENVO:00000447); feature: surface water layer (ENVO:00002042); material: "saline water (ENVO:00002010), including plankton (ENVO:xxxxxxxx)" | depth 5 m
GAAATAAATTTAAAAGTTATGAAAGATGTTGGTAAGGCTATTAAAAAATATAGTCCAAAAAGTTTTGTAATTGTTGTTACAAACCCTTTAGATGTTATGACATGGGCATTACAAAAAATTACAGGAATTCCCCATTCCCATGTAGTTGGAATGGCAGGAGTTTTAGACACATCTAGATTTAAATTTCATTTGGCAGAAGCACTTGGTTATTCAGTACAGGATGTTTCCTCTTCAGTTTTAGGCGGGCATGGAGATGACATGGTTGCACTTCTAAGACACACAACTATCTCAGGAATTCCACTTGAAGATATGATAAGAATGAAAAAAATTACTAGAAAAAAAGTAAATCAAATTGTTGACAGAATTAGAACATGTGGAGGAGAAATAATCACATATATGGGAACATCTGCATATTATTCTCCAGCGGCGTCAGCAATTGAAATGGTTGAATGTTATTTGAGAGATCAAAAAAAAATTCTTCCTTGTTCTGCATATTTGAGAGGTCAATATGGAGTGAAAGGTATTTATGTTGGTGTCCCTGTAGTTTTGGGAGCAAATGGAGCTGAAAAAATTGTTGAAATAAATTTAAAAAAAGATGAAAAGAAAGAATTTATTAAATCAGTAAATAGCGTTTCTGATGTTTTAAAAGTCGCAAAAAAACTTATTTAGAATTAATTAATTTTTTTTCTAAAACTAAATTTTTATATTTTAAACTCTCTGCGAAATTTTTCATGAACCTTTTGCATATGCTGTTCCGTTACTTCAGTATAAGTTTCCGTTGATTTAATAGATTGGTGTCCCAAAAGTTCTTGTATAACTCTAATTTCAGCACCTGCTTCTAACATATGTGTTGCAAAACTATGTCTTAAGGCATGAGGTGTTAAAGTATTATCAAGTCCCAGTTTTTCACGAATTCTTTTAAGATCTCTTTGGAAAATTCTTGCATTTAATCTTTTTTTATTCTTCCCCAAGAATAATGCACTATCATGCTTAAATTTAAATGGACAAGAATTAATATAATTATAAATACTCTGTAAAACTTTTGAAATTATCGGAACTTTACGCGATCTATTTCCCTTTCCTATTATTTCTATTATTACCTTTGATTGATTCTTAGGTATATTGCCAAAATTTATTGATAACATTTCTTGTATTCGTAAACCACAGCCATAAGCAAATTGAACCATTGCAATATTTCTTTTTTTTATCCATTCTAAGTTATTATCTTTTTGAAATTCTTTTATAATTTTTTTTATTAAATCAAACTTTATTGGTCTCGGTAAAGAGATATCTATTTTAGTACCTTTTAATTCCTTCCTAATATCTTTATCAAGAATAACATCTTTTAGTTCTGGGAATTGTTCTATATCTCCTTCTGATTTGAAAAGATAATTATAAAAACTTTTAATAGAAGCAATAATTCTTTTTCTAGAGGTATTTTTTAAACCTAAAAAATTTATAAATCTTATGTAAATACTTATATGTCTATGTTCTAGTTGAAATAAATCTTTATGACTTAATTCTATTCTATATAAATCAAAACATTTTTTTTTTATTAAATTGAGTAAACTTTCCCTAGCTTTTACGTATTTTTGATCAGTATCTTTTAATTTTTTATAACTTATTTTATTTATAATTTTTTTTTCAAAGCAGTATTCTTCTATGTCATTTAAAGAAGATAAATCTAAAAATTTATTTTCTAAATACCAACCCCAAAAATTTAAAAAATGTCTAAAATCTTTTTCGTAAGCAAGTAGAGTATTTTTTGAAAAACCTTTTTCTAGTTCAAGATATTTTAACCATCCAGATAAATATTTTTTTATATTTTCATCATTAATTTTATATTTAAAAATATTTTTAGAATTTGTTATTTTTTTTTTCTCTCCCATACTTAAGACTTGGTGGGATTTTTTATAAAATCGATCTTTTTTTTATATGATTATTTGCTTAGAATCATTTCTATATAAAAATTGAATAAAAAAATAATTAATATTTTACTTCCTTTACCTTTCAATCACACATTTCAATATTTTTGCAATGTTAACGAAAGAATTGATATAGGTGATTTTGTTACAGTTCCGTTCAAAAATAAAGAAATAGTTGGTTGTGTTTGGGAAAATAAAAATAAATCAAACAAAAAATTACCACAAAATAAAATAAGATTTATTGAAAAAAAACTTAATTTTCCTGCATTAACAAAACAAAATAGAGAATTTATTAATTGGGTTTCAAATTATACAATGAATAATCTTGGAGAAATTTTGAAACTTTGCTTAAGCGTTAAAGCGATTTTTAAAAAAAAAAAAGAAATAGAAGAATTAGAAGAAAATTTTATAAATCTTAAGTCTAATAAAACTTTATTAACAGAAGAACAATTAAATGCAAAAAAATTTATAATAGAGAAAATAAATGATAAAAAATTTTCTACAGTAGTAATTGATGGTGTAGCCGGATCAGGAAAAACTGAAGTATATTTTGAAGCGATTAATAAATGTTTAAAAGATAAAAAACAAATACTCGTACTTTTGCCAGAAATCTCTATGACCATGCAATGGTTTGATAGATTTAAAAAAAAATTTAAAGTTAATCCGCTTTTATGGCATTCAGATATTAAATTAAGTAAAAAAATAAAAATTTGGAATTCAATAATTAAAGGAAATATTAATATAATTGTGGGTGCAAGGTCAGCTTTATTTTTACCTTTTAAAAATTTGGGTTTAATAGTTGTTGATGAAGAACATGACCAAAGTTTTAAGCAAGAAGAAGGAACGATATATAATGCTAGAGATATGAGTGTAGTTCGTGCAAATATTTCAAATATTCCTATAATTTTATGTTCTGCAACCTTATCAATTGAAACAAAATTAAATATATTAGAAAAAAAATATGAGGTAGTTAAATTAAAAAATAGATTTGGAAATGCAGGTTTTCCAGAAATTAAAATTGTGGATTTAAACGAATTTCCTCCTGAAAAAGGAATGTGGTTATCAAAAGAAGTTTATCATGCACTAAAAAAAACTATAGAATCAGGGAATCAGGCATTATTTTTTTTAAACAGAAGAGGGTTTGCACCCTATGTTTTTTGTAATTCCTGCCAAAAAAAAATGTCGTGTCCAAATTGTGATGTTGGCTTAGTTTTCCATAAAAATACTAACAGCTTGATGTGCCATCATTGTGGTTATAAAGGATCATTTGAAAGCCATAAAAAGATTTGCAAAGAGAAAAAGAATGAAACAGATTTCTTTTTATACGGACCAGGAGTCGAAAGAATTTATGAAGAAATAAAAAATTTTAATAAAAGTTTAAAAATTGAAATATTAACTAGTGATATTATGAAAAAAAAAGGAATTGGTGAAAGTATATTAAGAAAATTTGAAAAAGAGGAAATCAACGTAATAATAGGAACACAAATACTTTCAAAAGGACACCACTTTCCTAAATTAACCTTAGTAGTTATAGTAGATGCTGATTTTGGTTTTATGGGAGGTGATTTAAGGGCTGCTGAAAAAACTTTTCAATTGCTAACACAAGTTTCTGGCCGTTCAGGAAGATCGCAGTTATCTGGAAAAGTTTTGATACAATCAACAATGCCTGATAATATAATTTTAAAAAATATAAAAAAGTTTGATTTAAATGGTTTTTTTTTAGAAGAATTAAATACTAGAAAAGATTCGGGGTTGCCCCCTTTTAAAAAATTATGTTCTTTAATGCTTGTATCAAGAAATGAAAAAAAACTAAATAATTTTTGTAAAAAAATGAAAGAAAACATAAATCTTTCAAGTGATTTTGAAGTTTTAGGACCTGCTCCGCCATTTATATCTTTTATAAGAGGAAAATATAGAAAAAGATTCTTAGTTAGATGTTCTAAAAATAAAAATATTCAAAGCTTTATAAATAGTTGGTTGAAAAAATTTAAAATACCTTTTGATTTAAAAGTATCCATTGACATAGATCCTTATAACTTTTCTTAATTTTTAATTAATTTGTATTATATAATCTTGCAAGGGTTAAAAACCCGTGTAATCTAATTATTAATTTTTTTTTTTTATAAAAAATGATTACTATTGGAAGCGATGAAATTGTTCAAAGATATGTAAAGGCTTTACATAGTCTTACTTTGGAACAAAAAAAAGAAACTAAAATAAAAGAAGATCTTACTTCAATAAGATTATTAATAGAAAATAATAAAGAATTTAAAAAGATAATTTTTTCACCTTTAGTAAGCCCAAAAAAACATCAAGAATTATTAAAAATTATATCAAAAAATTTAAAAATTGACCAAATAACTGAGAATTTTTTGTTTTTACTTGCGTTTAACAAAAGATTAATACTTATAGAAAAAATTCTTGATTTTTATAATGAAATATCGATAAAAGAAGAAAATATAATCAAAATTGAAGTAATACTACCTAATAAAATTACTAAAAAAGATATAAATATTATAGAAAGTAAATTAAAATCAGGTTTAAAAAATAAAATTAAAATTAATTTTACTGCAGACAAAAATATAATATCAGGTTTTATTGTAAAACTTGGTAGCAACATGTTAGATTTTTCATTGAAATCTAAACTTGATAAAATTATAAATTCATTAAAATAAAAATAATTTTAAAAATTATGAACATAAAATCATCTGAAATATCAAATATTTTAAAGAAGCAAATCAAAAGCTTAGATTTAAAACAAGAGGTGGCTGAAGTTGGGCAAGTACTATCGGTTGGAGACGGTATAGCAAGAATATATGGTTTAGAAAATGTACAGGCTGGAGAAATGATAGAATTTCCTGGTGGAGTAAAAGGAATGGCATTGAATCTTGAACAAGATAATGTCGGAGCGGTTATTTTTGGAGATGACAGAAATATTAAAGAAGGAGATACCGTTAAAAGAACAAAAAAAATTCTTGAAGTACCAATAGGAAAATCTTTATTAGGAAGAGTTGTTGATGGTTTAGGAAATCCAATAGATGGTAAAGGAGATATAAAATCAAAAGAAAAAAGTCGTTTAGAAGTAAAAGCTCCAGGAATTATTCAAAGAAAGTCAGTTCACGAACCAGTACAAACAGGTATAAAAGCTATTGATACATTAATTCCTGTAGGTCGTGGTCAAAGAGAATTAATTATTGGGGATAGACAAACAGGAAAAACTGCTGTTGCTATTGATGCTATCATTAATCAAAAAGAAATTAATGAAGGTAAAGACGAAAAGAAAAAATTGTATTGCATTTATGTTGCTGTTGGACAAAAAAAATCAAGTGTTGCACAAATAGTAAAAGTTTTAGAAGACAATGATGCATTAAAATATACTATTATTGTTTCAGCAACAGCATCAGACCCAGCACCTCTTCAATTTTTAGCACCATACACGGGTTGCACAATGGGAGAATATTTTAGAGATAATGGGATGCATGCTTTAATAATTTACGATGATTTATCAAAGCAAGCTGTAGCTTATAGGCAAATGTCTCTTTTATTGAGGAGACCTCCCGGGAGAGAAGCTTATCCAGGAGATGTATTTTATTTACATTCTAGATTATTAGAAAGAGCAGCAAAAATGAGCGACAAAGATGGAGGAGGTTCTTTAACTGCTTTACCAATAATTGAAACACAAGCAAATGATGTTTCTGCTTATATACCAACTAATGTTATTTCTATTACTGATGGTCAAATATTTTTAGAAACCGACCTTTTTTATAAAGGTATACGACCAGCAATAAATGTAGGATTATCAGTTAGTAGAGTTGGATCTGCTGCTCAATTAAAATCCATGAAACAGGTTGCAGGAAGTATAAAATTAGAATTAGCTCAATACAGAGAAATGGAAGCATTTGCACAGTTTGGATCAGATTTAGACGTTGCAACTCAGCAATTATTAAATAGAGGAGCTAGATTAACTCAGGTATTAAAACAACCACAATACAAACCAGTTTCAGTTGAAGAACAAGTGATCTCTATTTTTGCAGGTGTAAACGGATATCTTGATAAAGTTAAAGTAGAATATATAAATCAATTCGAGAATAACTTGATAGAACATTGCAGAAATAAACAAAAAAAATTAATGGAAAAAATAAAAAAAGATCAAGAAGTAAAGGAAACAACTGAAAAAGAATTACATAGTGTTCTTAAATCCTTTCTAAGCTCTTATAACAAAGATGAACTTGTGATAGAAGAAAAAAAAGAAACAAATGAAGAAAAAGAGAAGGAGGATAAATAATATTTAAATTATGCCAAGTTTAAAAGATTTACGAGATAGGATTGATAGTGTTCAATCAACAAAAAAAATTACCTCAGCAATGAAATTAGTTGCTGGAGCAAGGTTAAAAAAAGCTCAAACAGAAGCTGAATCCTCTCGACCATATGCTAGTAAAATGCAAACAATTATAGATAATGTAACTTCAAATATAAGTAATTTAGAAAATGCTCCTGAAATTATTAAAGGAAAAGAAAATAACAAAACACATTTAATTGTATTGATGACTTCAGATAGAGGGCTATGTGGAGGTTTTAATACTGCAATTACAAAAATGGCAAAAAAAAAAATAAAAAATATTAAAAATTCTAGTAAAAATGTAAAAATTCTTTGTGTTGGAAAAAAAGGATATGATCATCTTAAGAGAGAATTTAATGATTCCATTATTGATTCAATACCTATCTCATCTCAAAAAAAAATTGATTATGAATTTGCTAAAAAAATTTCAAAAAAAATTTTATTAATGTATGAAAATGAAGAATTTGACGTTGCCCATATAGTCTTCTCATTATTTAAATCTGCAATAAAGCAAGAAGCACAGTTTAAACAAATTTTACCAGTTTTAGAAGATAAGGATAGTGATTCAAAAAAAAATGAAAATAATGATGATTCTGTTTACGAATATGAACCAGAAGAAGAAGAGGTTTTAAAAAATTTAGTACCACAAAATATTGCTATACAAATTTTTAGCGGACTATTAGAAAATGCTGCAGGTGAGCAGGGCGCAAGAATGACAGCGATGGATAATGCAACAAGAAATGCTGGTGAACTAATTGATACATTGAAATTAAATTATAATAGATCAAGGCAAGCACAAATTACAAATGAATTAATCGAGGTAATATCCGGAGCAGAGGCAGTTTAATATGGTAAAAAAAAATATTGGAATAATTACCCAAGTTACAGGAGCGGTTGTTGATGTTAGCTTTGAAAAAGATTTGCCTGCAATTTTAAACGCACTAGAAGTTGAACATGAAGGATCTAAGTTAGTTTTGGAGGTTGCACAACATTTGGGTGAGAATTCTGTTAGAACCATTGCTATGGATACAACCGATGGACTTGTTAGAGGAAAACAAGTATTAGATACTGGAAATCCTATTTCTGTTCCAGTCGGAAAGGAGACTTTAGGAAGAATTCTAAATGTTGTAGGAGAGCCGGTAGATCAAAGAGGGCCAATTAAATCAAAAACTACTGCTTCTATTCATCAGCCAGCACCTGAATTTGTAGAACAATCTACAGAAACTGAAATTTTAGTTACAGGTATTAAAGTTGTTGATTTGCTTGCTCCATATTCTAAAGGAGGAAAAGTAGGTTTATTTGGAGGGGCTGGTGTTGGAAAAACAGTTATTCTTATGGAATTTATCAATAATATTGCTAGAGAACATGGAGGGTTTTCCGTTTTTGCAGGTGTTGGTGAAAGAACTAGAGAAGGTAATGATTTATATAATGAAATGATCGAAGGTGGAGTTATAGATATTAAAGGAAAAAAATCTAAGGTTGCTCTAGTTTATGGTCAAATGAATGAACCTCCAGGTGCAAGAGCTAGAGTTGGTTTAACAGGTCTTACATTAGCTGAACATTTTAGAGATAAAGAAGGACAGGACGTTTTATTATTAGTAGATAATATTTTTAGATTTACTCAAGCTGGTTCAGAAGTATCCGCATTATTAGGAAGAATACCTTCTGCTGTTGGATATCAACCAACCTTATCTACGGATATGGGGGCACTACAAGAAAGAATTACTACTACTAAAAAAGGATCCATAACTAGTGTCCAAGCAATTTATGTTCCTGCGGATGATTTAACTGACCCTGCTCCCGCAACTTCTTTTGCCCATCTTGATGCAACGACTGTATTAAGCAGATCTCTTGCTGAATTAGGGATATATCCAGCTGTTGACCCACTAGATTCAACTTCTAGAATTCTAGATCCTACAATTGTTGGCGATGAACATTATCAAGTAGCAAGAAAAATTCAGGAAGTTTTACAATCTTATAAATCATTACAAGATATCATTGCTATTCTTGGTATGGATGAACTTTCAGAAGAAGACAAATTGACAGTATCAAGGGCAAGAAAAATCCAAAGATTTTTATCACAACCTTTCTTTGTTGCAGAAGTTTTTACAGGAACTCCTGGAAAATTTGTTAAATTAGAAGATACTATCAAGGGATTTAAAAGCATTGTAGATGGTGAGCATGATAATATACCTGAATCAGCTTTTTATATGGTAGGAACTATTGAAGAAGCGCTAGAAAAATCAAAAAAAATATCTAAAGAAGAATAATGGAAAAAACTTTTATTTTTGAATTAATCAAACCTAATAGAGAAATAATCTCTGGTGAATTTGAAATGGTAGTTGTTCCCGGCGAAGATGGAGATTTTGGAGTTTTACCTAATCACAGTAATTTAATTTCGCAGATCAGACCAGGTATATTAAAAATTTATAAAAATAATAAAATTGATAAAAGTTTTTTTATTTATAATGGTTTTGCTGAAGTAAGTAATAACAAGCTAATAGTTTTAAGCGAGATTGCTTTTGATGTAAATGAATATAAGGCCAATATATATAAAGATAATATTTCAAAGTATGAGAAATTAAAAAAAGAGACTAAAGTTGAAAGTGAAATTATTTTTTTTGATGATAAAATTAAAGAGATGAATACAATTATTGAAATACTTAGTTAATTTCTTTTATTTTAAACTTAAATTCTTTTACAATTTTTTCATACATTTTTTTTTTAAAGGGTACTATTAAATTTACTAAATCTTCTAAATTCACCCATTTCCAGTCACTAAATTCAGCTTTATATTTTTTTAAATTTATATCTTTTTTTTCATTTCCTTTAAATTCCATTAAAAACCATTTTTGTTTTTGGCCTAAATATTTACCTTTCCATAATTTTTTTTTTAAATTAGATGGAATTTGATATTTGTACCATCTTTTACTTTTAAGAATAATTTTTGCTTTTTTTACTCCTGTTTCTTCATAAAGTTCTCTGTAAGCTGCTTCTTCAAGTTTTTCTCCTTTAATAATGCCGCCTTGAGGCATTTGCCAAGAATCGCTTTTAATATCTATCCTTTTTCCAACAAATATTTTTTTTTTATTATTAATAAGAACAATACCTACTCCTATTCGGTATGAGTTAATTCTTATCATAATTTAAACGATCTAGTTTGTAGCTAATTTTTTTTTATAAAGAGAAATACCTCTGACTAAATCTAAAGCTCTTGATAATTGAAAGTCTACTATAGATTCTTCAGCATTTTTTGAATCTTCATTATTTTTTAATTCCTGATTCGGGTTATCTAGAGCACCTTTAAGATCGGCTTCTCTACCTCCAATATTTCCATCTATTTTTTCTACTTTTGCTGCTTCAACTATAATGTCAGGAGCAATTCCTTTTTTTTGTATAGATCTTCCTGAAGGAGTAAAATATTTTGCAGTTGTCATTCTTAAAGCTCCGAAAGGATTCACGGGTATAATAGTTTGAACTGAACCTTTACCAAAAGATTGTGTTCCAAGAATTATAGCTCTTTTATGATCTTGTAATGCACCTGCAACAATTTCTGATGCTGAAGCTGATCCGGAATTAATTAAAACTACAAGAGGAAGCCCATTAATAACATCGCCAGGTTTTGCTTTATATGTTTCGGGGTTTTCAGAGTCTCTACCACGTGTAGAAACAATTTCACCTTGTTCTAAAAATAAATCTGAAATAGCTACTGCCTGTTCTAATAGACCTCCAGGATTATTTCTAAGATCTAAAACAAAGCCTTTTAAATTTTTATTTTTTAAAATTTTTTTTACAGCTTCTTTAGTTGATTTGTTTGTTTGTTCTGAAAAAGTTGTTATTCTTACATAGCCAACGTCTTTTTCTAATCTTGATCTAACACTAGTTATTTTAATCACATCTCTTTTAATGACTAAATCAAAGGGTTCTTGATTTTTTCTACCAATAGTAATTTTTATTTTTGAACCAATAGGCCCTCTCATTTTTCCAACAGCTTCATCTAAAGTAAGTCCTATAACTGATGTTTTATCAAGATGTGTAATATAATCTCCAGATTTCACCCCTGCTTTATATGCAGGTGTATTATCAATAGGAGAAATAACTTTGACAAAACCATTTTCCATAGTGACCTCTATTCCTAAACCTCCAAATTCACCTTTTGTTTGTACCTTCATGTCATTCAAACTTTTTGCATTTAAAAAACTTGAATGAGGATCAAGTGAAGAGAGTATCCCATTAATAGCCGATTCTACAATTTCTTTGTTATCAACGTGTTCAACATAATCAGATTTTATTTTTTCAATAGATTCTCCTAAAAATTTTAAATAATCATATTCAGAAATCTCGTTATCTGCTGCATACGAAAGATTAGAAGCAACGAAAAAAAAAATTAATATAACAAATTTTTTAAATTTTATTTTCATTTTTATTTAATATAATTGTTTCTTTATTTAAATTAAACTAATTACTATACATCAAATATAATACTTTTTTAACTTATATAAACTTTAATTACTGAATGTCTATTTTAATATTAATGCGCCATGGCCAGAGTATTTGGAATCTTCAAAATAGGTTTACAGGTGGTATTGATGTTCCCTTAACAAGAAAAGGTATAAAGCAGGCAAAAAAAGCTGGTAAGGAATTAAAAAAAATGGGTATTTCTATTGATCAAGTCTACTCAAGTAAATTAAGTAGAAGTATCGAAACTGCTAGATTTGTAATTAGCAATTTAGATACTGCAAGTAAAAAAAATAAAATTACCAAAGTTTCCTCTTTAAATGAAAGGGATTACGGAGATTTATCAGGAAAATATAAAGATGAATTAGTTAAAACTCATGGAGAAAAAAAAGTTTTAGAATGGAGAAGAAGTTTTAGAATTAAGCCTCCAAAAGGGGAAAGCCTTCATGATGTTTTAAAAAGAGTAAAACCTTTTTTTAATAAAAGGATATTAACTTTGTTAAAAAAAGGAAAGAACGTTCTTTGTGTAGCCCATGGTAATGCTTTACGCGCATTTCGTATTGCAACTGGTGAATATACAGAAAAAAATATATTTAATATTCATATTCC
>CEUZ01108767.1_pt1 | contig 11328 bp, 12 predicted proteins | sample 361511 | NCBI WGS metagenome assembly CEUZ01 (sample SAMEA2622822, study PRJEB7988) | marine metagenome | biome: marine biome (ENVO:00000447); feature: surface water layer (ENVO:00002042); material: "saline water (ENVO:00002010), including plankton (ENVO:xxxxxxxx)" | depth 5 m
GTTCCGGTAGGCGTCTTCCGAGTAGTGAACCTCGTCGTGATCGCCCTCATCGTCATCGCCGAGGTGCTGGCTATCTACTGATCCCAAGGAGGTTCAGGCGGCGATGCGGGCCCCGGGGTGTGTCTACAGATCCCCAGCAGTCCTGAATGCCATCTAGGGTCAGCTTGTGGCGACGGGTGATAACAAGGGTCGAGGCACTGCCATTCCCTACGAAACGGGCCTTCACGAGGTAGCGGACGGGGTGTTCGCATACCTGCAGCCAGACGGGGGCTGGGGCTGGTCAAATGCAGGATTATTTGTCACGAGAGACTCTTCTTTGCTCGTTGACACCCTTTTTGACCAGGTCCTCACTCGTCGAATGCTTGACGCGATGGAGCCTGTGACCGCTACCCGCCCAATCGATACGGTGGTGAACACCCACGCCAACGGTGATCACTGCTACGGCAATGGACTTCTCGAAGGTGCAGAGATCGTCACCACCGAAGCTGCCGCTCGCGAGATGGGCGCCGTACCTCCGTCTGCGTTGGTCGCCCTCCTCCAGGCCGACTTGGATCCGGTCACTGCCGAATACATCCAAGAAGCCTTCGGGGGCTTCGAGTTCAAGGGGATCACCATCCCAGAGCCGACACAGACGTTCTCCGGTCGACTCGAACTCAAACTCGGCGACCACCCTGTCCATCTAGAACAGGTGGGCCCGGCACACACGGCGGGCGACTTGATTGTTCACCTACCCGACGAGTCCACCGTTTTCACCGGAGACATCCTCTTTGTGAACGGCACCCCGATTGTCTGGGACGGACCGATCGCCAACTGGGTGGCAGCTTGCGACCGGATCCTTGAACTTGGTTGCGACGTCATCGTTCCCGGCCATGGGCCGCTCACGGACGCTGGCGGCGTATTGGCGGTTCGCGATTACCTCACCTGGCTGGAAGATGCCTGTCGCTCCCGTCACAAGGAAGGACTCATCGCCGCAGACACCATTTCCGACCTGGCAACCTCTGAGGAGTTCGCTCCCTACCGTGAATGGGGAGAGTGGGAACGGCTAGCCGTCAACGTCCGAGCCGCGTACCGTGAGATCGACGGCGACGACAGGACGATCCCGAGTTCATTTGTAGAAATGGCCACCGAGATGGCAATGCTCGCTGCCGGTGGTTGACCTGATTCCGCTACCCCTCATGTGAGAGACCGAGGAGAGAACAATGTCTACCTGCAGCTTTGTGGGCCTGGGGGTCATGGGCTATCCCATGGCAGGCCATCTCCAGGCCGCTGGCCATGCCACGACCGTCTACAACCGCACCATAGCCAGAGCCGACGATTGGGTCGACCAGCATGGTGGAGCCTCTGCGCCGACTCCCCGAGAGGCCGCCACCGGAGCTGACGCTGTCATGGTTTGTGTCGGCAACGACGACGACCTGCGCTCGGTCGTTTTCGGAGACGAGGGAGTGCTGGCCGGCATGGCTGCCGGTTCGACATTGGTCGACCACACCACCGCGTCGGCCAAGGTGGCTCAAGAGATCGCAAGCCACGCTTCCGAACAGGGGGTTGGGTTTGTTGACGCTCCGGTATCCGGAGGCCAGGCCGGTGCTGAGAATGGCCAACTATCGGTGATGTGTGGCGGCGACCCTGAGGTGTTTTCCCGGGTTGAGCCCCTGATGGAGGCCTACGCCAAGGCCACCGTCCTCGTCGGCGAGGTTGGATCTGGGCAACTAACCAAGATGGTCAATCAGATTTGTATCGCCGGCCTGATCCAGGGCCTGTCCGAAGCACTTGATTTCGCTCGCCGTTCCGGCCTTGATGAAGAGAAGGTGCTGGCGGCTATCAGCAAGGGTGCCTCCGGCTCGTGGCAGATGGACAACAGGGCCCGCACCATGCTTGAGCGTCACTTCGACCACGGGTTCGCCCTGGACTGGATGCGCAAGGACCTTGGCATCGTCTTTGATGAGGCGCAACGCATCGGTGCCACACTTCCGGTCACGGCGATGGTCGACCAGTTCTATGCCCGTCTCCAGCGGGAGGGCCACGGTCGGTGGGACACCAGCGCTCTGATCGAATTGCTCCGCGACGACTGAGCTTGCCGTTGGGCCGACGGGAAGCGTGGTTCTAGGCCGTCGGCTCTGTCCCGGCGACTGTGGTCCGGTGTAGTTCCCGGCGCTGGCCCCCGTAGTCATTTAGCGCTACGTGTTGGGTAGACCGGTTGTCCCAGAGCACAACGTCGCCGTCTGACCATCGGTGGCGGAAGGTGAACCGGATATGGGTGCTGAATTCGTGTAGCCAGTTCAGGAGACGCTGCTCCTCGCGGGAACCCTCCTCGGTGTCGTCGCCGACTCCCGGCCCCTGGAGGCCACGTACGTAGGTTCCGTTGAAGAACAAGCTGCGCCTTCCCGTCTCAGGGTGTGTGCACAACAGCGGGTGGTTTCGGGTGTCCTCAGCCGATTCGGAGGTGCGGATGTCCATACTTGACAGTCCGGAGTGCAGCGCTTGCTGGGCGGGCGAGTATGAGGCACTAGCCGAGTGCACGCATGTGATTTCTTCGAAGCGTTCCCGCATTTTCTCTGGTAGCGCATCGTGGGCGGCTGTCGTCGATGCCCAGACCGTGTCGCCTCCGACCTTTGGAACTTCCAGGGCGTGCAGGATGGTGAAGGCGGGTGGGGCGTCCAGAAATGAGAAGTCGCTATGCCATACTCCGCCGAAGTTGAACGCTTCCGCTTCAGTGGCTTCTTTGACGACCTTGATGACCTCTGGGTGCTCTGGTACGGGCTGGACGAATGGCACCGGCGAGAAGTCGCCCAGTAGGTGGCTGAACTCGGCCTGTTGGCCGGCAGACAGGCTCTGTTTGGGAATTACCAGCACCTCGTGGTTGCAGAGGGCGTTTCGCAGCTTGGTCACTACCGCCGGGTCCATGTCGGGTGCTAGTTGCACCCCATCGACTCGGGCACCCAGGACGCCTGTCAGGCGGGAGATCTCCATGTTTGGACCTTATGTCTGGAGGGGTTCCTCAAAGCCTCTGGAACAAAATATTAATTAGGCTTGTGTTGATGAATCCGTACCCTCGTGTTCGCCTCACTGGACAAGACCTTCCGAACTATGGGTGATGTCCCTAATCGCCAGGTGAATCAAGGAGTCGTTGACTCGGTGATTGACCTGATCGGTGGTACGCCAGTGCTTCAACTCGACCGTTTGGTTTCGCATATGCGTCTACACGGCAGAGTGCTGTTGAAGTTGGAGTACCTCAACCCCGGATCAAGTAAGAAGGATCGTGTAGCACTTGAGATGATCAGAAATGCGAAGCGGGATGGTTCACTCGCCCCTGGTCAGACCGTGGTTGAACTCACAAGTGGCAACACGGGAACAGGCCTTGCGATCGTTTGCGGGGCTCTTGGCCATCCGTTTATTGCGGTGATGTCACGGGGTAATAGCGTCGAACGAGCACAGATGATGGAGGCACTGGGAGCAACGGTCGAGTTGGTTGATCAGGCCCCTGGTGGCAGCCCCGGCCGGGTGTCAGGAGCGGACCTTTCTCTGGTCGAGGCCCGGACGCGGCAAGTGGCCGAGGACCTTGGTGCATTTCGAGCTGATCAATTCCTACTTCTTGGCAGCGTTCAGGCGCATGAGCGCTATACGGGACCAGAACTTTGGTCCCAAAGCGATGGTCAAATCGACGCCTTTGTCGATTTTGTTGGATCTGCGGGGTCGTTCACCGGGGTCATGCGTGCCCTAAGAAAGTCTCATTCCGGGGTTCGGGGTTATGTCGTAGAACCTGCCACTGCAGCGGTTCTCTCTGGTGCTTCGGTGAGTAAGTCGGATCACCGAATCCAAGGGGGTGGCTACTCGATGAACGAACTGCCCCTCCTTGATCGGTCGCTTGTCGACGGCTACCTGACAGTCGAGGACGAAACCGTGATTCGAACGACGCGGTTGCTCGCTCGACTCGAAGGGGTATTTGCCGGTTTCTCGACCGGAGCGAATGTGGCTGCAGCCCTCGATCTCCTAGAAGGATCAGACGGTTCTATTTCGGTCGCTGCGCTGGCTTGTGACAGCGGGCTGAAGTACTTGTCTACCGACCTCTATTCGTGACACCGCCTTCTTATGGGGCTTATGGGGCACTAGCGAGACGGCCTGCTCCAGGAAGCATTGTCGACCGTGTCGGCAATGAGGCGGGTTGGTCAGGAAGCATCATGAACTTGGGACTTGCTCCCGGTTCCCAAAAATGCTGAAACAAAATATCAAATAAACTCATCCTGGTGGACCTAAACCCTTTGGATACGAGGTTCTTCAACTGTTTGTCGGAGGTGCCGCTGCTTGGTGTACTGCGGGGTTGCCCAACCGAGCACGCAGTCGCTGTCGCCGACGTGGCCCTTTCTGCGGGAGTGAAACTGTTGGAAGTCACGCTTGATCATGGTGATGCTCTGCGACAGATTGAACTTTTGTCCTACGAACTTCCCGAAGTACTAGTTGGTGCGGGGACAGTCAGAACAAGCGAACAAGTGGATATGGCTGTTGAGGCCGGGGCTCAGTATCTCGTAGCACCCTCAACGCGCAGTGACGTCCTGTCTAGGGCGACTCTGCTAGGTACTCCCTGTATTCCTGGAGCAGCGACAGCCACCGAGATTGAGCACGCCATGGAGTTAGGGGCAACGGCAGTGAAGGTGTTCCCTGCCGAGCAGTTGGGTGGGCCTGCCTATCTCAGGGCTCTTCAGGCGCCACTCCGTGGAATACCCCTGTTACCAAGTGGGGGAGTTGATGTCACGAATGCGGTGGAGTACATGTCTGCTGGCGCCGTGGGACTGATTGTGGGTGGTTGTGTCTTTTCGCCAGAAGCGATGACTGCTGGCGATTACACGGCAATCTCTAAGGTGGTGCGGGAACTTGTGGGGGTTATGTCATGAGTGTTGATGTGGTCACCTTGGGCGAAGCCTTGCTGCGTCTTTCGCTTCCGCCAGGGTCGCGATTTTCGGAGTTGAGCCAGTTAGGGGTATCCATTGGTGGGGCTGAGTCGAATGTTGCTGTAGCGCTGGCTCAGTTGGGGTACTCGGTGGCTTGGGTGTCTGCTGTGCCCGATAACGATCTTGGCCGCCATGTACTGATGCGGTTAGGAAGTCTTGGAGTCGATACCCAGTTTGTTGGCGTTGTGCCTGACGCGCGATTGGGAGTTTATTTCATTGAGCCAGGATCGGCTCCTCGCCCCACCCAGGTGATCTATGACCGTAAAGAAGCTGCCGTAACCCGACTGGAGTCTTCGGACGTACCGTGGGCAGTTGTTGATTCGGCCAAGGCAGTCCATATCACCGGCATAACCCCGGCGTTGTCGGATTCGCTTCGTGAGCTATCGATCGAATTCACGAAGCGCGCGAGGTCTTCGGAAGTGCCTGTCTGTGTTGACGTGAACTATCGATCCCGTCTATGGGGAGCTGACGAGGCGAAGCCTGTGCTTCTGGAACTCTGCCAGGAAGCAACTCTTGTCATCGTGACTGAAGAAGATGCACGTGATGTATTCGGCTTCAAAGGCTCTCCACAGGATGTGGTCCGGTATGCGCGAGACGCTTTCTCTGCCGAGTATGTTGCTCTAACTGTCGGATCGAATGGGGCAATCCTCTGTGACACTGAGGGAATCATTGAGCAGCCCGGAATAGAGGCAGTGGTAATTGATCGCATCGGGAGTGGTGACGCGTTTGCTGCTGGGCTTGTGCTCGGAGCGGTGAAAGGTGACGTCGCTAGCTACCTACCGACAGCGGTAGCAATGGCCGTGCTGAAGTTAGGCATTCAAGGGGACCATTTTTTAGGCAGCCAAGACGACATCGATGGGATCCTTTCTGGTGCTCTGCGCGAAGTGAGCCGGTAAGTACAAGCTGGCTTGCCGGCCGGTTCAATAGAGTTCTCGTTTCTACGCTATTAGCAGGTATCCAAAATCGGCAATACTTCTTGAGCGGTCAAGGAAATAAGGTCATCAACCCTCTCTGTGGGTAAAGGAAATAGTGCCACAGTATCTGCACCAGCTTCACCAAATGCTCTAATTTTATTTGCGCATTCTTCTGGGGTTCCAGCGATCGTCAAGTCCTCAATCCACTGACTGGGTAGGTGCTCGGCAAATGATTCTGCTCCGTGCTTAACCAGCAATTCTTCGATCTGAGCAGAGTTTCCGTAAACATCGGTAAGAGCGTTAGTTCCATGAGATTTGTAGAAACCGAGTGGACCGCGAACGGCATCACGAGCGACTTTGGGGTCTCTGTCGACCGAATAGAGAGCGAAGACAGTTATATGGTGCTTTTCGGTTCGTCCTGCTGCTTCAGCCCCAATGTCAATCTGTTGTTTTGCCCAGCGGACGTAATCGTGGCTTGCTGCAACCGATAGAACGGTCCCGTTGGCAATGTGCCCAGACAATTGAAGCATCCTGGGCCCGCTCACTCCCATGTGAATCGGTGTAGGCGATAATTCTGGGTAGGTGAGTTGGACCTTGTCAAAGGAAAACGTATTTCCTTCGAAGGTCAATTCTTGGCCTTCTAGCAGTGCCCTGACTGATTCCACGCACTCGCGCATGGTGGCTAAGGGGGAGGGCGGATGGAGACCCATCTGCCGCAGCCAGGCGGGGACCCCAAGTCCAATTCCGGCAGTAAAACGCCTAGGGTGCGCTCTCGATAGCGTTGATATTTCCATTGCAAGAACGGCGGGGTGACGTACTACAGCTGAGACAATTCCAGTAGCAACCTTAATTTCGCTAGTTGCGTCAAGAACCATGGTGGCACCAGAGATCCCGCCGGTGAAGAAGTAGTCTTCAGCAAGCCATATTTCATCAAAGCCGACTGCTTCAGCAGTGTTCGCGCCCGAAATAAGTTGTTCGGGTGCAATAGCACTTCCCATGACTAGGCCAATAGAAGGTTTCGGCATTACTATTTGGATCCTTTCAGATGGAGGTGTCTCCCTAACATGGGGAAAGATCAGACTCGTTCTCTAATTGCTGCAGTAGTTGAGGCCTATAACGCCAAAGATCTGGAGAGCCTCAGGAATCTCTATCACCGTGAAGCGACCTATTGGAGCGCTCTCACAGATCTTTGTGAAGGTCGGGATGCGATTTTGGCTCACGTCCAGGAACTGTTCACCGCTTTGCCTGACGAGCGGATGAGGGCAAAGGTTGTCGTCGTGGAGGGAGAAACAGCTATTGCAGAATTCGAGAGTTCTGGGCGTGACGCAGATGGTGCCGAGTACCGGATTGGATTCACCGAAGTTTTCAAAATTACCGATGGCTTGATCGACAGTGTCAGGGTCTATATCGATCCGAAGGACGTTGAAGTAATCGGTGGCCATCATTGAGTTGCGAAACACTCCACCTGGCGAGAAGGTCCGATCTCACTTAGTTGAGGTCGCTGAGTGCGACACCGGTCGTGAACGAGATCGCATCGATCTTGGAACGAGCATCCGACCGGCAATTCTGTTGGGCTAGGGGTTTCACCGCGGAGGATGATCCTTTCTGATCGGTCGTTTGAATCGATCGATGGGACTGCTGAAAGTAGGGCTCTGGTGTAGGGATGTTTGGGGTCGCTGAAGAGCTCGTTGGTTTCGGATACTTCAACGATGCGGCCGAGGTACATGACGGCTACCCGATGGGCAATTTTGCGAACCGTACTTAGGTCATGGCTGATGAACAGATAGGACACAGCGTTAGTTTCTTGGATGTCCTTGAGTAGAGAGATGATTCGGCTCCGGATTGACTGATCAAGGCTTGACGTTGGCTCATCGAGAACGATGAGATCAGGTCCACTCATCAAGGCTCGGGCGATTGCGACACGTTGTTGCTGTCCACCCGAGAGCTGGTTGGGCTTCCTTGTCAGGTATTCCTCGCCAAGTCCTACAAGGCGAAGAGTTTCTGTAATAGCTCTTGAGGTTTTTCCCGAGTCGGTGTTTGAGGCTAGAAGTCTGGCCGGCTCACGTAGCGTGGTTTTCACTCGGAATTTTGGGTTCAGCGATGATCGAGGGTGCTGGAAGACCATCTGCACTCGTGCTCGGAACTGAGACTCGTTTAGCCGTCCCGCAACGTCCTGTCCACTGAACAGAACTCGCCCCGACGTGGGAGAGTTGAGTCCGACAAGTATCCGGCCCAGCGTTGTCTTCCCGCATCCGGATTCTCCGACCAAACCAAGGGTCTCACCGCGTTCGAGTTGAAGGTCGACGCCGCGGACCGCGGGAACCGCGCCTACACCACGACCGAAGGTCTTGTGGAGGTCTTGAATATCTAGAAGGGTCACGGTGCCTCTGTTATCTCTGCGAAACAGGAAAGTCGATGTCCTGGGGAAATCTCTCTAAGTGTTGGGTATTCGTTACAACTGTCATGGGCCAGGAGGCAGCGATGACCAAAGCGACAACCGGTGAGAGCGAAATCCACCCCGACATCTCGAATTCGATGGTCAACTTCCTGCACCACAGATTCGAGGAGGTAACGGGTGTAGGGGTGCGTGGGGTGATTGAGTAACTCGACTACGGGGAGTTCTTCCATCACCTGTCCGCCGTACATCACTGCCACCCGATCTGCCATTTCGACTACCGCCCCCAGATCGTGGGTGATGAAGATCACGCCGCAACCGATTTCTTCTACCAGCGCTTTGATGAGCTCAAATATTTGGGCCTGAACCGTAACGTCAAGCGCTGTAGTGGGCTCGTCAGCAATAAGGAGTCGAGGCTTACAACTGATCGCCATGGCAATCATGATTCGTTGGCACATTCCTCCCGATAACTGGTGTGGATAGCTGCGGGCCACTCGCTCTGGCCCAGCTATGCCTACATGACCAATCATCTCGATAGCTGTCTGAAGAGCCGAGCTGCGATCCACCTGCTGGTTGATCTGGATGGCCCGGGCTACTTGAGAGCCAACTCGCATAGTCGGATTTAGAGCACCGACGGGTTGTTGAAAGATCATCGATATCTGGCTGGCTTCTCGCTCGACGACTCCGTGGGGACGGGCCAGATTCTTACCTTCGAGTTGCACTTCTCCTGCAGTCATATCTACGCCGAACGGCAACAGGCCCATGACGGCCAGAGCAGCCATAGTTTTTCCTGAACCTGATTCGCCAACCAGGGCAAGGATTTCTCCGGGGTCCACGGAAAATTCAACCTCACGGAGTATGGGATATGGGCTACCGGTCACTTCGACGTTGAGACCAGTAGCCCTGAAGAGACTCATGCTGTTGCCTCGGTGAGGTCGTCACCAATGAAGTGAAATGCCATCACAGCGAGAACGATCATTCCCCCGGGGAATAGAGAAGTCCACCATTCACCAGTGATGATGTCACCTGCACCTTCTCCGACCATCACGCCCCATTCGGCCTGAGGAGGTTGGATTCCGACGCTCAGAAAGGCAAGTCCAGCAACCGTTAGGACGGCCCATCCTGTCACGAGGGTGGCTGAAACGAGCGCTGGTCGTAGGGAGTTGGGCATCACATGACGAAATGCAACCCTGAGCGGAGTGTTTCCAGCTAACCGCGCAGCGTCTGCATATTCCTGCTCACGCTCTATAAGAGCCTGCGCTCGAGTCAGTCGAATGAAGTAGGGGACGTAGGCGGCGGCGACGGCAATTACGACGTTAAGTAGAGATTCGTCTAGAGCGGCAACAATGATTAGAGCTAAGACGAAACCCGGAAAGGCCAAGAGGATGTCGGTAAGCCGCATGATGATCTCATCGACCCGGCCGCCGAAGTAACCAGATACGACTCCGACGGTTGAACCGATCACCATTGCGACAAGTGCAATTATCAGGCCTATGGAGAGGTCTAAACGGGCAGCATTAACAGCTCGGGAAAATACGTCTCGTCCGTATTCGTCAGTTCCAAACCAATGTTCCGCAGACGGAGGAGAGAACATCTCCGTGATGTTGGTGCGGAGTGGGTCGCCGACGAAGAAGGGTCCGATGGCTGCTAGGCCTACGAACATTGTCAGAAGGATCAGACCAACGGTGAATAAGGGATTAGATCGCATGAACGAGAGCCATCGTCCTGGTAGCGACTGCTCTTCGGGCACGTAAACGCGCTGAATCACAAACTGGGAATCGGCCGGTTTCTTTGGTGAAGCCTCTGGGGTCTGAGTCATTTTGTCAGCCCACTCCCGAGTCGAATTCGAGGGTCGATGATTGCGTAGGCAATGTCGATGACCATGTTGAGAAATACGTACATCACGCCTACGAAGACCACGAAGCCTTGCAAGGCTTCAAGGTCCCTAGTCGTGATCGCATCGAAGGCGTAACGGCCAATGCCGGGCCACGAGAAAAGGAACTCGACGAGGATATTTCCGCCGAGCATGAAGCCGAACACAATCCCGATGGTTGTCGTGACGGGAATCAGGGCGTTCCGGAATCCATCCACGAAGAGGATTTGCGTCCGTGGAACCCCAACCGCCTTAGCAGTACGAACAAAGTCACTGTCCAACGCCTCGATCATTGCTGACCGAACCATTTTCAGAATCGGTGCAGCAAGGACGAACGCCAAAGTGATTACGGGCAGGGCAAGATACCGAAACGCTTCCATGGTGATATCTGGGCGACCGGAGAGTATCCCGTCGATTGTGTAGAAGCCTGTAAACGTCCCCGGGTCTTCGCTCCCGACGGCCAATCGATCTACCGGGCCAGGGAACCACCCCCACTTGAAGGCAAAAAAGAAGGTCAAGAGCAAACCCAACCAAAACAGGGCCATTGCCGAGCCGACAACCGCGAAGATCCGCGAAAGTCGATCTACCCAAGTATTTTGGCGGTGTGCAGACAACACGCCGAGGCTTACTCCAACGACGGTAGCGAGCACTACCGAGTAGACAGCAAGCTCTAGGGATGCAGGAAGCCGGTCGAGCAGTTCCCTGGTCACACTCTGGTTAGTTCGGATAGAAATGCCCAAGTCACCCTGAGCGACACCAGAGACGTAGTCGACGAATTGGACGTGTAGGGGATCGTTGAGCCCATATTTTTCGGCTATTCGGTCAATCAACTCCTGGTTGGCATAGGGGCCCGCTCTTACCGCAGCTGCATCCCCGGGGAGCACCCTGACAATAAAGAAGACGACTACGACGATGCCAAGAATCGTGAGTAGTGAGGTGGCGACACGCCTCAAGAGGTATTTCCTCAATGCCGAGCCTCTCTAGTCACACCGATTTACAACTAAAACGGTACCTGCTGCGTGAGCGCGGCTGAAGGTAGACATGACTCCACTGGATTAGCCGGTATCACGTCAGCAGATGGGCGGGGGAGCCGGAACTTCCCCGCCCATCGCTTGACTTTGCTTTCTTTGAGTCTTCTTGACCCTTAGCCACTTCTCCCGAGTGCTTCGAGGCGTGGAACGGAGCTGAAGTCCTTCTTGACGC
>CEUZ01514210.1_pt1 | contig 11326 bp, 12 predicted proteins | sample 361511 | NCBI WGS metagenome assembly CEUZ01 (sample SAMEA2622822, study PRJEB7988) | marine metagenome | biome: marine biome (ENVO:00000447); feature: surface water layer (ENVO:00002042); material: "saline water (ENVO:00002010), including plankton (ENVO:xxxxxxxx)" | depth 5 m
ATAAGCTATTTTTGGTGATATGCTTTCGTTCTACGAATTCTACATCTTCATAACGTACATAATCATCTACATGGTTATGTACAGAAATAACGTCTTTAATGATCAATTCATCGTTTGATCTATGCACTATTCTTTTATCAGTCAAAATGATATTACCCACTGAAAAAACTACTATTTCTTCAGGAAAAATATCATTAGAATAGCTGTATTTATCCAATTTAACCCTTAAATTAATAAATATATTTACATTAACAATAACGTTTTTCTAAGCACAGATACTATAAAAATGATAACCTTTTTATAGTATCTGTGTCATTATCGATATTGAAATAAAAAAGGAAGTCAAATGAGCATAATAGGTTTTATAGGTGGAACTGGTCCAGAAGGCAAAGGTTTAGGACTCCGAATGGCAATGGCCGGACATGAAGTAATAATAGGTTCACGAGATAGTCTAAGAGCAACGAATGCTGCTAATGACATTAAAGAACTCACAAATACAAAACTCATTATAAAAGGTGCTGACAATAAACAAACTGCCACCGAAAGTGAAATAGTTTTTATTACTGTCCCCTATGAAGGCCATCAAAACACACTGATCGATCTTAAATCAGAGCTATCTGGAAAAATTGTGGTTGATACTGTTGTGCCACTTAAAGTTAGCAAAGGGAATTTTGAGTCTATTGAAGTGCCTTCCGGATCCGCTGCAGAAGAAGCGTTTATAAATTTGCCTAATTCACACGTAATCGGTGCTTTCCACAACGTTAGTGCGGTTGAATTACTTAAACCAACCACTTCAGTTGATTGTGACGTAATCATTACGGGAAATAATTCCGAATCAAAAAATATCATAATGCAACTCGCGGAAGGAATAAATGGAATTCGAGCAGTTGATGGAGGAAGAATCGAAAACACAAAACAAATTGAGGATTTAACTATTCTTCTTTTAAATATAAATAAAATTTATAAAAAGCACTCAATGATCAAAATTGTAGGATTATAATTCTTCTCTATGCAGATAAACGTCATTACCATCTAATGTTACATGATATGAATCAACATCTTCGGTAGAAGGCCCTTGAAGACATTTACCATCTTGAAGGTTAAACCTGCTTCCGTGCCATGGGCATTCAACTTCACAACCTTCAAGCAAAATTCCATCTTCAAACATTGGCAGATCTGCATGGGGACAATTATCAGAAATTGCAAAGATCTCTCCATTTATATTAGCGACCAAAACTCTTTCATCTAATACATCTACAGCTTGTATAGTTCCACCTTCAAAGTCAGATACTATTCCAATTTTTATTAATTCGGCCAATTAAAGCTCCTCATACCAATTAACGAAAAAGAATTTCTTTCCCTCCAGTACCTAAAGTCCAATAGTATATTATGTATAGCCCCGCACCTAATAAAAGAATTTTTCCAGCACTATTTACATACGGCAACACTATTCTAACAAATTCCTGAGCAGTTTTTCTAGATAGAATTGATATTATTGTTATGAAAATAAGTGCTAATCCCATTCCAAACGAATAGGAAATAAACATTCCTAACCCTTCTATCATTCCTATATTTGCCATTACACTTACTACAACAACAAGAAAAATAGGAAGTGCACAACTTAGTGATACAATTGCATAGGCAATTCCAAATAAAAATACTCCGACTAAATTATTGCCACGATCTAGTCCAATACGGCTAGCCATCACAATACCTAATGATTGACCAGAAATTATTAACCACAATGATAGAAAAACAATTATAATTCCTGTAATTAACCCAGCAATTGGGATGTAATTTATGATTAATCTACCACCTGAAACAATTATTATTCCTACACTGCCAAATATGGTTATAAATCCCAAAGTGCTTACCGATCCATTAATTATTCCTTTTGTTATTGCCCAATAAAAAGGGATTTGTGCATTTGAACCTATCAACTGATATCCTATATACGCAGGAAGCATTGCTGCACCACAAGGATTTACAAGTGCAAGCATCCCGGCAGAAATAGCATATATAACTGGTAAATCCAAATAAATTACCCCCTCAAAAAACTAAATTAATCTTAACATTAATCATACAAATCTCTAAACAATTCAAATTAAAATTAGATTGACTATTCTCCATAATAAACGTTAGAATACACTATGGAAGCAAGGTCATTTAAACAAATTCAACGAGCTTACGGATTTGATGAAGTTGCTATTGCCCCTGGTCCAATAACTCTGAACCCAGAATTCTCTGACACCTCTCTTACCTTAGGAGAACATCACTTCGAAATTCCATTAATTGCTTCAGCTATGGACGCTGTTGTTTCCCCTGGGTTTTCTGGTCATATGTCAAATGCTGGTGGATTTGGAGTTCTTAACCTTGAAGGGATCTGGACAAGATATCAAAACGCAGAAGACATCCTGCAGGAAATAAGCACTACACCATTAGATCAAATTACAACTTTATTCCAAAGACTTTATAGCGAACCAATCAAGGATGCTTTAATCGAACAACGTATAAATGAAATAAAATCAACTGGAGCTGTAGCAGCAGTTTCAATGACACCACAGCGCACAAAACATTTTTCCAAAATTGCCGTCGAATCTGGTGTTGATATTCTGGTTGTTCAAGCTACAGTAACTACTGCACGGCATACCTCAAAAAGTGAACGAGGATTAATACTCTCCGATCTTGTAAAAGAAATAGATATTCCTATTGTTGTTGGTAATTGTGCTACGTATGATGTAGCTATGGAACTATTGGAAGAAGGTATTCACGGATTATTAATAGGCATAGGACCTGGAGCAGCATGTACGACTAGAGAAGTTGTTGGAGTTGGAATACCTCAAATAACTGCAACAATTGAATGTGCGGCTGCCAGAGAAGATTATTATAATCGTACTGGAAGATATGTGCCAATCATTACAGATGGTGGCATTCGCACCGGTGGAGAATTATGTAAAGCATTGGTTGCAGGAGCTGATGGTGCAATGCTTGGCACTCCGTTTGCTCAAGCTGTCGAAGCACCAGGTTTGGGGTACAACTGGGGTATGGCTACTCCTGATCCTGCTTTACCTCGAGGAACAAGGATTAACGTAGGTACTAGAGGCTCTTTAAAAGAAATACTTTTCGGACCTTCACTTTTGACAGATGGAACAATGAACTTTATTGGAGCCCTTAAAGCATGTATGGGAATGGTAGGAGCTGCAAATATAAGAGAATTGCAGCAAGCAAGTCTAATTTATGCACCTGACATCAAAGCTGAAGGTAAATCTTTCCAAGCTGCACAAAAAAGTTAATCTTCAACTACTCTAATTATGAGCACACCTTATGGATAATTCCTCAAATATATTAATAATTCAAACAGGACTTATATTTTTAATTATTTTAGTTGCAATTCTTTTGATAATATTAATATGGGTAATTGTTGAATTAAAAAAAGCAATTCGAAAAGGGAACTTGAGAAGGATTCAATTATCTAGTGGAAATGCAATTGATCTTCAATCAGAAAGAATGTTTACTGTTACTGATGACATTATCGGTGAAACAGGTCAGGCAGTAACTGATTTAACCCCTCAAGGAGTAGTGTATATACATAATGAATACTGGAGAGCTACTTCTGTAAGTGTTCAGCCTATTCAAAAAAACTCAAAGGTTGTTGTTCTTGAGATGAACGGCTCAGATTTAACTGTAACATCAACAGAAAATTAATAGACTTTTATTGGAGGGAAATATGGCAATACTTAATTTTTTAAAAGACTACGAGCGAATCGCAAGATTTCGTTGGGGTAACTTTGATGGGCTAAAAGGACCTGGACCAGTTTTCATGATACCAATTATGCACTCAGGTCCAAAAGTTGACTTAAGAACAGAGGTAATAGACATCCCTAGACAAACTAATATTACAAAGGATAATGCTCCAATAGCAATCGATTTCCTAATTTACCTAAGAGTAATGGAAGAACATGCCGATCGAGCGATTTTACAAGTAGAAGATTATCGATCAGCAGTAATTGGATTGGCGACCACAACTTTAAGAGCAGTTATAGGTGATATAGATCTAGATGACGTTCTCTCTCAACGAGAAAGAATAAACAATCTTTTGCGTGATAAACTCGATTCAGAAACAGAACGCTGGGGAATTAAAGTTACAAATGTCGAAATCCGTGAAATAGAACCACCTGCAGATATCCAAGAAGCAATGAACAGGCAAATGTCAGCTGAAAGAGTTCGAAGAGCCGTAGTCCGTGAGGCTCAAGGAACGCGAGAAGCTGCAATCACTGTGGCTGAAGGAGAAAAACAAGCCGCAATTCTTACCGCTGAAGGACAGCGCCAATCAGAAATATTACATGCTGAAGGAGAAAAACAAGCCGCAATTTTAAGAGCAGAAGGATTTAGCAGTGCCCTAGAACTTATAGAACAAATCGCGAAAAATATAAGTGGAGATACTCTTTCTTTACAATATTTCGAAACCCTTAAACATATTGGAGCAAGTGATTCTACCAAATACATTTTGCCAATGGAATTCACAAATGCTTTAAAGCCTTTTATTAACAAAACTCAAGTTGAATAGATTGTTTTCAGCAAGATTTGAAAATCCAAAGACTTTTAAGTAAATAAAAATTTTTTTTCGTTCGTTATTTATTGTAATATACCGTTTTCCTTCAATACCTCAATTTCATCGCTGTCCATTCCCAATATATCTGAGAGAACCATATCAGTATGTTCTCCAATTGAAGGAGCAGCAAATTGATTATCAGGAGTTTTTGGAAGTCGAAAGCTTGGTCCATCATAAGGAACATCCCCCATAGTGCTGTGATTTAAAACTCTAAAATGATTTCGATGCACTAATTGAGGATCTTCATGCAAATCTTTAGTATTAGCAACGATACCTGCAGGAATATTTGAACTTTGCAATTTTTCTTGTAAACTCCAAGGTTCAAATTTTGAAGTCCATTCTGATATGTTCATGTCAATTTCATCTTCATATTGTTTCCGACCTTCAAACGATAAGAATTTTTTGTCACTTGCCCATACTGGACTACCCATAGCTTCTACTAGGCTTTTCCATTCTTCATCATTAGATATGGCAATTGCAATCCAACGATCATCACCTTCACATTGATAAGCACCATGTGGAGCATGTTCATTTGATCTGTTCCCTTGCCTCTGAAAAATTCTACCATTTACAGTGTATTCCATGACCGAAACAGCAGAAAATTGTATGCCAGCCTCTATTTGTGATTGATCAATATACTGACCTATTCCTGTTCGGCGTCTATAATCCAAAGCACCAACAAGAGCAGCAGTTAAAAACCTAGGAGAAACAAAGTCAGTATATGCTCCATAAACATACGTAGGGCCTCGATCTGGCCATCCAGTAATAGTATAAAAACCTGCAATACCCCCGCCAGTATTTCCGGCTCCAGCAAATAGTGCATGAGGACCAGTTTGACCCTGTTGACATGTGCTGAACATTATAAGATCAGGCTTAATCTCTCTTAAACTTTCATAATCCAAACCCCAATTTTTCATTGCTTTAGGTGTATAACTTTCAGCAACAATATCAGCCCACAAAACTAGTTTTTTTGCAATTTCAATTGATTCTGGTTTCGACATGTCCATAGATAAGCTATATTTGCTGGAATTAAAATTTGCAAAAAACTGACTATTGTTAATTCCCGGTACGCCATTCAAAGCTGGTTGTCCTAACCTTAAACTATCAGGACGAGTTGCTGACTCTATGTGTACAACTGTAGCACCATGATCAGCTAAATATTTTACTGTTATTGGGCCAACACCAATCCATGCAAAGTCTGCAATTTTTATTCCTTCAAAAACCTTGCTAGTCATTCCACTACCTCCCCATTTAACATTATATGATTGATTCGTTCTTTAGCTGCTGGAATAATGAATTATCAATTGCTAATTCATTTATGAAAATTTCATCATTATGTTCACCAATGGTTGGCGCAGATCGATGAATAACTATAGGAGTTTCACTCATTCTAAGAAAAGGACCTGGTAATCGAATTGTTTTTTCTAAGTATGGGTGGTAAACATCTATAAGGTATTTCCTAGCTTCTAACTGTTCACTTTCAGCTATATCTTTACCGTTTGTCGCAGTTCCTAGTCGTAATTGTCTTTTTAATCCTTCTGCGAACAATTCTACCTTAGTTTTAGTAAAGAAAAATTCTTGGACGTTCCCTTCAACCTTATCAACTACTTCTTGTGAAACTGAAGATCGATCGTAATCAGTGGCCCAATTTATACTTTTGATAAAATCAGATGCCATACCTTCTGAATCCATCCAATCTACCATTCCTTGAGCAACTCTTCTCTGTGAGACCGCAGCCCCTCCAGATATAGCAAAAACAACAAATCCATCCTTACAAGCCCAAGTTGACCGCATTTCAACCCCATTTGGATTAACATTCTTCATGTTATTTCTTCTTTTATATGTACCTAATAATGGCCAATATCCAGTAGCATCCATGTTGGTCCATATTACACATTCTTGAATTGAAACATCTACATGTTGAGTTTCTCCAGTCCCTTCTCTGTGATAATAAGCAATCATTGAAGCAGCAGCACCTTCAACACCACCATGAAGGTAAGACTGAGGGATCCCGGGTCGAACTGGTGGACGATCAGGATCACCAGTCATGTACATCAAACCTCCTCGAGCCATATTAATCAGATCTGTCGTTTTATGGTTAGAATGAGGTCCACTTTGACCATATGGAGTTATTGAGGTCAATATAATCTTAGGATTGATTTTAATCATCTCTTCATACCCTAATCCGATACTTGACAGATAACCCGGATCAAATGATTCAATAACAAAATCAGACGATTTAATTAAATTAACAACAATATTTTTTGATAATGGAGAAGCAATATCTAATGTTATGCCTCTTTTATTCATATTACAAAATAACCAGGGAAGGCTTTTTTCAGGATGAGGATCATCTTGAAAAAAAGGACTGGTATTCCGGCCAAGGTCACCTCCAGGAGGTTCAACTTTAATAACATCAGCACCTAAATCTGCAAGAACTTTACCACACATATAGCCCTTAACATCGGTCAAATCCAATACTCGTCGCCCTTGCAAAATACTATCCTGAGTATCTACAACAGCCATAATCACCTCCCCCTGAACTTGTGGATCAAAATTACCACACGACCTAATCATAAACAAGAGCAACTTTCAACGAAAAATGTTTGACAGAAATAGAAATACAAACATATGATGCAACTTAAATACAACTTAAATACAGAAATATATAGAGGTGCCATGCAGATTTATACTGGACTCAACACAAAAAAACTCGCAGATATTCCAGCCTTAGCAAAAAAAGCAGAGGATTTGGGATTTGATGGTGTAGGATTTGGAGAAGTAAGTGTTGATGCATTTCTCCCTGCAACACTTTCTGCATCTTCTACCAATCGTTTATTAGTTGGCACAAGTATAAGCCTAGCATTTGTTAGAAGCCCTATGGCAACAGCGTATACTTCATGGGGCATTCAAGAATTATCTAATGGAAGATTTGAATTAGGGTTAGGTACTCAGGTAAAAGCACATAATGAGCGACGTTTTAGTGTGCCTTGGGTAGCTCCAGCTCCTCGACTCCGAGAATTAGTAAATTCAATTCGTGCGATCTGGGACTGTTGGCAAAATGGAACAACATTAAACTTTCAAGGGGAACACTACAACTTCAATCTCATGCCACCTGAATTTAATCCTGGACCACTAGCATGTGGGATTCCAAAAATCAATATTGCAGCAATGAACACCAATATGGTTCAGTTAGCAGGAGAAGTTGGTGACGGATTTCTCCCGCATGGATTTAATACCTCAAAGTATGTAAATGAAATTACATTACCTGAACTTGAAACCGGTGCAAAACGAGCAGGTAGAACTTTGAAAGACTTCACAATAAGTGGAGGCGGATTTATTGCAAGTGGACTTGATGATAAAGAAGTTGCAAGGCAATTCGAAGTTGTACGCAGACGGATATCATTCTATGGTTCTACACGAGCTTACAGACCAGTTTTAGAAGTGCACGGATGGGAAAAAACTGGCGATCAATTACGAGAAATGTCAAAAAATAATCAGTGGGATGAAATGCCTGGATTAGTAACCGATGAAATGGTAGAAGCTTTCGCAATAGTAGGAAAGTATAAAGATTTACCTGATATGTTAAAAAAGCGATATCATTATGCCAGCAGAATTAACTTAGAATTCCCCAAAACAGCTGAGGCAGAAGAGGAAATTTTAGCGGCTATGGCAGCAATGAAATCATAAATTATCTATCTTGCATAAATGACAACTAACAATTTTATCAATCCAAATGAAAATTCTGAAGGAAATTCTTTCAAGTATGGTTCTGTGGCACTTATAGGAAAACCCAATGTGGGCAAGTCAACAATTCTCAACTCAATACTGGGTGAAAAGCTATCAATCACTTCTAGACGACCTCAGACTACAAGACATAGAATACTTGGGATACTCACAGGTAATTCATATCAAATTGAATTCCATGACACCCCTGGATTCTCTAATCACGTAAAAGATTTATTAAATCAAAGAATGCGATCAAAAATACGGGAGGTTATTGGACTAGTAGATTTAATTTTACTGGTCGTACCACCATATCCTCCATCTTTAGTTGAAAACAAACTTATAGAGGACATTCAAAAAAGTGATAGCAAATCAATATTAGTAATTAACAAAATTGATCGAGTAGTAAAACCTTCTCTTCTTCCACTTATTTCAAATTATAAAAAAACTCATGATTTTTTAGAAATAATTCCTATAAGTGCAAAAAAACATGAAGGGATTCCTACGCTTATTTCTAAAATTATTCATTATCTCCCCTACGGATCTCCTGTTTATGAAAACGAGGAAATAACAGATAGAAGTGAACGATTCATTGCTTCTGAATTAATCCGAGAACAATTATTTATACTCTTTGGGCAAGAAATTCCATTTGATACTGCAGTAGAAATAGAAACATTTAAAGAAAATTCCCAGAAGAATCAAAAGGATTTAATCGAAGCAGTGATTTATGTCAATAAAACAACTCAAAAACAAATTTTAATTGGTTCAAGCGGTAACAAGCTTAAAACCTTGGGAATTAATTCTCGACAAGAAATAGAAGTAACTTTAGGTAGAAAAATTTTTTTAAGTCTCTGGGTGCAAGTAAAAGAAGAATGGAAACAAAATCCTGCTTTCCTTGAACAAATTGGATATTAAACACTGTTATTTATAAATGTTACAAAAACGTAATCTTGCTGTAATCCTAAAGTAAAATGCATCATGTATATTTTTTTCGTATTCATAAGAAAGGAGAGTATCTTCAATGATTAAAATAGAGGCAATAGTAAGGCCAGAAAAAGTTAATCAAGTCACTGCTGCACTTTTAGATGTTGGATGCGGTGGTTTCCATTACCAAAATGTAACTGGTCAAGGCCGACAACAAGGAGTGGAAGTATTCACTGGACGGGGAGGCCAAACAGCAACTCGGGCTGCTATGCCTAAAACAATTATCACAACTGTAGTCCAGGACGATCAACAAGCTACAGTAGTTGAAGCAATTATTGCAGCTGCCAAAACAGGAGATGAAGGAGCAATAGGTGACGGAAAAATATTCATCTCAAGTGTTAGCGATGCAATCAGAGTCCGAACAAATGAATCTGGTGAAGATGTACTTTGATAACTAAGATTCAATATTTAATATCACATAAACGTAACATTTACGTAATTCTCAAGAAATAATAAGAGAATAAACTGATTTACAGAAATTTAAATACGAAAGGATCTTTTTATGGATAGCGGAAATATGGCATGGATGCTTACCGCAAGTGCTTTGGTTCTTTTTATGACGCCAGGCCTTGCTTTTTTTTACGGAGGATTAGTTAGAGCAAAAAATATTGTTAATACCATCATGTTAAGCTTTATAGCGATGGGAGTTGTCAGTATTGTATGGGTGCTTTGGGGTTATAGCTTAGCATTTGGTCCCGGTGGCAGTTTTATAGGCAACTTTGATCATTTTGCACTTAATGGAATCGCAGCGGATGATGGAGAAACATTAATATTTGTAGTATTTCAAATGATGTTCGCAATTATCACTCCTGCACTTATTACTGGTGCATTTGCTGAGAGATTTAAGTTTTCGACATATATGATTTTTCTAGTTCTTTGGGTAACTCTTGTATACGCACCTGTATGTCACTGGGTTTGGGCTGCTGATGGATGGTTATTTGAAAGAGGAGCCTTAGATTTCGCTGGTGGTACTGTTGTTCATATCAATGCTGGTATAGCTGCTGTTGCTGCAGCTTGGTTAGTTGGAAAACGACGAAATATAGACCGGGGAGTTGAACCTCATAGCGTTCCATTTGTAGTTCTAGGTGCAGGCATGCTGTGGTTTGGTTGGTTCGGTTTTAATGCTGGATCTGGTTTAGCAGCTAATGCTTTAGCAGCAAACGCATTCCTCGTCACTAACGTTGCAGCTGCCTCAGCCGCAGTTAGTTGGACAATAATTGCTCAAATAAAAACAGGTAAATTTAGTGCTGTAGGTGCAGCATCTGGTGCTGTTGCAGGATTAGTAGCAATAACACCTGCTTCTGGATTTGTAGATGTTGTTGGTGCTCTTGCCATAGGTATTGGAGCAGGTGCAATTTGCTACGGAGCAGTTCTCATTCGAGCTAAAGTTAGCTTAGATGATGCATTGGAGGTATTCCCAGTTCACGGTATAGGTGGCATCTGGGGCGCCTTAGCTACTGGCATATTTGCCGTAGAAGCTATTGGTGGTACTGCAGGTCTTCTTGAAGGAAACGGTGCACAAATGACAGAACAGTTCATAGCCGTTATAGCTACTCTCATCTATTCCTTTATTGTGAGTGTAATTATTCTAAAAGTACTTGATGTAATACCAGGATTGGGGTTACGTGTCTCTGAAAAAGACGAGGATGCTGGATTGGATATATCATTGCATGGTGAAAGAGGATACGTTCACGACGGTGCTGATTAGATGCTTTTCTAGATACAATAAAAAGGAGCTTCTATTCAAGAAGCTCCTTTTTATTGTATTGAATAACCCAAATAAATTATTATCCCAAAACAAAGATTTGCAAAACAAAAAACTATTCCATTAAATTTGTCATCCTTTAACCAAAAATAGTTAGGCTTTGAAAACTCATCAGATGTAATCGCAGGATGTAATTTTTCAACTACCCCAAGTAATATTCCAAATATAATATATTGAACTAGTATCAATAATACTGTTACAAGAATAATTGATCCTTCAAAAGAATACGCATATGTATA
>CEUZ01042025.1_pt1 | contig 11324 bp, 8 predicted proteins | sample 361511 | NCBI WGS metagenome assembly CEUZ01 (sample SAMEA2622822, study PRJEB7988) | marine metagenome | biome: marine biome (ENVO:00000447); feature: surface water layer (ENVO:00002042); material: "saline water (ENVO:00002010), including plankton (ENVO:xxxxxxxx)" | depth 5 m
AAAATATGAAAAAAATCACATTTTTTTTACTTTGTTCTCTTTTTGTTCTCACAAATTGTCAAAAAATCAAAGAAAATTGCGATTATAGACCTGAATTTGAAGGAAATGGCGAATTAATGAGCGAATCACTTGATGGAATTGCTCAAATTGAAATTTTACAACACAAAACACGTTGCCAATTTTAGGATAAATAGTTTTTATGAATAATAATACAGAATATTGTCTAAATTGTGGACACGAATCGCATTGTGGCGAAAATTGTTACCAAGATTACGGAGAATCTGAAAAAACTCTTTGTTGTACCCATTGTCGTTGCCCAAATGATAAAAAAAGTGGACATTTAGATGAAGATTCTTTTAATGGAGCATAAAAATGGCAAAAATGAGAATATTTAAGTTTTGGAATGAAGCAGGTGAAGAAAAAGAGAAAGAATCAATGAGTTTGAAAAAGGCAATTATGTCTGTTCAAGGTGATTTTAAAGATGATGTTATAGGAGTTGAATTTATCAGTAAAAAAGGTAAAAAAATTGAAACTTCAGTAAAAATTCCAATAGGCAGAAAAATAAGACAATCAATATTAGTTGAAAAACGAAGAGCAGCGTTAAAAGCAAAAAGAGAAGCAAATAGAAGAAGTGCATAATGCCAGCAGTTAGTAGAAAAGGCGATCAATTAAGTACAGGACACATATGTGCTGGAACAACCATACTTGATACACCAGGACAAAGTACGGTTTTTGCAAATAGTATATTAATTGCAAGACAAACTGATCCTACGGTATCACATCCTTTTCCACCAGCACCACCTTGTGCGCCTCACGTAGCAAAAGTTAATGTTGGTAGTACAACGGTTAGAGTATGTGGTTTACCTATTGCAAGAATAGGTGATAGTACAGACGCAGGACAAATGACTAAAGGTTCTTCTAATGTTTTCTCTGGTTAGAGTATAAATATAAGAGATATGTCAAACTATGATGCTAGCATAACTAACAACTCTAAAAGAGCAAATAGAATCTATAAAGATTTAGATTTAAACTTTGGTCGTAATCCTATTACAAATGATGTCAATAGATTAACAGATATAGAGGCAGTTAAAAGAAGTGTCAGAAATTTGATTAATACAAATCATTATGAGAGACCTTTTCATCCTGAAATAGGAAGTGATGTTAGAGCAATGTTGTTTGAACCAATGACACCATTAACTGCTCTAAATTTACAAAGAAAAGTTGCTGAAGTTTTAAATAATTTTGAACCAAGAATTAATTTACAACAAGTTTTAGCAAGTCCTGATTTAGATAGAAATAGTTATGCGTTAAAAATTATGTTTTATGTTATTGGTTCAAATCAACCAGTAGAAGTAGAAACATTTTTAGAAAGATTAAGATAAAATGGCAAGTAATAAATTCGTAGTATCAGATTTAGATTTTGACGCAATAAAATCAAATTTAAAATCATTCTTACAAGATCAACCAGAGTTTTCAGATTATAATTTTGAAGGTTCAGGTTTTGCTGTCTTGTTAGACACATTAGCATACAACACACACTATTTAGGATTTAATGCTAATATGGTTGCAAATGAAATGTACCTTGACTCTGCTGATGTTAGAAAAAATGTAGTTTCATTAGCAAAGATGTTAGGATATACTCCTTCTTCATCAAAATCTCCAACTGCTGTTGTTGATATAACATTAAACAATGCTACTGGTGCCTCGGTTACTATGGATAAAGGAACATCATTTTCAGCAACAATAGATAATACAGAATATAATTTTGTAACTAATGAAGATATAGTAATGACACCTGCTGATGGTGTTTATAAATTTTCAAATGTAACTTTATATGAAGGTACTTTAGTAAACTTTAAATATACGGTTGATAGTACAGATGTTGACCAAAGATTTATAATTCCTAATTTAAATGCTGATACATCTACTTTAAAAGTAATTGTACAAACTTCTATTAGTGATACAACACAAGAAGTTTATACATTAGCAACAGGATTAAAATCTTTAGACAATACATCAAAGGCATATTTTTTATCAGAAACAGATACAGGTAAATTTGAAGTTTATTTTGGAGATGGTGTATTAGGTAAAAAATTAGCAGATGGTAATATTGTAATTTTAGAATATATAGTTTCAAATTTAGAAGACGCAAATGGTACGGCAAATTTTACACCAAAAGGTTCAGTAGGTGGATTTTCAGATGTAACCGTTGTAACTAAATCAGCAGCACAAGGTGGTTCTATTCCTGAAACAAAAGAATCAATTAGATTTAATGCACCTTTACAATATACATCACAAGACAGAGCAGTTACCACAACTGATTACGAAACTTTAGTCAAATCAATTTATCCTAATGCAACTTCTATAAGTGCTTGGGGTGGTGAAGATGACGAAACACCTGTTTACGGTGTTGTTAAGATTGCAGTCAAAGGTCAGTCGGGTGTTCCTTTAACTAATGCTACAAAATTAGATATAGTAACTAAATTAAAATCTTATAATGTTGCTTCAGTTAGACCAGAAATAGTTGACCCAATTATAACTTCAGTAATATTAGTTGTTAATGCTAAGTTTGATAAAAAATCTACTGCTAAAACAGCAGACACTTTAAAGTCAGAAATTGTTGACGCAATAACAAATTACAATACAAATACTTTAACAGCATTTGACGGTGTGTTTAGATACTCTAAACTTATGGGTATAATTGATAATGTAGATAATTCTATTTTATCAAACATCACAACCGTTAAAGTTAGAAAAACTTTTACACCAACTTTAAGTTCATCTACAAAATATGATATTTACTTTAGAAATGCAATTTACAATCCACATTCAGGACACGAATCAGTTTTATCATCTACTGGATTTAAAATATCTGGTAATAATAATGAAATGTTTTTAGATGATGATGGACAAGGTAATGTTAGACTTTATTATCTTGTTAGTGGTATAAAAACGGTACAAAATGCTACACAAGGTACAATTGATTATGCAACAGGACAAATTACTCTTAATTCTTTAGATGTTGCTTCTATTTCAAATATTAGAGGTTCTGCTTCTAGTGTAGTTGAAATAACGGTTTCTCCTAGTTCAAATGATGTTGTTCCTGTAAGAGATCAAATTTTAGAAATAGATATTGAAAATTCAATTGTAAATGTTTCTGAAGATACTTTTGTTGGCGGTTCTTCCGAGGCAGGAGTAGGATATACTACAAGTTCTAGTTACTAAACACTATGGCAAAGTTTAATGAAAAAATTTCTACGCTTATTAGTAGTCAATTACCTGATTTCGTAGTTGACGACCATCCTCAGTTCGTTCAATTTTTAAAAACTTATTATCAATTTATGGAATCTGCTATGTTGCAGGTTACAAGTATTGAAAATACAGATGGTATAACTTTAGAAAATGAAACTGGTTTAGCAAATAATTTATTATTAGACGGCTCAAAAATAACTTCAGACATAACACAAGCAGACGCTGGTGATAAAATAATTTACGAAGATACCGTATATGGTAACTTTACAATAGGTGAAACAATAACAGGTCTTGTATCAAAGGCAACTGCAAAAATTCTTGCCGAAGATTTAACTAATGGTAAACTTTATATATCAGCACAAGACAAATTTAATAAAGATGAAATTATAGTAGGTAATGATTCAAATGCTCAAGCAGTAATTAATCAATATCGTCCTAATCCTGTATCAACGGTTCAGGACTTAACAAACTTTAGAGATCCAGATAAAGTTATATCAAACTTCTTAACAAAATTTAGAGATGAGTTTCTAAAAACAATACCTGAAAATTTAGCAAATGGATTAGACAAAAGAAATTTAATTAAAAATATTAAATCAATGTACAGATTAAAAGGTACACAAGCAGGACACGATTTATTTTTTAGAATATTATTCAATCAAGTATCAGAAACATTTTATCCTAGAACACAAATGTTGCGTGTATCAGACGGACAATGGGACACACAAAAAGTTTTAAGAGCAGTAGCAACAACTGGTGATACAACTAATTTAGTTGGTAGAGAAATTACAGGTATGACAACAAATGCAACTGCTATTATTGAATCAATTAAGAAATTTGTTATTGCAAATAAAGAAGTTTCTGAATTTGTACTTAACACAAACTCAATGACAGGTACTTTTCAAATAGGAGAAGAAATAACTGGTACTGCTAGTGATACAGATGACTTTTTTATAAAAGCAAATATCACAGGTATACCTGGAACAAAAACAATTACAAATGACGGTAACTTATATGCTACTGGTGATTTCTTAAACGTATCAGGTGGTGGTGTAGGTGCTGATATTGCTATTAGTGCTATAGGTTCAGGTTCAGTATCAGAAATTGTTATTGACAATCCAGGAACAGGTTATTCAGTAGGAGATAAATTAGTTTTTGATAATACAGGAACAGAAGGTGTTAACGCAGAAGGATTTGTTTCTGTTGTTAATGGTGGTATTGCTGGAGAAGACGGAACAGGTGCTGAACATATTTTAATGGAAGACGAAACTGGTAGAGGAGATCAATACTCTGGAAGTAAAATTGTAATGGAAGGTGCTACTAACTCCGATTTAAATGATATAACAGATATATTTTTAATTAATAATGGAAGTGGTTATAATTTACCACCAAAAGTAACCATAACATCTTCAGGTACAAACGCAAATATTTTAGCACACGGTACAGATATAGGAAGAGTTATAGGATTAAAAACAAATGAATTAGGAGAAGGTTATCAAAACTCTCCATCACCTTTAATTGAATTTAGAAATTGTATGTTATTAACATCTATAACAGGTAACTTTAACGCTAATGACGTTATCACAGGTGCTACTTCAGGTGCAATTGGTCATCTTGCTAGTTTTGACGGAGATAGACAAATATTAAAAGTTAAAGATCAATCACAAAATTTTATATTAGGTGAAAAGATAACATCAACAAGTAGTGGATTGGCAACCATAACAAGATTAGATATTGCTAGTGCTACCGTAGATGTAGTTTCTGTTGCAGATACAGATGGTAAATTTTTAAATGAAGATGGTTACGTATCAGAAGCAACAATGAAAATACAAGATAGTAAATACTACCAAGATTTTTCTTATGTACTAAAAGTTGGTCAATCTATTAATGATTGGAGGGACTCATTTAAAAAGACTATGCACACAGCAGGTTTTTATTTTACAGGACAAGTTGATTTACAAAGTAGATTAAGTTTAAAAGTTAGAGCGCCAGTTGTTGGTATTGTATCAGGTGCTATTGATACTCCATTATTTGAAGTATTAAATGTATTGTTTACAACCGTTTTTGGTAGAAGATTAGGAACAATAGATGATGGTACAAGTTTAAGATCAGATAATATGACTGAAGGAGAAATGAACGCAGGTGATGATTATAGAGATCCGTTTACTACAAATACTAGAGATGTAACTTTAACAAGACCACCAATTGAAATTAGTATGACTAGTAGAAAAAGATCAATAATAGATGGTGTTGAAGTTAAACAAGGATACGCATATGGAGGTCCTAAATTTGGTACATTAAACAGATTCGCAAATACAATATTTGGTGTAAATTCAGGTGGAAGTAAAATAACATTTAAAGAATTAAGTGCTATACCAGTAATAGGCACAAGAACATCACTAGATGGAAGAGGTGCTGTATTTTTAGCAACTTCAAATCCAGATGGTCAGTTATTAAAGACAAATTTTGCAATGCCTACGCAATTTGCTGCTTCTCAGGATGTTTTTGATAACACGGTTACTAACTTTGCACAAACAACTTTATCTTTTGATGATACAACCCCATAGGAATGTTTATAAATAGTATAAACAAGTAGGATACAAGAAATGACAAAACAAACTATTAACCGAGGAACAGCCGCTAACGACGGAACAGGTGATAATTTAAGAGCAGGTGCAGCCAAGATAAACGAAAACTTTGATGAATTGTATAATGTATTAGGTGATGGTACAACTTTACTTTCTGGTGATTATATAACAACTAGTTCTACTTCAATTCTTACAAATAAAACAATTGACGCTTCCTCAAATACAATAACAAATATTCCTAATAGTGCATTGTCTAGCATTGGTAATGCAAAATTAACTAATTCAACAATTACTATTACAGGTGATGGTGCTCAAACTTCAGCAATAGATTTAGGTGATACTCTAACTATTGAAGGTGGCACAGGAATTACAACTTCAGTAACAGCAGACAAAGTTTCTATTTCTATTGACGGTGCTGTTTTGACTGAAGATTCTACCGATGTACTTACTAACAAAACAATTTCAGGTTCTACAAATACTTTATCAAGTATCGGTAATTCTTCTTTAGCAAATTCAACGGTTTCATATGGTGGTGTACAACTTAATTTAGGTGGTGTTGACGCTACTCCTGCTTTTGATTTAACAGACGCAACAAATTATCCTACAAGTTCTCTAACAGGAACAATTACAAATGCTCAATTAGCAGGTTCTATTGCAAACGATAAACTTACTAACAATAAAATTGTTATACAAGACCAAGTAGCAGCAACACAAGATATTGATTTAGGATCAACTTTTGAAATAGTTGGTGGTTCAGGAATTACAACTGCTGCTTCTGCAAATAAAATAACTATAACTGCAAGTGGTATTTCTAATGCTGCTTTAGCAAATGATTCAGTTACAATAGGTTCTACGGAAGTTAATTTAGGTACTTCATTATCTACAACAGCAGATTTAAACCTAACTGGTACATCTTCATTATCAGGTACAGGTACCGTTGATTTAACTGGTGCAGGTTCTAAAATAAGATTTGATTTTGCAGGTTATGGTTCTTTACCAACTGCTTCAACTTATGTTGGAATGTATGCTTATGATAGTACAGGTAACAGACCTTATTATTCTTCAGGTGCAGGTTGGGTTAGAATATTAGATGAAAACTCTTCCGTACAAGATCATACAGATGTTAATATGTCTGGTGTTGCTGATGGTAATGTATTAACTTGGAGTTCAGCACAAGGTAGATTTAATGTAACTGCTCCTACAGGTGGTTCAGTTGCAATTGATGATTTAACAGATGTAACCGTATCTTCTCCTCAAAAAGGACATACATTAGTTTACACAGGTTCAAATTGGGAAGTGGCACAAACTCCAATATCTCAATTTGTAGTAACTGCTCCAACTTCAAGTGCATATCTATTTGAGGGTGCAGGATTTCCTTCAATTTCAGGTAATAATCCTACACTTTATTTGAAGAAAGGTCAGACTTATTACTTTAGAAATACAAGTAGTGGTCATCCTTTTGAAATTAGAGTAAGTGCAGGTGGAAGTGCATATAATACTGGTGTAACTGATAATAATGCTTCAGGACCTAGTGGTGTTATTATATTTCACGTACCTATGGACGCTCCTGCAACACTAGTTTATCAATGTTCATCACACTCAGCAATGGTAGGAGATATTAACATAACTTAATGAAAAGTAGTATAAATATAAGAAAGAATTAGGAATTATGCCAGCAATTATAACAAATAAATTTAGATTAAATAACGCTGAACAATTTTCAGAATCATTTTCTGAAGCAGCAAACGAAGTGTATTACCTAGGTATTGGAAGACCACAACCTTTTGGTACTTTAACAAGACCTGATGGAAGAACAGATTACGAAGGTACAGACGCTTTACCAAATACACCTGCTGATTCAATAAGTAGAGAATTTTATACTTATGATGATTTAGTTGCTGCTAAAAGAATTACAGGATCAAATGTTTCTTTTGTAATACCTAGAAGAAACTGGACTGCTGGTACAATTTACGATATTTACAGACACGACTACGGAGAATATACAACAGGTTCAACAAGTGTAAGAAAAACATCAAATAGTGGTGCAACTACTTTATTTGATTCTAATTTTTATGTATTATCTTCAGCACGAAATGTTTACAAATGTTTAGATAATAACGGTGGTGCTACTTCAACAGATGAACCAACTGGTGTATCAACTTCAGTAATTACAACAACTGATTCATATAAGTGGAAATTTATGTACACACTTTCTGCTGCTCAACAAGCAAATTTCTTATCAACAGACTTTATGGCAGTTTCACCAAACTCTAATCCAAGTTCAGATCAATCAAATGTTATATCTGCTGCTGTTGATGGTTCAATAGATATAGTAAAAATTAAAACACCTGGTTCAGGTGGTAATAACGGAACATTTACAAATATTCCTATAAGAGGAGATGGTTCTGGTGGTCTTGCTACGGTAGTAGTTGGTGGTGGACAAGTAACTTCAGTAACCGTAACTACTCCAGGTACAGGATATACTTTTGCAACAATCAGTAATGCTCAAATAGTTTCTGCTGGTGCAACTAATTTAGCAGGTGCAGAATTAGATGTAATTATTCCACCTAAAGGTGGTCACGGTGCAAATGCACAAGAAGAATTAGGTGCTTTCTTTGTAATGATGAATACAAGTTTAGAAGGAACAGAAAGTGCTAACTCTGGTGACTTTTCTGCTGTTAACGACTTTAGAAAAATTGCATTATTCAGAAATCCTACAAAATCAAATGCTGCTGTAACTAATAATACTGCTAGATTAACAAAGGCAATTAAAATTGCTGATTCCCCAACACCAGGAACTTTTACACCTGACGAAGAAATTAATCAGGCAACAACAGGTGCTGTTGGTAAAGTTGTAGAGTGGGATGCAACAAACAAAATTTTATATTACATACAAACAAGGCATAATGACGCTGGTGTTGACGCAGACGGAAATCAAACTGCGTTTTCAGGTGCTAATGTTATTACAGGTCAAGGTGGTAGTGCTCCTACAGGAACACCTGACACTTCATCAACAGGAACGGTTAACAATGTTTCATTTACTTCAGGATATTCAGTTCCTGAAATAGACCACGATACTGGCGATGTACTTTATATTGAAAATAGAACACCGATACAAAGGGCACCAGATCAAACGGAAAACATTAAACTGGTCATAGAATTTTAGGAGAGTTAAATGCCAAGTCCAACTGACTTTAACCTCTCGCCTTACTATGATGATTTTGCAGAAAGCAAATCATTTCATAGAATACTTTTTAGACCAGCATTTGCTGTTCAGGCAAGAGAGTTAACACAATCACAAACAATCTTACAAAACCAAGTTGAAAAACTAGGTAACCATTTCTTTAAAGATGGTGCTATGATTATTCCTGGTGAGATTGGTTATGATTTAAATTATTATGCTGTAAAACTTTCAAGTATTGATAGTTCAAATACTTTAGCACATTTTACAAATGGTACGGTATTAACAGGACAAACTTCAGGTGTAAAAGCAACAATTGTAAATCAAAGTTCAACAGACGGAACAGATCCAGATACTTTATTTGTAAAATATATTGCAACTGGTGGAAGTCTTAATAATGAATTTAAATTTGCTGATGGAGAAACAATTAACGGAACAAATAGTGATTCAACTATTGTAAATGCAGTTGTTGAAACTTGCGCTACAGGTTCTGCTGCTCAAGTAGAGGCAGGATCATATTATATAAATGGATTTACGGTAACGGTTAATAAACAAACAATTTTACTTGACAAATATTCAAACACACCAAGTTATAGAGTAGGATTATTAGTTACAGAATCTTTTATAACTCCTACACAAGATACAACTTTAAATGATAATGCTCAAGGTGTTTCAAACAATAACGCTCCAGGTGCTCATAGATTTAAAATAGATTTAACATTAACTAAAAAATCTATTGGTGCTACAGACGATTCAAACTTTGTAGAGTTATTAAGATTAAGTGAAGGTATTATACAAAATAAAGTTAGAACAACAGAATATGCAATATTAGAAGAAACTTTTGCTCGTAGAACATTTGACGAGTCTGGTGATTATACGGTAAGACCTTTTGATATTGATATTAGAGAACATTTAATATCAGCAAATAATAGAGGAATTTATACTACTGCTACTGGTGGTGACTCTAGTAAACTTGCAGTAGGTATGTCTCCAGGAAAAGCATATGTAAAAGGATATGAAGTAGAAAAATTAGCAACGCAATATTTAGATGTTGATAAGGCAAGAGAGTTTGATACTGAAAGCAATTTTAATACGAGATTTGATATAGGTAATTTTGTAAATGTAACTAATGTTTATGGTTCTCCAGACATAGGTTTTGTATCTGGTGAAACAGAACCATTTAAAAGAGTTAACTTATATAATGTTTCAACATTTGACAACAGCGGTACTCGTGGTGTTGAAAATTCAGGTGCTGGAGGTGCAATTAACACAATAGGTCGTGCTAAATCAAAAGGGTTTGAATATAGTTCAGGAACAGCAAATAATAATTTATTTGCTTCAAATAGTGATAGAGAAGCAATATTTAAACAATATCTATTTGATATAAATTTATTTACACACTTAAATATTACAACAGGTCAAGCGTTTACAACTGGAGAAAAAATAACTGGTGGTACTTCAGGTGCAACAGCAACTTTTGAAAGTATATCAACACAATCTTCGGAAGCAACAACATCAATTACTACAGCAAGTCCAGGTGTGGTTACTTTTCCTTCTCCTCATAATTTTAAAGAAGGACAACAAATAACTTTTGACGCTATATCAGCAGAAGATTCAGCAGTTGCAATAACACCATCAACCGTATTTACGGTTAGAAATCCTTTAGCAGGAGAATTTGAATTATTTAAAGCAGATGGTATAACTCCTACAAATATAAATCAATATACATCTTCAGCAAATGCTGTACACGGAGTTGTAATTGTATCTAATGTACAAGGAACATTTGTTGCAGGAGAAACAATCACAGGTGGTACTTCAGGTAATACTGCTAATATTCAAAGTGATGTACTTGGATTTAAAGGTGTAACTTCATATGATTTTCCACAAGTTAAACAAATTGGTATGGCAGGTTCGCCAACTTATACTGCTGACACAGCGTTAGATAATACAAACGGTGTAAATAAAGTTCTTTCAGGAACAATAGATGTTGCAAATGGTTCAAAAAATGTAACTGGTATTAATACTTTCTTTACGGAAGAGTTAGTAGTAGGTGATTCAATTTCATTTACAAACGATAGTGGTGATACAGAAACTAAAATTGTTCAATTAGTAAACTCAAATAATAGTTTAACTTTAGAAAGCACGACTGCTGCTGCTTCAACTAAAACAATTGTAACTAGAAGAAGAACAAAAATACAATCACCAGAAAAAAATGTTTCAGTATTTCAATTACCTTATGAAACTATTAAGACATTAAAGACAACTATAAACTCTGGTATAACAGATACAAATTTTAAAGTTAGAAG
>CEUZ01121452.1_pt1 | contig 11318 bp, 13 predicted proteins | sample 361511 | NCBI WGS metagenome assembly CEUZ01 (sample SAMEA2622822, study PRJEB7988) | marine metagenome | biome: marine biome (ENVO:00000447); feature: surface water layer (ENVO:00002042); material: "saline water (ENVO:00002010), including plankton (ENVO:xxxxxxxx)" | depth 5 m
GCTAAGGCCGGAGTCAAGGTTCTGATACTCGAGAAGTCGGATGTAGTAGGGGGTCGAACCAGACTTGTCAGCAAGGATGGATTCACCTTCGACAGAGGCCCCACTTTCTTCCATTATCCAGAAATTTCGGAGGAGATCTTCTCTGCTCTCGGCATGGATGTACACGAGGAACTCGACCTAATCAGGCTAGAGCCTAATTACAGATTGATCTTCGGTCAAGGCGGACAGATTGACGCAACTACCGACATGGAGCACATGGCATCTCAGATTGAGGAATTGTCCGGGCCTCGGGATGCAGAGGGATTTAGGAGATTCATGATAGACAACCGCAGGAAGTTAAAACTCTCAAAGAAATGCCTCAATACACCTTGGAAGGGAGCATCGGACCTGATTAGTCGCAGGGCGCTTCGTGTCTCTAGAGTACTACGTCCCTGGCGAAACGTCTCCTCGGATCTCTCAAAGTTGTTCAATGATGACAGACTAAAATTGGCCACTTCATTCCAGACCAAGTATCTAGGAATGAGTCCTTTCCATGCCCCCAGTCTGTTCACGTTTCTGTCCTATCTTGAGTATGAGTACGGGGTCTTCCATCCCAGGGGAGGTGTTGGCTCAATCACTCCTAAGATGGCTGCAATTGCAGAGGATTTAGGAGTCGAAATCAGACTTTCTGAACCAGTTGAGGAGGTGATATTCAAGGGCAAGAAGGCGATTGGAGTCAGGACTGAACAGGGTGTTTATTCTTCAGAAAAGATAGTCATGAACGCAGATTTCGCTACTGGAATGACTGGATTAGTTCCTGACAAATTGAGGAAGAGATGGTCTGACAAGAAGATTGCAAACAAAGAGTACTCTTGCTCGACATTCATGCTTTATCTAGGAATCAATCGCACATACGAAACACCACATCACCAAATCTACGCCTCGGCAGATTACGAGGGCAACCTCAAGGATATCAGCGAACACAGAATTACTTGGGACGACCCTTCGGTATATGTTCAGAACGCCTGCGTCACCGACCCGTCATTGGCCCCTGAAGGATGCTCAACGCTGTATGTACTAGTGCCCGTTACCAATGTCCACGAATCAGTCAACTGGGATGCCCACAAGCAGAGATTCAGAGATGTCATCGTATCTCAGATGGAGAAGATGGGTTTCGAAGGACTCTCTGACCATATTGTCTCGGAGACTATTGTGACTCCTGACGACTGGTCGACAAACGATATCTATCGAGGAGCCGTGTTCAATCTTGCACACAGTCTCGACCAAATGCTCTGGAAGCGACCACAGAATTACTTTGAGGAGACGGAAGGCCTGTATTTGGTAGGAGGAGGAACTCATCCTGGAAGCGGCCTTCCGACTATATTCGAGAGTGGCAGGATAACTAGCAAGATGATCTGCGCTCATCTAGGAATAGATCCAGATTGGAATGGTATGGACCCTTGGTTCGAAGAATATCGGCGACCAAAGTTAAAGCCCACATGACCGACGAATCACCATGTCTCGCGATGTTCTCACCGATTTGGAGCGCGGACACGAGGACTGCGTCCTCAAATTCGCCGACGGCGCCGCGTTCAAGGTCACCTACCTGTCGATTCGCTGCCGCTGCCAATGCGCCAAGTGCAAACCAAGGCAGGAGAACGAGCAGAGGCTACTAGAGTTCGAGGAGGAAGTCGCTCGCCTCAGAGTCGAGAAGCCACGTGCAGAGCCAGTAGGGCGATACGGAGTCAGGTTCGACTGGCCCACGGGATGCTCGAGCGGTATCCATTCATTCACTCATCTAAGGGATGTAGCAGAAGAGCTCGGCCAGCCTCTTTGAGACTGGAAAACATCCCGAAGAAGTCAAAGGTAAGCCTCTTTTCGCCAACTTGTCGGAAGCATAGGTTCCCCCTGTGTTTTCGGTGGTGATCCAATGACATGGGATAATCCGGAGGAGGAAGAGCCCGAACTGGGCGAGGACGACGAGTGGCAACATTTCGCATCGGCCGGATACGCCTCAGCCGAAGCCGTAGTCGAGTCTGAGGAAGAGCCATCAGAATCCGAGGAAGAGGACGTCTGGTTCGATGGCGATGACATCGAGGCCAATGGAGTATCTCTGGACTGGGATGCTCCTCCGTGCCCCACTCCTTTGGGAATAGCTCACATGATTAAATTGGGGGTCTGCGACCACTGTTTGCAAAGGGTGGGAGGGCGCCGAACCAAGAATTCCGGTTCCGAAGGTGGAAAGGAAATCAGAGAAGACGCCCATGCTAGAGACCCCGACATCGCCAAGTTCGGAGCACCGGAATTATGTCCTCTATGTGAGGACCTGTTCGACGATGTCGGAAATATCGTCAGCAGGGTGGCCGAGTCGGTATCGGGAGTCCAACACTCGACCATGCAGTTCGGAATCCATCTTCCAAAGGATCTCATCCAAGAGGAGGATAGAATCAGGAGCAGACACGGAGCGCCCGGTTCGAGGCCTCTTAAGGCAGCATTCGTAGATGCCATTCAAGCCGATTTGTCGAATCTTTTGAGTGATGTTAGTTTCGTTAAGGAGAATCCAGATTTGATGATTAGAGTCGATGGATTGACGCTGAGAGTCGACATCGATATTCGTCCAGTATTCCTGTATGGGAGATATAGAAAACTAAGCCGAGAGATTCCACAGACGAGATGGCCATGCAGAGCCTGTAGAGGAAGGGATGAGGGTTGCGAGTCTTGCCAGGGAACTGGATTGCAATACCCCGATTCTGTACAGGATTTAATCGGCGAACCAATCCGCCGGGCCCTGAATGCAGAGGACACATCATTCCACGGGATGGGACGCGAGGACATCGATGTCAGATGTCTAGGCCTAGGCAGGCCGTTTGTTCTTGAAATCAAGAATCCTCTAGTCAGAGAACACGACCTCGAAGAACTAGTCTCTTTGGTGAATGCCAACGGTTCTGAGAAGGTCGAAATCGACTCTCTCGAATGGACTCATAAGAAGAGAGTCGCAAAGGTCAAGCAACATCGCTCTGAGAAGACCTACACGATTCGATTCAAAACAAGCGAAACCCAAGAGGACGAAGATGCGATTGCAGCCATTGAGAGCCTGTCAGGGGTGGTACTCGAACAGGAGACTCCGAAGAGAGTATCTCATCGCAGGGCAGCGAAGACTCGCAAGAGGAAGGTGGTGTCAGTAGACAAGGTCACCGTTGAGGGCGATGAGATTGAGATTACTCTGAGGTGCGAGGCTGGAACTTACATCAAGGAACTCGTACACTCCGATGAGGGAAGGACAGTACCCTCAGTCAGCAGCGTTCTAGACTGTGAATGTGAGGTACTGTGGCTCGATGTGGAGGAAATCCATGACTAGAGTCCCCGATTCCTCATCCGAGGCCTTAAGAAGAATCGGCAGGTCGAACGCTCCCGCGACCTACGGTCGGATGGTGATTTAATGGCCAAGAGAGCACACGGTCCTCGTCAGGGTACACGCAGTATCCTGAAGAAGAGCAAGACCGATCGAAGCAGGGTTTTCATCAACCGTGTAATGCACCCATATTCCGAGGGAGACAGGGTTGCTATAGTGCTGGATGGAGCTCAGCAGAAGGGCATGCCACACCGCCGCTTTCAGGGCAAGACCGGCATCATTACCGGCAGCCAAGGAAGGGCGTACGTAGTCTCTGTTTCAGACGGTAATGCGAACAAGACCGTTGTAGCAAGACCTGAGCACCTCAGGCCCATGGAGTGAGAATCATGTCAGAGAAGGAGTATACAGACTTCGCTACGGTGAGGGATCTATTGATTCAGACCAACGAGCGCCGAGGGGAGCTTTCGTATGAGCAGACCATGGCTCTACAACACGCTGAGTGGGCTGCCAGTGAGAACCGTGGCGGAATCAAGACAGACCCCAAGGTATTCACAGCCCTCAGAGATGAGTTGGCACAGAACGAGAAACTTTCAGGTCATCCCGAAATTTGTGCCAAGTTGGCCGAACTCTGCCCGATGGATGTTCCGGATGTGAGAGTCGTAATCGCTAGCAAGCGAATAGCCATGGATACACCAGAGATTGAGGAGATAATTACACTCATTCGCCAACATATCCTTTGATGGGCTTTTTTTCTGAATTTTAAAACGATTTCATTCAAGTGGGGGAACCGCCCTGGAGGTACGAGGAATATGCAGTTTGGTGGACCTAATGAGCCCGACGAGGAGCCTATTCCTCCGTTTCAGTCCGAGACTCATATCAGAGTCCTCGACCTACAGGACAGACGCCCGATAGGACATGAAATGACAGGACTGAGCCGTCCTGGATTGTTCCTTGTTCGAGCTAGAGTGAATGATGTAGAAGGCATCGAGATTGGATCCACCATTGAGAAGGAGTCCGCCAGTATCGGCGCTCTAAGTGAACTCAGATTGAAGGATATCCCTGAGAATGCCAACTCTGAACTTTTGGATGCAATCTCAGAGGCGATTACCGATGACTCACACATACACATTCAATTCTACAACAGTGCTGGACCAATGACTCGCAAGTTCCACTCGTTTCAGTTACTCCCGGGAATTGGGAATTCGAAAGCAATCCAAATGGTAGGACTCAGGGGTTCGGGATGGCACGAATTCTCCACCATCGACGAAGCCTGTGCTATTGACTCGGTAAAACTCCTCGCTGAGCGCTATCTCAAGGAGATGGAAGATGAAGCACAGACTCCTCGGCTGCTCGACCTCCTAGTCCGCGCCGATCTCTAATCGGGGTGCTCGGATGGACGACTTAGACATCAGGCTGCTAGTCGACCTGCTGAGAGACAGAATCACTCCCGACAAGGCATTAGGGCAGCACTTTCTCATCGACGAATCGGTTGTTGAAAGATCGATTGAACTCGCAAACTCTCCTCGATTACTTGCCAACTCCAAAGTGATTGAGATTGGACCAGGGGCCGGCTCTCTGACCCTTGGTTTACTCAGAACTGGCTCTACCGTGTCTGCCTATGAGGTCGATGAGGAGGCCATTTCCCATCTTGCTAGAGTGTTCAAAGGAGCAGATGGCAGACTGGATATCATCAATCAAGATGCTCTACAAGCAGATTGGCCTGAAGACGCCACTCATGTAGTGGCTAACATTCCCTATCAGATATCCAGCCCATTGCTGGAGAAGATACAGAAGCACCACTCCCAACATACTCTGACTTCTGTAGTACTACTCGTGCAGGATGAGTTCGCTGAGAGGATGATGAACAATCGAAACGATACTGCATCAGGACCACTCTCACTCTCACTTTGGCTTGATTTCGATGTCGAACTAGATGCCAAGGTACCTCCACACTGCTTTAGCCCAGCACCCAGAGTCAGTTCTCGATTGGTCACTCTACAACCCTCGGCAAGAGAGTTGGATGTCAATCGCAGAATGTTCAGGACAATCACTAGTCATTGCTTTGCAAACAAGAGGCGCAAGATGAGGACCCTACTGTCGCGGACACCAAGACGCCTGTCTCGAAACAAGGGCTGGCATAAGAGCCGTTGGAGAGATTCAGTAAAATCAGTTATCGAGACTCCTCCAGATGCGATGAGTGATGATTGGCACAACCTAAGACCAGAGAACTTGAAAACCTCAGATTGGGTACTTTTGACGAAGTCAATTTCATCATTTACAGCCGAATAAGGAGGGTTTTGACAGCGCCTTGATAGAGGGCCCCCGGCTCCGCTGGTCAGGGCGACAGGGCGCGAGGAGACCCTGGCTCAGGACTTAGTATGGCAAAGAAGGACACCTATCTAGCGCTTCTGAGAAGAGGCATCGATGAGAATACTGCCCACCTGCTTTCAGATAGCGGAGTCAAGGTCGGCGACATCAAGAAGCTAGACGTTGAGACCCTCTCAAACAACTACGGCCTGAAGAAGGAAGTCGCCGAATCCGTCCTCGATGCAGTCAAATCGGGTCCTAGAGACTCCAGCAAGCAGAGATTCCTAGCCGATGTACTCGCCGATAGGACGAAGAAGAAGATTGACACTATTGAGGAGAGGAGATTCAAGCGCGAGCAGAAGGATCTGCACGCAGAACTACTCGAGAAGAAGGAGCAACTCAGAATCGCTCGAGTTGAGCAATTCAGAAACAAGAAACTGGTGATGAACAGACTAGGCAAAACCATTGAACTCATTGTCAAACTCGAGAATACATTCGATGACGAGTCCAAGGATGAGCAACGCTCCAAACTGCGAGACCAATTGGAGACTAGAGGACTTGAGGCTGCCAGAGATCATGAGATGCTAGAATTAGTCGGAACACCGCAGGATATCGTCGATTTCCGCAGGAAGATAGCTCCTAAGATTTGCATGCACGCATGCCCGTCCTGCGGCGAGGAGATTGACCCCATTCAAGGCAACGTGATTGATGACATGACCGATTTCTCTCTAATTTGCTGGGAGTGCGAAGAAGAGTTCAGGGCACCGATGGCTCAGTTAGTTGAAGATAGGTTGGACAACGGCTCAAGAATCAAGATTGATCCTAAGAAGAAGCCACGCCTAACCGTAAAGAGACCTCCGAGGAAGAAGACCTCAACTTCGATTGCGGACCAGATAATCAAGGATCTAGAATCAGCCGGCGCTAGCGCCGAGGAACTAGAGGCTGCAGCCGAGTCAAGCAAACTCTCAGGCGTGTTGATGAGTATAGATGACTGGATTGATCAGACCATCGCAGCCAAGGGATACATCCAGGCACAAGAGCACCGCGAGGAGTTCATCATTGCTACAGGAGCAGGAGCTACCAAGTTCAACAAATGGATGAAGAAGGCCGGACTGGTCTTCAATAAGCAGACCGGAAGATGGACTCGCTGGGAAGATCGCTGAGGCGGTTCGATGAGCGAAGAGACACCGGTCATCCGGTTCTTCAGGGGCTCTAAGCCCATCGGGGTGGCTGCAGTTTTACCCGATGTCCCGATTCTAGAAATGGCCGAGATTGCCGGCGTCGAGATACCCACGAACTGCACCTCTGGGACCTGCGGTACATGTCTAGTCACTCTGCGCGAAGGTGAAGTGGAACTCCCCGAGAAGTTGCCCCCCGGTCTAGACGATGAGTTAGTAGAACTAGGAGGAACGCTGACTTGCTGCATCAAGCCAAAGGGCTCGTGCGACATCGATGTAATTCCACCTGCTTGGTGATTCAATGGTTGATTGGACGGATTCTGATTTCCTCACTCTTCTAATCATTGATTTATTGGCAATTGGAATCGCTGTATGGTGGCTGTCGACCAAATTCACCACCAAGATGAGAGAAGTTGAGGAAAGAATGTCCCGGGCCAGACTCAGAGATTCAAAAATCTCAGAAGACGAATGACTACTCATTGATTGCAGCAGTCCATCTCTCGGCTTGTGGAATTCCTACAATCTCTATGTGGCAACCAAGAACTCCTCTCTGCGACTCGATTTCACGCTTTAGTAAAATCAAATCATCTAAACAGCAAGGGCAGTGAGGATGAGGAGGTTTGACCCACAACTCCACTATTCCAGAATCGTCGACTTCAACTCCTTTGAGTATCGCCTCATCCGTAATCATACTTCCATGCGGTTCCCTACGGTCACTCAGTACTCTAGCAAGACGCATCTGCGCCTTTTTGCGAACCCTACTCAAGATTCAGCACCTCCGAAATCCAGCCCATTGCTGCACCGACATCTGGCAAATCGGTAACCAAGTGTCCGTCTCTGCGATGGTCTAGCTTGCTACCTGCCAACTCCTCTGACCATCCACCTGTCTTGGACATCGCAGCGACAGGCTTGTTGATTTGCCATGCGAAAGCGACCTCAGACAGAGTGCCAGAACCTCCTTTGACTGAGATGCAAGCATCTCCTGCCTGAGCCACCAGCATATTCCTGAATAGTCCCAAACCCGTTGGAATCACCACATCGATGTACTCGTTGGCGCTATCGGCATCTGCCATTGGTAGAATTCCGATAGTATCTCCACTGGTGTAATTGGGACTACTCCTAGCTCCTTTACAAACGGCAGTCATCGAGCCACCTAAGCCTCCGCAAACTATCCTACAGCCCAAATCAATGATTGCCCTGCCGAGATCTTCACACTCTCTCTCGACTTCGGGTGTTTCACTGAGGTCGTTAGAGCCGAAAACGGAGATTATTGGCTTCCTCATTCTACCACTCCGTCAACATCGGAAACGAGTCACCCATAGTCAGGCATTGCATGCCTTCGCTGTCTCTAAACCAAGTGTCCTCGGTACCAATCGCACCGGCAGAGTGTATCACCTTCGGCTCGATTGCCATCATACCACCAACTTCCAAAGGTCGGTCGAAACCTTTTGCGATAACGGGCGTCTCATCGAGTTCTAGACCTACTGAGTGACCTAGGAATCTTGCTTGGTCTGGTGCCATACCCATCAGGTTCTGTGAATGCCCCATCTCGGCAGCCATCATACTGCCCTGCTCCCAAACATCCGAACAGTCATCGCCTCGGCCAAGTCTGTTCACCAAAGAGTCTCGGATTTCTGCCATATCTTCCAGTCTCTCGTGCCACTCGGAGGATAGTGAACCAGCGCTGAATATTCGAGTACAGTCTGAGACATATCCACGGTGCACATGGACGATATCTACCAGAACAGGCTCATGCTCCTTGACGCGTGCGAAACCAGCTCCCAGTGAAGCGATTGGATTTGCACCCAGACCAGCGACCCCGGAGTCGAAGTACGAAGGGACTGCGCCCGAGCGACCAGCGGCTATGACAACTCTGTCACAGTCCATCGGCCAGTTTCTCATTCTGATTCTACCACCGAATCCAGCGGCCCGGCTAACCTCATCAGCCGCAGCGGCCATCTCAATCTCGGTCTTACCAACACCTCCTGAGTCTCTAATCGTCTCGAACATCATCTGATTTATTCGCCCGCTCTCAGCGTGCATCTCAATCTCCCAATCGGATTTCGTCTCTCTAAGCGAATACAATATTGCAGAACAATCTGAACTCTCGCCATTAAGTCCAGAAAATCTGCTAGACAAGAAAGACCATCTTGAGTTGGGGATTTTTCCAGCAAGCATCCCAGGGGCCTTAGTGCAACCAACACCCCTCAGAGCATCCTCGAGATTGCTCATCCTAGGCTGTTCAGCAATTTGGTGAGGAGCATTCGCACCTCCTGCTTCAAATCTAGCTCGTTCAAGCGAGCGACGAACCCAATGCATCGTTTCGATACCTGATCCCTCTGCACCGACTAGGAGCATCGAGTTCTGTCGCCCTCCTGTTAGCCAGTATAGCTCTACTGGGTCATCGATGATTACGGACTCATGCCCGGCACCTGATAGGGCCTCGGACAGCCTCAGTTGGCGCGCTTCAATCTCGGATACTGGAACCCGCCAGTCTTCACCATCGGGCCCGGTGAGCCTCCCAGCATCCCAGTTCATGGAACCGCTCCGTAGCCTCCAATGAAAGGTATTGTGGGAACACGCAGGGCGTGTTCTGCACCCACAATGGCCATAGAGGGGTCGCTGGTGCCGCCAAACGTGACAACCGTCCTGTCGTTGGACGACGTCCGTCTGGCAGGACGGACCGTATTGTACAGAGCCGATGTGAATTCACCATTAGATCCGGCCACCGGCGCTTTTCTTGATGACAGCCGACTGCGCTCGACTTTGGATACTCTGAACGACCTTTCCGACTCCAAGGTCGTAATCATGGGACACCAATCCAGACCAGGAAAAATCGACTTCACCGACATGTCTGGACACTGTGACCGACTATCCCGGCTAATCGGGCAGCAGATTCGATTCGTCGACGACATTTGCGGAGACGCTGCGATACAAGCAATCGAAGAGATGCAGCCAGGTGACAAGGTGTTCATCAACAACGTCAGAATGCATCCCGAGGAATACGGCGAGAACAAGGTGAAGGCAGAGGATGAACCGACCTCCGAGATTGTCACCAGTCTCTCATCAGTCTCAGATGCTTACGTCACCGATGCCTTCGGAGCCGCGCATCGAAACTCACCGACCCTTACAGGATTCACCGAAGAGATGCCATGCATAGCAGGACGACTGATGAACAATGAGATCCGCTCACTCGGTCTAGCAGTAAACGACCCTCCTCGACCATATGTGGCAATACTCGGCGGGGCCAAGTGTGATGACTCTTTGAGAGTAGCACTCAATCTAATCGAAAGAGGAGTAGTCGACACGATAGTGATGGTAGGAGTAGTTGGCAATCTCATGCTTTGGGCTAATGGCCATGACATAGGTGGCGCAAATAAGAAAACAATCAAGGCAATGATGGGGGAAGAATTTGAGTCTACATGGGAAATGGCTCAGGAACTGGTCGATGAACACTCGGAACTGCTGTTCCTGCCGCGTGATGTAGCGGTTGAAATTGATGAGAAGAGACACCAGATGGAGTTGGAGGAACTCCCAACCGAACACCCGATTTACGATGTCGGAATCGAGACTCTGCAAGATTTGAGAACTCTGTTAAACAGGGCCAACTGCATCCTCTGGAATGGCCCGGCATCATACTTTGAGAAGCCGGAGTTCGCCTTCGGCACAATCGAGATTCTCAACATGTGTGCTGAGGCCACAGGAGTCACAATAGTGGGAGGAGGTCACACTAGTGCCCTAGTGAATCAAAGAGGACTGGCCGGAGAATTCAGTCACAATAGCACCGGAGGAGGTTCGGCTTTGGGAATGCTTTCGGGGGACCCAATGCCAGTCATCGAATCTCTTTCTAAGTCTAATGACAAGTTCAGACCCCTATTGCAAGCGCTCGGTTTTGATGAGGAAGAATGAGCCACTGGGGAGACTTGAACCCCCGACCTCCTGATTACGAATCAGGTGCTCTACCAACTAAGCTACAGTGGCGTCAGGCATTGGAAAAAATCCCTGCATATGAAAAATTTGGGCCGGGAACAAGGCTAAGTGCTGAACTACTAAAGCAGTTGTATGGAAGAAGATGATAATACTTTCAGCGGAACACCGAATGCCGCCCCAGCAGACGCTCCTGCTGGAGCGTTTGACCAGCCAGCAGTAATGGCTGCACCGAAGAGTTCTCTGCCCAAGGTAATGGGAATTCTGATGATGATTTATGGTGCAATCATGGGTCTACTTTCCATACTTGCTTTATTGGCAACTGGAACTACTATCGATGACTATGAAATGATGGGCATTGATGTCAATGCTCCATTTATGTGGGTCGATTCACTAGTCAATACTGGTTACCTATTCGTGGTGGCATATGCTGGATATCAGGTTTTCAACTACCAGAAGAGTGGTGTCAAGTTAGGTCTCTATGCAATCGGTGTTGACCTATTGTTCGCACTTATCGGTGCAGTAGTGTTCGCAGACATGATGGCTGAGATAGCTGGAGACAGCGCACTTGGCGG
>CEUZ01019173.1_pt1 | contig 11316 bp, 14 predicted proteins | sample 361511 | NCBI WGS metagenome assembly CEUZ01 (sample SAMEA2622822, study PRJEB7988) | marine metagenome | biome: marine biome (ENVO:00000447); feature: surface water layer (ENVO:00002042); material: "saline water (ENVO:00002010), including plankton (ENVO:xxxxxxxx)" | depth 5 m
GCTTTATTCAACAACGTTTTATAAGCATCTTCTTAATTAAATGCAATCAATGATTTTGGTAATTAATATGCTATTAATTTAAATAATTTAACTAAAAACATGAAAAAAAGCACATTTTTAATAGCTGGAAAGCATGCTGTCACAGAAGCTTTAAAAAATTCCAAAAGAAAGGTTCATAGGGTCTTTTTGACTGAAGACTCAAAAAAAATGATAAATAGAGAAAACCAAGATTCCAATCTATTGGAAAATATTAAATTATTTTACAAGAATAAAAATGAATTGGATAGATTATGTTCAAAGGATCAAATATCACATCAAGGATTGATAGCGGAGATTGAACATTTAGAAAAAACTAGTATTAAAGAATATCTTAATTTAATTGATGGTAAAAAAAATATTACTTTTGCTGTATTAGAAGAAGTAACTGATCCTAGAAATATTGGTTCTATTATTAGAAGCGCAGTTTCTTTCAATTTAAATGGAGTAATCGTAAAAGAAAGATCTTTTCCTAGTGAAAGTAAACTTTTATATAAAAGTGCAAGTGGATGTATGGAACATATTAATATATTTGAAGTTTCAAATATAAGTACTGCTTTAAAATACTTAAAAGAAAAAGATTTTTGGATATGCGGTTTTGATAATGAAGGAAAAAAAGACTTTACCGAACATGATTGGATAGGTCGAAATGTTTTGTTATTTGGTTCAGAAGGTTATGGTTTAAAATATCAAACAAAGAAAAATTCGGATTTCTTATTAAAAATTTTAATAAGTAAAAATGTCGAGAGTCTCAATATTTCCAATTCAGCTGCGGTAGTGTTCCATTATATTGATAATTTAAGGAAAAAAAAATTATGACTGGAGATTTTCTAAATCTTTGGTATAAAGCGCAAAAGCCCCTATAGCTCAATTGGTAGAGCAACTGATTTGTAATCAGTAGGTTCGCGGTTCGAGTCCGTGTGGGGGCACCACAAAATTTAATTAGGTTTATGAAATCTGTTTTCGTATTTGCTCTATTTTAATTTTTTTTGATAAGCTATTGTTTTTATCATAAAGCAATTTTATTCTTATATTGTTTTTCATTCTAATTAAAACTTTTTTAATATTTCTAACTTCAATATTATCAGCAACAGCACTTACCGGTCTCTTCTTTATATTTAAATTAGCAATTTTAATTACAGCATTTGATGACAAAATTTTACCTTTCCACCTTCTTGGTCTAAACGGACTAATCGGTGTAACAGCAATTTTTTTTGAATTTAATGATAATATAGGTCCGTGGACAGACATGTTGTAAGCTGTACTTCCTGCAGGAGTAGATATTAGCACTCCATCAGAAACTAATTTTTTAATCAAAATATTTTTTTTATTCATAATTTCTAATGATGCTGTTTGTCTACTTTGTCTTAACAGAGATACCTCGTTTATAGCTATAACAGAATTAGTCTTATTTTTTTTTGTTGTAACTTTCATTTCCAAGGGAGATATTGATGTTAACTTGGCTCTCGAAATATTTTTTATAATATTTTTTATCCTAAACTTATTCATTAAAAAACCAAAAGTACCTTTATTCATTCCATAAAATGGTTTATTAAAATTTCTATATTTTTTTATTGATTGAAGCATAAATCCATCACCACCAATAACAACAATTACATCTGAAGCATTAGGAGAAGAATTATTATAAGTTTTAAAAATTTTTTTCTTTAAATAATTTAACTGGTTCGTTTTATCTATAGCAAAATGCAATTTCTTTTTTTTCATATTATTGGTGCCCTCGGCCAGACTCGAACTGGCACTCCCAAATGGGCAAGGATTTTAAGTCCTTTGTGTCTACCAATTTCACCACGAGGGCATACTCTTCCTTTAAATAGCCTTTTTTAATTTATAAAACTCCTTAAGTAAATTATAAAAGTGATAAATGTCAAAAAAAATACTTGTATATAATTCTGGAGGAGGAATTGGCGACTCTATACAATTGATTCCATTAATTTTGTCATTAGAAAAGTTTTTTGTAAATGCCGAAGTATATTACTTGGGAGCTCATGAAAACCATTATTTGGGTAAATTAAAAGAGTACAATATTAAAATAAAAACATTAAATTTGGGATTGCAATACTTTGGTTTTAGATTATGGCATTTTTTTTCTGCCAAAAAGAATTTTTTGAATTTAAAATTAAATGAATTTGACTTAATCGTAGATTGCCAATCAAAATTGAGGAATACTATCGTCTTGAAACAAATACCCACAAAAGCTTTTTACTCATCTACTTTTAACTATACGTTTTGCTTTGGATTAGAACGCTCTGCTAAAGAATTTTGGTCAGATTTAAATCTTGTTGATTATGATATAAAAAATATACCAAAAAAATATTTTGACGAATCTATAAGATTGTTACCTGATAAAAATTATATAGGATTTTCTCTAACTCAGGGAAATGTATATAGAAAAAAAGAGTGGCCTTTAAATAAAATAATAAAATTATCCGAAGAATTTGTAAAAAGGAATAAAATCCCCGTTTTTTTAATTGAAAAAAAATATCAAGAACTTAAAAATAAAATTAAAAATTCAATTCCATCTGCGCTATTTCCTGAGCATGAAACTTCTCTGGATTCGCCAGCTTTAGTTACTTGTCTTGGAACAAGACTTGATCTAGCCATCACGATAGATAATGGCGTCATGCATATGCTTTCATTAAGTAAAGTACCTATCATTTCTTTATTTGGACCAACTGACGCAAAAAAGTTCGCTCCACGTTACAAAAATTCTAAGATTTTAGATAGCAAAAAAATTTATAATTCAAAAAATGTTTCTGATATTAACGTTGAAGATGTGCTACTGGCTGCAAAGCAGTTTGTAAACTCTTAATGTTAAGTTTACAATCCTTATAACCTTGTTTTACAATATTAAGATAACGTTTGGTTGGAGGAACTAACTTTGTTTTTTTAACCATAGAGTATGTCATTACTTTATTTCCTTTATGATTAAAATATATTTTCTTATATAAAGTTGGATACTCTTCATAAACATCTAATCTTTTCTCGGCACATTTAGAAATAACATATAGTGCTCCATAAACCTTTTTTCCTATTTTTTTTTCTATATCGCAAGCACCATACTTGCTTCGAAAAGTTAGTTGATAACCATAAAGTATATGTTTTTTTATATAACGACACTTTGGACACCTTCTTTTCATTTGAGCGTGGTGTAGATTGCTGCCGTAGGCAAAATAATACTGCATATCTATTGCTTTCCTATCATACTTACTTTTTTCTTTTTTAGGAAATTTACAATTTCTTTATAGCAATCGTCAATTTTTTTTTTATCAGTAGATCTAATCACTAAAGAAACTCCAATTTTGCCTAGTCGAAAAAATGGATAACTTCCAATTTCCACTTTTTTAAATTTATTTTGAACTTTTTCAAGTGATTTGGCTATTTCACTTTCAACTGTTTGAGCGCTTATTGTCCTGCTTAAAATTTTTTTACCTCCTTTAATTTTATTATTTAATTCACCAAGCATAGATTTGAGAATTGAAGGAACTCCAGGGAGACAATAAACATTTTCAATAATAAAACCAGGAGCTCCACTAGAAGGATTTAAAATTAAAGATGCATTTATAGGCATCATTGCCATTTTTTTTCTTCCTTCACTAAATTTATCTTTTGTATAATATTTTTCCAAAATAGCATAGGCTTCTGGATGATATCCGTATTTCATGTTGAAGGCTTTGGCAATTGATTTGGATGTAATATCGTCATGAGTTGGTCCTATCCCTCCTGTTGTAAATATATATTTAAATTTTTTTCTTAATTCATTTATAGTTTTAATAATAGAATTCTCCAAATCAGGAATAATTCTTACTTCTTCTAGTTTAACGCCAAGCTCATTAAGCCAACTGGATATATTAAAAACATTAATATCTTGTGTTCTGCCAGACAGAATTTCGTTACCTATTATAACAATTGCAGCATTTACTTTTTCTATCGTTTTGTTCATATTTTAATAATATTTATATTAGATGAAATTTAAAAATAAATTATTACAAGGAACTTTAATAAAAAGATATAAAAGATTTTTTGTTGATATTAAATACAAAAGTAAAACAATTACTGCCCATTGCCCAAATTCAGGGTCAATGATGGGTCTGCTAGAGCTAGGTAACAAAGTATGGTTTTCCAAATCTGATAACCCAAAAAGAAAATTAAATTACACTATTGAAATAATTGAAATAAATAAAAAAAAGGTTGGTATTAATACTCATTTAACTAATAAAATAGTCTTAGAAGCTTTAAAGAAAAAAAAAATTAAAAGTCTTATTAATTTTACTAATATAAAAACAGAGGTAAAATTCTCAGATAAAACTAGATTTGATTTCTTGATATCTAATGGTCAAAAAAAGTGTTTTTTAGAAGTTAAAAATGTAACTTTGATGAGAGAAAAAAATATAGCCGAATTTCCTGATGCTATTACTTCACGTGGCGCAAAACATTTAAAAGAATTAATAAATGCCAAAAAAAAGGGCTATGAAAGTTGCATATTATACCTTGTGCAGAGAGAGGATTGTAAAGCTTTTAAAATAGCTGAGGACATTGATAAAGAATATAAAATTATTTTTGATATCGCTTCAAAAAATGGGATTAAAATACTTTGTTATGATTGTAAAATAAGTGATGAAGATATAATAATAAATAATCAAATTTTTTATGAAAAATAACTATAAAGAATCTTTTGAGCAAATGAGAATAGCTGGGACTCTAGCTGCAAGAACCTTGGACGAAATTACTTCACATGTTAAACCAGGTGTTACTACAAAAGAATTAGACAAGATATGCTATGAATTTATAAGAGATAACAATGGATATTCAGCGCCACTTTTTTACAGGGGTTTTCCAAAATCATGCTGCACTTCTGTTAATCATGTTGTGTGTCATGGTATTCCTGCAGAAAAGTATTTAAAAGATGGTGATATAATAAATATTGATGTTACAGCCATTGTAAATGGTTGGCATGGTGACACAAGCAGAATGTACTTTGTTGGCGATGTCTCTGTAAAAAGTAAAAATCTTATAGCAGTCACATACGATTCAATGATGAAAGGAATTTCTATAATAAAAAATGGAATTTTTTTGGGAGATATTGGGGAATCTATACAAACATTTGTAGAAAAAAAAGGTTTTTCTGTTGTTAGAGATTTTTGTGGTCATGGTATAGGTAAAATTTTTCATGAATCTCCAAATATATTACACTACGGGAAAAAAGGTGAAGGAATCAAAATTGAAACTGGAATGATATTTACAGTCGAGCCGATGATAAATGAAGGTCTTTATGATACAAAATTACTTAATGATGGCTGGACCGCAGTAACAAAAGATAAATTACTTTCAGCACAATTTGAACATACTGTTGGAGTAACCAATAATGGTTTTGAAATATTTACCAAATCTAAAAAAAACTATGAGCAACCCCCTTACTAACTATGATTAATAGATATTCTAGAAAAGAATTAAAAGAAATTTGGGACGAAAAAAATAAATATAAAATTTGGTTAGATATTGAAATTGCAGCTGCCGAGGCAATGGAAAAAATAAAAGTTATACCTAGAGGTGTTGCTTCAAAAGTTAAAAAAAAAGGAGTAATAAATATTGATAGAATTCATAAAATTGAAAATAAAGTTCACCATGATGTAATAGCTTTTTTAACTTCCATTGCTGAAAAAGTTGGTAAAGAAGCAAGATTTTTACACCAAGGAATGACTTCTTCCGACATTTTAGATACCTGTTTTAATATCCAATTACGTCAGTCAGGGAAAATTATTCTTAAAGATATTGAAGATTTATTAAAAATTTTAAAGAAACAATCTATAAAATATAAAAAAACTGTTTGCATAGGAAGAAGCCACGGAATGCATGCTGAGCCGACAACATTCGGCTTAAAATTAGCAAGTTACTTCGAAGAATTTAAAAGAAACAAAAAAAGATTAGAAGACTCAATAGATGAAATTTCTACATGCGCAATATCTGGAGCAGTTGGCACATTTGCTAACATAGATCCCAGAGTTGAGTCGTACGTTGCAAAAAAATTCAAATTAAAAATTGAACCAATATCTACACAGATCGTTCCTAGAGATAGGCACGCACATTACTTCTCTACATTGGGTATTATAGCAGGATCAATGGAGAGAGTAGCAACTGAAATAAGAAACTTACAAAAAAATGAACTGCAAGAAGTAGAGGAGTTTTTTGATAAAAAACAAAAAGGATCTTCAGCGATGCCTCATAAAAGAAATCCTATACTAAGTGAAAACTTAACTGGATTGGCAAGAATGATTAGAAGTTATGTGATGCCTGCTCTTGAAAACATCTCGCTTTGGCATGAAAGAGATATTTCTCATTCTAGCGTGGAGCGAAATATTGGACCGGATTCCACCATTATGTTAGATTTTGCCTTAGTTAGACTAAAAAATATCTTAAAAAATATGAATGTTTTTCCAAAAAAAATGTTAAAGAATCTTAATATTACAAAAGGATTAATATTTTCACAAAGAGTAATGATTGAATTAACAAATCATGGGTTTTCAAGAGAGCATGCTCATTTTTTAGTTCAAAAAAATGCAAAAAATTGTTGGAATAAAAATATATCTTTCTATGAAAGTTTGTCTAAAGACTCATTGATAAATAAAAAAATTTCTAATAAAGATTTAGAAAATATGTTTGATTTAAATTACCATACTAAAAGAATAGACTTTATTTTTAAAAGAGTATTTAAATAAAATGCATAAGGGAAAAAAACTTTACGAAGGAAAGACAAAAATACTTTATGAAGGTCCTGAGCAAGGTACTGCTATTCAACACTTTAAAGATGATGCTACCGCGTTTAATAATTTAAAGAAAGCAAGCGTAGAAGGAAAGGGAGTATTAAATAATAGAATCTCTGAACATATTTTAAAAAACTTAAATCAAATAGGAATTAAAACTCATCTAATAAAAAGATTAAATATGCGTGAACAGCTAGTTCGATTAGCTGAAATAATACCTGTAAAATTTATTGTAAGAAATATTGCGACTGGATCATTGACCAAAAAATTAGGAATTCCTGACGGAACAATTCTTTCAAAACCATTGATTGAATATAGTTATAAAAATGATGATTTGGGTGATCCACTAGTTGCAAGAGAACATATTCTTGAATTTCAATGGATAAAAAAAGAATCTGAATTAGATTTTATTAATAATTGCTGTCTTAGAATAAATGACTTTATGCAAGGAATGTTCAGAGGAGTTGGAATTAAACTTGTTGATTTTAAACTTGAGTTTGGAAGAGCTAATATTGATGGAAAAAATACAATTATATTAGCTGATGAAATTAGCCCTGACACATGCCGGCTGTGGGATGTAGCGAGCGAAAAGAAATTAGATAAAGATAGATTTAGAAAAGATTTAGGAAATATTATTCAAGCCTACCAAGAAGTTGCTAGAAGACTTGGGATAATTCATGAAGAAAGTAATATCAGCACGGTTAAATTCGGAAAACCTCAAGCAGTAACTATAAAGAAAATTAAATAAAATGGGACTAAAATTAGAAGAAATCAAGAATTTAATAAAAGAATCAATACCTGATGCTGAGGTTTCTATCCAAGACTTAGCTGGTGATGACAATCATTACTCTGCGACAATAAAATCAAAAATTTTCAAAGGTAAGAGTAAAATTGAGCAACATAAACTTGTATATAAGGCATTAAAAGGTAAAATGGGAAATGAACTACATGCATTAGCACTAAACACCGTAGAAAATTAGAATATGAATGAAGATGTAAATAGTAAAATAAAAAGCGAACTGGAAAGTAATGAGGTTTGTCTTTTTATGAAAGGAACACCTGAAGTTCCTCAGTGTGGATTTTCTTTGGCCGTATCAAATGTTCTTAAACATTTACAAGTAAAATTTAAAGGTATTAATGTTTTAGAAAATAATGACATAAGACAAGGGATAAAAGAATTTAGTGATTGGCCTACGATACCTCAGCTATACATAAAAGGGGAATTTATTGGAGGTTGCGATATTGTTAAAGAAATGTTTGAAAAAGGCGAATTACAAAAGGTGCTTTCGGAAAAAAAAATAACTTATAAAAATTAATTAAATTACTTTATTAAATTCCTTAACTTTTTGCTCAAATACTTTTTAAAAATTTTAAAAAAAGATATTTCTTTCAAATTTTCATAATTATTCTTTTCATCTAAAATATAATCAATTTTATTTTCCCAAATTATTTCAGTAACCATACTTTCTCTAAATATCTCTTCAAATAATTTTGCCATTGAGACTGTAATAAAAGGTTTTAATAATTTTTTTTTTTTGGATGCAATAATTTTATTATTGATATCATCATAATGAAACCACCATAAATGATCTTTTTCATTCTCAAAAACTAGATTATCGGCTAGTCTAGTTGGTAACTCTATATATCCTTTAGAAGCCACCCTCTCTAATTCCTTAATAAAAAATTGAAAATCTTTGACATGTTCAATTACGTGACTAGCTATTACAAAATCAAATTCATTATCTTTGAACGGGAGTATTTTTTCTTTTATTTGTATAAAATTTCTATCTTTATAATGATTAGATAAATCTTGAATATCAGCAATTACAGAAGCATTTTTGTGCGCTCTATATCCGCAACCAACATCTAAAATCTTCCATTTTAGATTTTTTTCTAAGATACTGTTTATTTGTATTATTGATGTTCTTTTTAACAAATTTTATTTATTACCTTGAATAATATTCAATTACTAAATTAGGTTCCATAATTGTTGGATATGGAACTTCAGAAAATTTGGGAATTCTTACCAGCTTAGCTTTTTTATTTTTTTCATCCATTTGTATATATTCTGGTATTTCTCTTTCTTTACTAACTATTGAGCCAACGATATTGGCCATATCTTTTGATTTATCTTTAACTTCAATTTCATCTTCGGCTCTTACCAAGTAGCTTGGTATATTAACCTTTTTACCATTTACTTTGATATGTCCATGATTAATTAGTTGTCTAGCAGAAAAAACTGTTGTAGCAAATTTTGCTCTATAGATAATTGTATCTAGTCTGCTTTCTAGAAAAGCAACTAAATTTTCTGAAGTGTTGCCCTTTTTTTGTATAGCTTTACGATAAAGATTTCTAAATTGTCTTTCGTTCATATTTCCATAATAAAATTTCATTTTTTGCTTAGCTTCTAGTTGAGTGCCGTAATCAGAAGGTTTTCCTTTTTTTGATTTTCCATGTTGCCCAGGTGGGTAATTTCGTGAGTTAAAGGGACTTTTGGGTCTTCCCCATAGATTAACTTTAAGTCTTCTATCAACCTTATGCTTTGATGCTAGTCTTTTTGTCATATTTTATATTTTGTGATTTATAAACCATGAAAGGCTTTTGTCAATTCAGCTTTTCCTGTTTAAATCGTTCAAAGTAGAGAAAATTCCTAGCAAAATACGTATTTCTTGCTCCGATAAATTTATTCTATGAAATATATTGTTAATATTCCTAACCATGCTTTGACGCTTATGATCAGGTTGTAAAAAACCTTTTTTATCTAAGCCTTTAATAATAAAACTTAAAAAATTATTTACTTCAGATTTTTTAGCAATTAAACTTTTATAACCTGAATTATATTTTACTTTATTTGTCGAAAAAAAGCGAAATAGCTCAAAGCTAAAAATTATTGCACTATGCGATAGATTAAGCGAGCTAAATTTTTTATTGCTTGGTATTTTTACTAGATAGTCAGCACAACTAATTTCATCATTTGATAAACCTGACGCTTCAGGGCCAAAGAGAATACCTATTTTTTTTCCTATTTGTATTTTTGTTTTTAAATTTGTAATTGATATAATTTTTTTATTAACTTTTCTTATTCTTGAACTACTAGCAAAAATTATATCAAGATCGCCTATTGATTTTTCTATCGAATTATAAATTTTTGCTGTCTTTAAAATATCTTTTGCTCCAACAGATGTTGCCAATGCTTTTTCATTTGGCCATTCACACCTAGGATTTACTATTCTTAAATGTTTAATATTAAAATTTTTTATTGCTCGAGCAACCGAGCCTATATTTTCGCCCATTTGAGGTCTTACCAAAATAAAATAAATATTTCTTAAGCTCATTAATTGTTTGCGGGAGCTTTTTCCTTATAAAGTTTATAATCTAGACTATCAATTAATGCTTTGAATGAAGCTTCTATGATGTTTGGAGAAACACCAATAGTAAACCAACTTTTACCATCTCTATCTGTGCTTTCAATAGAAACTCTTGTTGTAGCATTTGTTCCAGTATTTAAAATTCTAACTTTATAATCTACTAATTTTAAATCTTTTAAATATTTTGAATATTTGCCAACCTTATCTACATTTGTTCTTATAGCATTATCTAAGGCATTTACAGGGCCGTTTCCTGATCCTTCACAAACAATTTCTGTGCCGTCGACTAAGATATGTGCTTTGGCAAAAGAATTTATTTTATCTTTAGAATCTTTTTTAACTGAAACATCGTATTTAGAAATGGTTAAATATTTTGGTATTTCTCCCAAAAGTCTTCTTGCTAATAACTCAAAAGAAGCGTCGGCTCCATCATATGAATAACCTACAAACTCTCTGTCCTTAACTTCGTTTAGTAAAGTTTGAACTTTAGGATCATTTTTATCAATATTAATTCCATATTTTTCAAGTCTAGACATAATATTTGATTTTCCTGCTTGATCAGACACAATAATATTTCTTACATTGCCAACTAAACTTGGATCAACATGTTCATAAGTTTTTGGATCTTTTGAAACAGCAGAGACATGTAGGCCTCCCTTATGAGCAAAAGCTGAAGGTCCTACGTAAGCAGCACGTCTGTTTGATTTTTTATTCAATATTTCGTCTAGAAGTCTAGAACATTCGGTTAAAGTTTTAACTTTATTTTTATCTATTTTAATTTCAAATTTTTCAGAAAAAGTTTTTTTTAAAACTAAAGATGGAATTAAAGATATTAGGTTAGCGTTACCACATCTCTCGCCAAGTCCATTAATAGTTCCTTGTACTTGACGGACTCCTGCCAATACTGCAGTTAAAGAATTTGCTACAGCATTTTCGGTATCATTGTGAGCGTGGATACCAAGGTTTTTTCCTGGAATTTGTCTACTAATTTGTGAAACAATTTCCCCTACTTCATTAGGCAAAGTTCCTCCATTTGTGTCACAAAGAACTATCCACCGAGCCCCTTCGTCGAAAGCTGTCTTGATACAAGATAATGCATACTCTGGATTTTTCTTATATCCATCAAAAAAGTG
>CEUZ01286432.1_pt1 | contig 11316 bp, 9 predicted proteins | sample 361511 | NCBI WGS metagenome assembly CEUZ01 (sample SAMEA2622822, study PRJEB7988) | marine metagenome | biome: marine biome (ENVO:00000447); feature: surface water layer (ENVO:00002042); material: "saline water (ENVO:00002010), including plankton (ENVO:xxxxxxxx)" | depth 5 m
ATATTTTATATAGTCATCATTCAAAAGAAGAAGCATTATTATTAAAAAATAATAATATAAATATTACAGATAAAAGATTATTTTGGCCTAAAAGTAAAATTAGAAAATTTATCCCTTCTTCAAAAAAAACAAAAAAAGAGATCAATTCAATTAATAAACATATAAATCATTTTAATGGAATTTATAACTATTGGAATGCTTTTTTTAATACTTACAATGTAAAAATTTTACTAAACTGGTATCTTTATAATCCAGAACATATAGCAATCCATGAAGCAATTAAAAATAATAATGGGATTTCCGCTATTTGGCAGATGGCATTTGATGGAACGCCTTATATTGAATGTATGAATGTTAGCGATATATTTTTTACTTTTTCTCGATTAACATCTGAAATTTATAAAAAAAATGGTTCAAAAACTAATTTTAATATAATTACAGGATATCCAAAAGATTATCTTTTTCCTTTGATTAATAGCCAACCGAAGAAAATTAGGTCAAAATTAGAGTCAGCAGGAGCAAAAAAAATTATAGCTGTTTTCGATGAAAATTCTTTGCCTGACGACAGATGGCACACTGGACATGCTCTGCAAAGAGAAAATTATTATCATGTTCTTGAAAGAATGCTTAAAGATCGAGAATTAGGTGTTATTTTCAAACCGAAGCATGCAAATTCTATAAGAAAACGTTTGGGACCAGTTAATGAACTTCTAAACAGAGCTTTAGAAACAGGGAGATGTTATATTTTTGATCAATCAGGCAAGTATACAACTTTATCTTCACCAGTATACGCCGCCTTTAATGCAGATCTATGTATACACTCACATCTTTCGGGAAGTACAGCTGCAGTGGAATGCGCATTGAATAATCTTCCTGTAATTGTAATTGACAGGGAAGGTGTTCCTTATGATAAATTAAGTGAATTACCTAAAAATAAAATATTATTTAATACATGGGAAGAAGCTATTGAAAAATCTATGATATATTTAGATAATAAATCTACAATCCCTGATTTTGCTAATTGGTCTCCCTATTTAGAATTATTTGATCCTTACAGAGATGGCAAGGCAGCTTACAGAATAGGAACTTTATTATCGTGGATATATGATGGTTATAATCAAAATAAATATAATAATGAAATAATGGAACAAGCTATTGATAGATATATCCAAAAATGGGGAGAAGATAAAATTATAGTAAATAATTAGTTTTTCTATTATTTTTTGATATCAAATTAATTATATTTATAAATGCGTCAAAACAAATTAGTTTCAGTAATTATCCCAGCTTACAATAAAGCTGAATATACATTATTAACAATAAAAAGTGTTATAAAGCAAACTTACAAACCTATAGAAATAATTGTTGTAGATGATGGATCTACCGACAACACAAAAAAAATTTTAGAAGATTTTTCTGATAAAATTAAATATATATATCAAGAAAATAGTGGAGCAAGCTCAGCTAGAAATCTTGGTACAAAAAAAGCTACAGGTTCATACTTAGCTTATTTAGACTGTGATGATTTATATTACCCTGATAAAATAAAAAATAGTATAGAAGTTTTAGAAAAAAACAAAGATTATGATTTTCTATATACAAATGTAGATCAGATTGATGAAACAAACAAAATAGTTGGAGAATTTCCAGATATTTTAGTTCATGGTAAAACAGGATTAATTTTTGAAGATTTATTTTTGCAAAATTTTATTTGTAATTCTACTCTAGTAATAAGGAAATCATGCATTAATAAATCAGGTTATTTTGATGAAAAAATTTTTGTTCCTGCTGATTGGGATTTTTTATTACGTCTATCTCAAAATCACCAAGGTTTTTATTTACCAGACAAACTTACAGGTTATAGAATAGTAGATCAATCTACATTTAATCAACTTGATACAGTAGTTGATGAATATATTTATGTGATTAAAAAAAACTTTAATAGTTATAAAAAATTATCAAAGAAAAAATTAAATAATAGTTTTGCAAACGCTTACTATTTACATGCAAAAAATTTTGCAGCTAAAGGAAATATAAATAGATCTAGGGAGCTTTTTTTTAGATCTATAATACACGCAATTAATCACCCTAAATTATTTAAAATGATTGTTGGATATTTAATGTGTATATTACTTCCTAAAAATATTGTTATTAATTTTTTTAGAAAAAAACAGATATTTAACTCATGATTAAATATAAAAAAAAAAATATTGGTATAATTATTCCAGATTTAAGAGTCGGTGGTGCTGAAAGAGTATATTTAAATCTTGCAATAAGTTGGAAAAAAAAAGGTTATGAAGTTATATTTATCTTAATGAACTTAAATGGTGAATTTATTGATTTAATTCCAAAAGATATAAAGATTCATAGTTTAAACGTTAAAAAAATAAGAAATATAATTTTTCCTTTATTTAAATTATTAAAGAATAATAAAATTGATGTTATTATAGCAGCAATGTGGCCATTAACTTCAGCAGTTGTGGTATCATGGTTGTTATCAGGAAGAAAAAACACGCTTTATTTAGCTGAGCATGTTCATTTATCGTCATCATGTAAGTATGAAATTCATTTTCCATTATTCTTGTTAAAATATATTTTAAAATTAACTTATCCTTTAGCACAAGGTATTATTTGTGTTTCTAATGGAGTGAAACAAGACCTTTGTTCTTTCGTAAAAATTAATGACAAGATAAAAGTTATATATAATCCCATTTCAAAAAAATATAATAATATTAAACCGTCGTTAAGTTTTAAAAATAATTTATGGGGTAAAAAAGTAAAATTTAGAATATTATCTGTTGGATCTTTAAAAGAACAAAAAGATCATAAAACATTAATCCAGGCTTTCTCTTTGTTAGTCAAAGAGTTTAATTGTAAATTAGTTATCGTTGGTGATGGTCATTTAAAAAATGAATTAAATTCACAAATAGATGAGTTAGGTTTACAAGACAGAGTAAATTTAGTTGGTTATTATAAAGATCCCAGTATGTGGTACAAAACAGCAGATTTGTTTATATTATCATCTAGGTGGGAGGGGTTTGCAAATGTGATTGTAGAATCACTTCAATTTGGTTTGCAAGTTGTAAGCACAGATTGTTTAAGTGGTCCATCTGAAATTCTTGCAAAAGGTGAATACGGCACTTTGGTTCCTATATCTAATCCTATTAAATTATATCAATCAATGAAAAAAGTATTAGAAATTAAATATAATAAAAAAAAACTAATCAAAAGATCTTTAGATTTTAATATAGATAAAATTTCTGAAGAGTATTTGATTTATTTAAATATGAAAAAAACAAAAAAAAATATTTTATTATGAAATTGTCAGTTATTATTCCATGTTACAATGAATTAAATACAATAGGTAAAATTATAAATAAAATAAAAAAAAATAATATTCAAGATATAGAAATTATTGTTGTCGACGATTTTTCAACAGATGGAACAAGAGAAAAATTAAAAAATGAAATAGAATCTTCAGGCAAAGTGAATAAAATACTATATCATGAAAAAAATAAAGGTAAAGGAGCTGCATTACGAACAGGGTTCAATTACATTTCAGGTGATATAGTTATTATTCAAGATGCAGACTTAGAATACAATCCTGATGAATATGAAAAATTAATTGGTCCTATAATTAATAACAAGGCAGATGTTGTTTATGGTTCTCGATTTGTTGGAGGTCAAGAACATAGAGTGTTATATTTTTGGCATAAAATTGCAAATAACATTTTAACTTTATTATCGAATATTTTTACTAATTTAAATCTTAGCGATATGGAAACTTGTTACAAAGTTTTTAGAAAAGATATTATAAAGAAAATTAAAATTGAGGAAAATAGATTTGGTTTTGAACCTGAAATCACTGCTAAAGTAGCTAAATTAAATTGCAGAATTTATGAAATTGGTATCTCATATAGTGGTAGAACTTATCAAGAAGGAAAGAAAATTGGTATACGTGATGCTTTTATAGCAATCTACTGCATAATTAAATATAATTTATTTTATAAATGAAAAAAATTCTTATTACTGGAGGGTCTGGTTTTATAGGATCTCATCTTTGTGAATATTTAATCAAATATAATAATCATATAATTTGTTTGGATAATTTATATTCTGGTAATATTAAAAATATTAATAAATTAAAAAAATATAAAAATTTTCAATTTGTGAATCATGATATTACTATGCCTTTTTATTATAATGTAGATGAAATTTATAACCTAGCATGTCCAGCATCACCTATTCATTATCAATACGATCCAGTTAAAACAATTAAATCAAACGTTAATGGGATAATTAATGTTTTGGAGTTAGCGTATAAAATGAATGCTAAAATATTACAGGCTTCTACTAGTGAGGTTTATGGGAATCCTAAAGAACATCCTCAAGTAGAAAATTATTGGGGCAATGTTAATCCAATTGGTATAAGATCTTGTTATGACGAAGGAAAAAGATGCGCAGAAACTCTTTGTTTTGATTTTTTTAGACAGTACAACCTAAAAATAAAAGTTGTTAGAATATTTAATACTTTTGGACCTAATATGAGTATTAATGATGGGAGGGTAATAAGCAATTTTATAGTTCAAGCATTAAAGAATCATCCAATTACAATATATGGTAAAGGAAATCAAACTAGGAGTTTTTGTTATGTAGATGATTTAATCAAAGGTTTAATTAAAATGATGAAAACAAATAATAAAATTACTGGTCCCGTAAATTTAGGTAATCCAAAAGAAAGAACTATTTTAGAAGTAGCTAAAAAAATAATTTTTATCTCAAAAAGCAAATCAAAAATAATTTTTAAAAAATTACCTAAGGATGACCCTGAAAAAAGAAAACCAAGTATTAGAAAAGCAAAAAAAATATTAAATTGGACGCCTAACACAGAATTTGAAAAAGGAATAAATAAAACAATTCAATATTTTAAAAATGAATTAAAATAAAATTCCATTTTCTTTAATAGTTATTGAATTTATGCATTTAATATCTCTGTTTTTTTTGAATATAAAATTATCAAACTGCCAATTACTAATATCTAATTTTTTATTGATAAAGAGGTCGCTCACTTCAGCTATATTTTTTACAAAAGGATTTGAGCTATTTATAATCATACAATCATAAGAATTAATTTTTTCTGCTAATTTTTTATAATCTTGATTTCTGTCCCAAGAACTATAACCATAATGAGATATAAGGCTTAAGTAGCCCCAATTTTCATTGAGCCTTACTAATGAATACATAGGTCTTGAGAAAAATGTTATCAAGACCACGCAAAGTAATATTATTGTAATATGTTTATTTGAGCTTGAATTAATAATATGTTGCAAAAATGAAATTATAATAATAAATGAAAATGGAAGCAAAACAGTTAAAAATCTAGTAGCAAGAGGTTGACCCATTACTAAAGGTGAAAAAGATACTATAAAAAAAGTAGTAAAAGTAAAAAAAGAAATAATTAGTACAGAATTAATATGAATGATTTGATTTTTGATACTTGAATTAAATAAGTAAAATATACTTATAATGAAACTTAAATAGAATATTGTTGTATCCCAATCTCTTGCTGAATACCATCTATAGGAAGGTAAAAAATATGATTCAAATTTTGATAAACTTGAAAAATGTTCCGAACCATAACCAATTAACATTTCATTTATATGGCCTGTCTCACTAGTTATTAAAGCTATAATTCTACCAAAAATAAAATATTGATCAGAAAAAAAATAAAGAACAATTGTTTCTAAAAAATATAAAATCAATCCAAATAATAATATTTTAAAAATAATTAATGGATTTTCTTTAAAAATTTTTAAAAGAAATAACAAAGGAAAAAAAAACAAATTAGTTTCTTTGACTCCATAAGCCCAAAATATAGCTAAGCTTAATAAAAAAATACTAAATGTACTTTTTTGATTATTTTTTAAATGAATTAAAGCAAGAAGAATAGTTGCAAGTGGCAATAAAGATTGATTCACAACGGAGAGAGAGAAAATTTCAAGACTCAGTGATTTGCTAGTTAACCAAAAAGTTAAAAAAATTAAAGAATAAAGTAATCCAAAAAACCTGTGAGCAATGTATAAAAAAACAGTGCTAGATAAAACAAAAAAGAAAAAAGAAGTTAGAGTTAAAGAAATAAAATCAATACCCCAGATTATAGATATGATTTTTATTGGTAAATAGGATCCCCATCTCATTAGATGGTGGTTATTCATATTGATTAGAGATTGATTTTCAATGAAACGAATTTTTGATAAAGTGTCAGGGTCAAATGGCCAGAAAGGGACTAACATCAAAAGATGAAAAAAATAATAAGCAAGTAGAATTAATAATGGAAAAATAAAAGAGTATAAGGATTTATTGTTTATTAAATTCATATTCAATTATATTAATTATCACTATTAGTAACATAAAAAAAACTAAATTCTAGTTATCATCTAAATCTTTATTCATTTGTTTGAAAATTGAAACAATAAATAATATAGTTCTTAAAATTTTATTTAAATTTATCTTATGATTGAAGATATTAAAACCTTTATTTGGTTTATAAAAAAACCAAAATTCTATTTTACGATGCTTTCATTAATTATAAGAAAACTTTTACCAAATAAAGATACTTTTATAGAAAAACAAAAATCATATAAATGGTGCAAAAAAAATTGCATTACTCTAGAAGAAATGTTTAGAAAATATAATTTAGAAAAAAAATATTTAAAAAATAATAAAATTTTTACTGATCAACATACAAAAAAAATAAATAATTTAATATCAAAATCTAAATCAAATTTTGGGGGTCAAGCTTACATAAATCTTTTGTATATTATTTGTGAAGTAACTAATGTTGAGCATGCTATTGAAACGGGAGTAGCTTATGGTTGGTCATCTGCTGCTATTCTAAAATCAATAGTTAAAAGATCTGGAATTTTAATATCTGTTGATATGCCGATGATTAAACAAGAAGATTATCATTTAATTGGAGTTGCTGTAGAAAATAAATGGAAAGATAATTGGAGTTTAATAAGAGAGCCTGATAAATACGGATTATTCAAAGCATTAAAAAAAATTAATTATTCATATGATTTAGCTCATTATGATTCTGATAAATCATATTATGGAAGGAAATGGGCATATCCAATATTATACAAATATCTTGAAAAAAACGGGTTTTTAATTTCTGATGATATTGAAGATAATATGTGTTTTTGTGAATTTGTAACAAAAAATAAATTAAAATTTTCAATTTTGAGATGTCAAAATAAGTTTGTTGGAGTTATTAGAAAATAAGTAATATATATTTTTTTGTATAAATAGTTTAAATCATATTTTTAATGTGCGGTTTTATTGGATGTTATCATAAAAAAAATTTAAATTTTAATATTGAAGAATTTAAAAAAATTAATGATTTGATGAATCATAGAGGTCCAGACCATAGCGGCACTAATGAGTACTCTATAAAAGAATATTCTTTAAAATTAGGACATAAACGACTTTCAATTGTAGGTTTGAATCAATATGGGAATCAACCTATGAATTCTAGTAGTGGAAGATATGAGATTATATACAATGGTGAAATTTATAATCATTATTTTTTAAGAAAAAAAATAGAAGAAAAAAATAAAAATATTATTTGGAAAGGAACATGTGATACTGAAACTTTAGTTGAATTATTTGAATATTTTGAATTAAAATCAATATTAGAAATGATAGAAGGAATGTTTGCTTTTTTAGTTTATGATAAAAAAGAAAATAAGATTATTATTTCAAGAGATAGATCAGGAGAAAAACCTTTATACTTCAATATTTCAAATAATTTTTTAGGAATTTCTTCAGATATTTCAACTTTATCAGCAATACCATCTTTTGAAAAAAAAATTTCACACAAATCTTTAGGGTATTATTTAAGACATAATTATATTCCTTCTCCCAATACTATCTACAATCATTGCTTTAAGATTCCTCCAGCTAAATTCATTATTTTTGATTTGAATATATTTAAAATACAACCATATAATAATTTTAAAGAATTGATTAAATCAAAAGGTATTTACTATGATTCATATTGGGATTTAAATAAATTAATTGATACAAAGAATATTTTTAATAAATATTCAGAAAAAGAAGTTATCAATATCGTTGAATCTTCAATTGAAAATTCTGTAAAAAATCAGTTAATCTCAGATGTTCCACTTGGAGCTTTTCTCTCAGGTGGAATAGATTCAAGTTTAATTGTTGCTATGATGCAAAAAAATCAACAAAAAACTCAAACATTTAATATTGGTTTTGAATTTGAAAAATATGACGAATCTATTTTTGCTAATAAAATTGCAAAAGTTTTAGAAACTGATCATATTTCATATACTTGTTCAAAAAAAGATGCCTTAGATATTATTCCACGATTAAATGAAGCTTTTACGGAACCTTTTGCAGATGTATCACAAATACCTACAATGTTAGTTTCTAAGGTAGCTAGTCAAGAAGTTAAAGTAGCACTAAGTGGAGATGGAGGTGATGAGTTATTTTGTGGCTATAATCGATATATTTTAGCTAATAAGTATTGGAAATATATAAATTTATTACCAAAATCTTTATTGAAAATAATTTCAAAATTTTTGTTACGTTATCCAGAAAGTTTTGTTGTAAAATTTTTAGAACTTTTAATATCAAATAGATTTTCTGGCAATATAGATAAAAGATTAGAAAAAATTTTAATTAAGATTGGCCAAATAGATGATAATTTTTCTTTTTATAACTCATTAACTTCTGAATGGAATGAATCGTCAAACATAATGGACAGTATACCAAATAACAATTCTAATTATAAATTTCTCTTTCAAGATAAATTAAATTTAAAATTTGAAGAATCTATGATGCATACAGACTATTTAACCTATTTACCCGATGATATTTTATGTAAAGTTGATAGATCCTCTATGTTTTATAGTTTAGAAACTAGATCTCCTTTTCTCAACAAAAATTTAGTTGAAACAGCATTCTCACTACCTTTAATTTATAAAATTAGAAGTGGTCAATCGAAATGGATATTAAGAAAAATATTAAGCAAATATCTTTCGAAAGAATTAATAAATAGACCAAAACAAGGATTTGGAGTTCCTATATCAGAATGGATGAAGTCAGATTTAAAAGATTGGGTTAATGATTTGTTATCAAAAGAAATTTGTGATCAACATAATTTTTTTGATTATAAAATAATTGAAAAAACAAAAAATGATCATTTTAAAGGTGTTTTTAACAACGAACTAAAGTTGTGGTCTTTGCTTCAGTTTAATCAGTGGTATCTATCAAACTATTAAATAAGAAAGTTATTAATGAAACAAGAAAAAAAAATTTTATATATTTCTTATGATGGTTTATTAGAGCCTTTAGGGCAATCTCAAATATTATCTTATTTAAAGAATTTGTCTTCAAATTTTATTTTTTTTTTAATAACATTTGAAAAAAAAAATGATTGGAATGATATTGAAAATGTTAAAAAAATTAAGCAAATAGTGGATAAATCTAATATTTACTGGATACCATTATCGTATACTTCAAAACCTTATGTAATTTCAACTTTAATTGACATTTCTAAAGCAATATTAAAATCATTTTTTTTAATACATCAAAAAAAAATAAAAATAATTCATGCAAGAGGCTATATTGCAGGATTAATAGCTTACTTATTGCGTCTTTTTACAAATATTAAATTTATATTTGATATGAGAGGATTTTGGGCAGATGAAAGATTAGAGTGGGGAATATGGAAAAGAAAAAACCTTATCTATTACTTATTTAAATATTTAGAAAATTTATTTTTCAAAAAAAGTGACGCCGTTGTTTCTTTAACAAAAGTGGGAGTTGATGAGATTTTATCTAATTTAAATGAAATTGATTCTAATAAATTTTATGTAATTCCAACATGTACAGATTTAGATTTATTTTATCCAAAATCTTCAATAAGAAATAAAAAATTTATTATAACACATCTAGGAGCAATTGGGACCAGATATCATTTTAAGAAAGTATTAGAATTTTTTCTCATTATGGATTCTTTAATTTCTTCCGAGTTACTGATTATTAATAAAGGAGAGCATGATTTAATTAAAAAATTATTAGATCAATTTTCTATTGATTCCTCAAAATACAAAATATTAAAAACCCAATATTATAAAGTACCATATTATATTAATCAGTCTTCTATAGGAGTATTTTTTCCAAAAGAAGGTTATTATTTAAATGGATATTTTCCAACTAAACTTGGTGAATTTCTTGGATGTGGAAAGCCAATTGTATGCGGAAATATAAATAAAGATGTTGAAGAAATAATAACTAAAAATGACATTGGAATAATAATTGATAACAAAGTTGAAAATAAAAATCTATTAAATTCTTGTAAAAAAATTATTAAAATAAAAAAAGATAAGAGAATTTCTAATAGATGCAGGTTAGCAGCTAAATCACATTTTTCTAGTTTTGATGGTTCAAAAAAATATAGTAAAATTTATAATAACTTGTTTTAAAAATAATAATTATTAATAAAAATAGTTTCATGAAAAAAAGGAAAGAAATTTAGAAATAAAAGTTTTTTTTATTTCTTTTGTCATAATCCAATTAGCAAAATCGATAAACTTATATCTTTTTTTAAATAATGCATAACCATCAATTACATATTGACCTTTTTTATCCTTTAAATAAGGAATTGTTATATGATTCTTATTATTAAAATTTTTTACCCCAAGAGATATTTTATTTCCTAATTTCAGTTTATGAAAATTGATCAAATGTGTCTCTGTACAGCCATCTCGATCACAAAGTTTTATAAACATTGGATAGTTTTTTTTAAAATCTTTTATTAATCTATTAGCTCTTCTACTCCATTTTGAAAGCGCTTCATTTTCAGAACTATAGTGAATAAAATGAATTTCTATATCATTACCAATTTTTCCTACTGGATAAAGAGGTTGATTTTTAAAATATTTTGAATTTTTAGAAAAACTTAATTTTTTGTTAATGTTCTGATTAAAATTTTTTAAAAATCTGATATAACAATCTGGATATAAAATAAGTCCAACAAATGGTGTGTTATAATTTCTTTTTGTAGCTGAGTATAATTCAGATCCAAAACAATTATTAGACACTATAATAAACTTATTGTTTCCTATTCTTGATCTTTCAATAAAGTGTTGAATAGGGTGAAAAAAAAATTTTAACATATTATAATTATCTTTAGATAATATTTTTTTATTCTATACTATAATTATAAAAATGAAAAAAAAATTATATATAGCTGGTTGTGGAGGAATGTTAGGTATAGCCTTT
>CEUZ01002027.1_pt1 | contig 11315 bp, 13 predicted proteins | sample 361511 | NCBI WGS metagenome assembly CEUZ01 (sample SAMEA2622822, study PRJEB7988) | marine metagenome | biome: marine biome (ENVO:00000447); feature: surface water layer (ENVO:00002042); material: "saline water (ENVO:00002010), including plankton (ENVO:xxxxxxxx)" | depth 5 m
TGATTTATAAGTCTTTCAGCTAACTGAGCTGCTCTTTTAGGATTTGATTCATCATCATAGTAAATAATTTTAAATTTATATGATTTTCCACCAACTTTTACACCGCCCATTTTGTTTAATCTTTCAACTGCAAGATTGTAACCATTTTGAGTGTGTACTCCGTTAGAAGAGTATTTTCCTGTAAGAGAAACTGCAGCACCTAAAACAATAGTGTCTCCTTCAACTTTTGCGAAAGCCGAAGAGATCGTTGCTATTGTTAGAAGTATAGCTGAAGTAAATGTAATAAATAGTTTTGCTATTTTATTCATTTTTCCCCCTTTAATTAATTAATTAATTTAATTTTATTAAAGCAACTTTTTACTTTTTAAACAACAGTTGATCAAAAAAATTTTAGCTTCTTATTGCGACAATGATAGCTATGATAATTAAAACACACGCAGAAATTGTATTCAGTATTCTTGGATTTCCTTTTAGCCATTTTGCAATTTTTCCAGCAGCAAGTCCGTACATCATAAGACTTATAAAATCTAATGTTACCCATGTAATAGTTAAAATTAAAAATTGGGTAAATACATTTTCATTGAAATTAATGAATTGAATAAAAACCGTACTAAAAAAAACTAATGCTTTTGGACTTAGCCCCGCAACTAAAAAGCCGTCTCTATAAAATGAGAATATGCCTTTATCAGAAATTTTTTCTTTATCTAAACTTTTAATTTTTAAAGTTAAAGTTTCGTAAGCAAGATATAAAATATAAAGAATGCCTGCCCACTTTAAATATACAAAAATTCCTGGGTTATCTATTAATAAGGAACCAATAACAAAAGTTACTAATGTAGCTTGCACTGCGTTTGCAGAAATATCTCCAAAAGCAGTCCAGACAGATCTTTTCAAACCATAATTAATTGTGTGTGAAACAATCACAACTCTTGGGGGTCCAGGTGTGATAAATAGAAACAGTAAGAGCTGAACATAGAGAAAGTAATTCTGTGGAAGCATGTTTTAGAGTATATATTTTTTAATGAAGAAAAGAAGTCTAATTCCAGAAACAAGAGTTAAAAACCCCGAGCCTAAAAAATATAATGAAGATTGGATCATTTGGGCAGGTTGGGCTGACAGAATTACATTTGAAGAAATTGAAAAAAAAACTGGAAAGACTGAGTCTCAAGTAATAAAAATTATGAGAAGAAATCTGAAGCCTAGTTCTTTTAGGCTTTGGCGAAAAAGAGTTCACAAGACTAGTATAAAACATAGAAAAAAATTTAAACTTTCTAGAAAAAAGATGAGAGAAAAAATTAGAATAAGTGATATATATTAAGTATGAAAAAAGTCGTGATGTATACCGGAAATCCTTGCCCATATTGCGTCTATGCAAGAGCATTGCTCAAATCAAAAAATGTGCCTTTTGAAGAAATTAATGTTTGGGAAGATGATGTTAAAAGACAAGAAATGCTAAAAAAAAGTGGCGGAGCAACTTCGGTTCCTCAAATCTTTATAGGTGACCATCATGTTGGCGGTAATGCAGAATTACAAGCAGCTAACAAAACTGGTGAGCTGGATAAACTGCTAGGTTAGCCAAAATTTTCTAAGAATGGAAAAAGTTCAAGAAGATAAAAGCCAACAATTTGTAACCTATTTGTTAATATAAGTAGTCCGGTTATCAGAAGAATAGATCCTCCTATTAAAGATATTGTTTTCATTTTTTTCTTTAAATTTTTTGAGACACTTAAAAACTTTGTAATTCCATATCCAGATAAAACAAAAGGAATCGCTAATCCTAAAGAATAAAAACTTAAAAGCAATATTCCTTGGGTAATGCTTTTGTCTATTGCGGCTAAAGTTAAGATAGATCCAAGAACTGGCCCTATACATGGCGTCCAACCAAAAGCAAAAGCGGCACCAACTAAGAATGGAAAAAATAAATTATTAGAATAGCCTTTAGTATAAAATCTTTTCTCTTGATTTAATGCACTTAATTTTAAAAATCCAATAATTTGTAAAGAAAAAATAATTATTATCATCCCTGCTATAATTCTAAGTATATCGGAGTAGTTAATTAGCACACTTCCTAATAATGAAGCTGTCGCCCCAAAGGAGATAAAAACCAAAGAAAATCCCAAGGAAAAAATTATAGTTTTAACTAAAATTTTTTGTTTTTGTTGGACTAATTGTTCAAGATTTTGTCCTGAAATATATGAAATATAACCGGGTATCAGTGGTAAAACACAAGGTGACAGGAAACTTATAAGACCCGCTCCAAAAGCAATAGCAAAATTTACAGTCATTATTTTAAGACTTTGGTTTAAAAACTAAGCAAAGACCGTTATTACAAAATCTTTTTCCAGTTGGCTTCGGTCCATCATCAAATAAATGTCCGTGATGACCGCCGCATTTTTTACAATGATACTCTGTTCTTACGTATCCAATGTTCATATCCGTTTTTGTTTCAAATACATCTGGTAGAGAAGAGAAAAAAGAAGGCCAACCAGAACCACTTTCATATTTCATTTCTGAGCTAAATAATTTTGTTCCACACCCCGCGCAAAGATAGTCACCCTCTCTTTTTTCATGGTTTAAAGCACTTGATCCCGGTGGTTCTGTTCCTTCATTATGTAGTATGTTTTTTTGCTCAGGGGTTAAATTTTTATTATTCATTAATAGGTTGATTCTATAACATTTTTAGATACTTCAAAATGGACCAAATTGTTATTGACTTGGTGGTGTTAAATCTAATATAGTTTGTACATAGCGCTGATTTAATACAAATTGCGAGCGCTTTATAAAACCCGCTAAAGCGTTATATCTTTATCAGACCACCGCTTTAGCCGGTGGTTTTTTTTTGGAGTTGATAAAGATGAGTAAAAATTTAGTAACTAGATTAAACAAAGGCCCTGTCATCTGTGCTGAGGGTTTCTTATTTGAAATCGAAAGGCGAGGTTACATGGCATCGGGAGAATTTGTTCCTATGGTTTCTCTCGAACATCCAGAAGTACTGGAGGCATTACATAAAGATTTTCAGCATGCTGGTTCAGATATTGTAGAGGCTTTTACTTACAACGGACATAGAGAGAAAATGAAAGTAATTGGCAAAGAGGAGTTGATAGAACCTTTAAATAGAGCAGCTTTGAAGATTGCAAGAAACGTTGCTAATTTAAATTCAACTGGGCCAAAACCTAATCTCATGGCTGGAAATATTTCTAATTCTAATATTTGGAATGATAAAGATAAAAAAACTCATTTAAAAGTTGAAAAAATGTTTGACGAAATGATTACATGGGCTGTTGATGAAGGAGCTGATATGTTAATAGGTGAAACTTTTTATTACGCAGAAGAAGCGTTTAGAGCTTTAGAAATTATGAAACAAACAAAATTACCTACTGTAGTAACTATAGCCCCAATGGCTGAGGATATTATGCGAGACGGTTATGGAATAGTTGAAACTTGTAGAGAATTAGAACAAAGAGGTGCGGACGTTGTTGGTATGAACTGTTTTAGGGGCCCAGCAACTATGTTGCCGTATTTAAAAGAAATCAGAAAAAAAGTTAAATGCCATGTAGGTGCTCTTCCGATACCAGTAAGAACAAATAAAAAGTATACTACTTGGTTTAACTTACCAGACAGAAAAGATTGTTCTTGTCCAGCGCCACATGGAAGAACCTTTCCTACTGCGCTAGAACCTCTTTTGTGTAATAGATATGAGATCGGTCAGTTTGCTAAAGATGCTCACAAATTAGACATTAATTACCTAGGTGTGTGTTGTTTAGGCAACCCAGTGCTCGTAAGGGAAGTTGCACATGCAGTCGGTTTAAAGGTTCCGGCAAGTAAATATAGAGAAAAGATGGAAAATCATTTCATGTATGGTAAAAATATACCTAAGCACATGAAAAATTACGGCAATAAGGCTTAAAGGAGGAATAATGACAGATAAAATAAAAAATCCAGAAACAATTGGTTTACATGGCGGAGAGTACAGAAGCGATCCAGCAACAACTGCTGTAGCTGTTCCGATTTACCAAACGACTTCTTATCAGTTTAAAGATGCTAAGACAGCTGCAAATTTATTTGGACTAAAGGAATTTGGAAACATTTACACAAGAATAAATAATCCAACTTGTGATATTCTTGAAAAAAGAGTTGCTGCATTGGAGGGTGGTTTAGCTGCTGTTGCAGTTGGTTCTGGTCAGGCAGCTTCGGCTTTTTGTGTTCAAAACGTATGTCAAGCAGGGGATAATATAGTTTCGTCTACTGATCTTTACGGTGGAACGGTAAATCTTTTTAAAAATACTTTAAGCATGCAGGGTATCGAAGTTAGATTTGCTGATCCAAAAGACCCAAAAAATTTTGAAAAGTTAACCGATGAAAAAACAAGAGCTTATTATGGTGAATCTTGTCCTAATCCTTATCTTAGAGTCTTTCCAATTAAAGAAGTTGCTGAGATTGGTAAAAAAAATGGGATACCTTTGATCATCGACAATACTGCTGCACCAGTTATATGTAGACCATTAGAACATGGTGCTGCAATAGTTATGCATTCGTTAACAAAATATATTGGTGGGCACGGAACTTCGATTGGAGGAATAATTGTCGATGGGGGAAATTTTGATTGGGTAAGAAACCCTAAGAGACAACCTTTATTTAATTCTCCGGATCCAAGTTATAATGGCGCGATTTGGGGAAGAGATGTTCCAAAAATGACAGGTGCAAACGTTGCTTTTGCTGTAAGAGCTCGTGTCGTTTTATTGAGAGACCTTGGAGCTCCATTGTCTCCATTTAATGCCTTTCAAATAATACAAGGTTTGGAAACTGTAGCTTTAAGAATGAAACAACACTGTGCTAACGCAGAGAAAGTTGTAAAATTCTTGGAGTCTCAGAAGAAGGTTAAAAATGTTATTTATCCTACAAACCACCAAGGAGAAATTAGAGACAGAGCCAAAAGATATATGAAGGGTGGTTATGGATCTTTGGTTGGTATGGATTTAGGAAGTTTAGAAGCGGGTGCTAAGTTTATTGATAACTTAAAACTACTTTACCACGTTGCAAACATTGGTGATGCTAGAAGTTTAGCTATTCATCCAGCTTCTACAACTCACAGTCAGCTAAATGAAAAACAATTAGCCGAGGCTGGTGTAACACCTGGTTATGTAAGGCTTTCTATTGGTATCGAACATCCTGACGATATCATTTCTGATATTAAACAAGCATTAGCTGCATAAGTTAAATTTTTGTTAATACGTCAAGTAGTGCACTTGACGTATTAACCTAATGTTCTAAAAAGGTTTAATGTTTAAAATCTTTAACTCTTTTATCTTAATATTTTTCTTAATGGTGGTTTCAGCTTCCTCAAAAATTTTGAAGCCAAATGAAGCTATTGTTCCAATTAAAGTTGTTAAAATTCAATTAGATGGACTAAAAAAAAACGACTTTGCTTATAAAGACCAAGGTATTGAGCAAACATGGGAGTTTGCTCATCCAACTAATAAAATTTTCACTGGTCCGCTAGATAGATTTAAAGAGATGATAAAAGGAGAATCTTACAAAATGCTTCTTAACCACAAAGATCATAAAATTAATGAGATTTTCTCAGAAGAAAACAAAGTAATTTTTGAGGTAATTGTGATGGATAGTGAGAAAAAATATTATATGTTCAAATGGCAAGTGGAAAAATATTTGAAAAAAGGACCTCTTCAAAATTGTTGGTTAACCACAATGGTTTCAGCTCCGATTTCTCTTGGATCCTCAATTTAAAAATACTAGATGAAATCATTTTTTTTTGTTAATTTTTCATTGTGAAAAAGAAATATTCCATCTTTAATATTATTAAAAACTCTCTTTCAAATAACGAGAACTGGAAAAAGATGTGGCGCAGTCCTGAGCCTCGAAAATTTTACGATATTATTATTGTTGGTGGCGGAGGACATGGACTTGGAACTGCATACTACCTTGCAAAAGAACATGGTTTAAAAAATATTGCAGTTATAGAAAAAGGTTGGTTAGGTGGAGGTAATACCGGTCGTAATACTACCATCATAAGATCTAATTACCTTTGGGATGAAAGTGCTCATCTTTATGATCACTCATTAAAACTTTGGGAAAACTTAAGTCAGGATTTAAATTACAATGTAATGTTCAGTCAACGGGGAGTTTTAAACTTAGCCCATAACGAACATGATATTAAAGAAATAAGAAGGAGGGTTAGTGCAAATAAACTTAATGGAATAGACTCTGAATGGGTAAGCCCTAAAGAAATAAAAAAACTTGTTCCAATAATGAATATAGAAAATTGTAGATACCCTGTTCTTGGAGCATCTTACCAACCAAGGGCTGGCACCGCACGTCACGATGCTGTTGCATGGGCATATGCAATGAGAGCAGATGAATTAGGTGTAGATATAATACAAAATTGTGAGGTTAAAAAAATTAGAACAAAAAATGGGAAAGTTCAGGGCGTTGAAACCTCAAAAGGAATTATTAGAGCTAAAAGAATTGGTGTTGTTGCATCAGGACATACAAGCGTTCTGGCAGAAACCGCGGGAATAAAATTACCACTTCAAAGTAAACCTCTTCAAGCGTTAGTTTCAGAACCAATAAAACCAGTTATAAATACTGTAGTAATGTCGAACGCGGTTCATGCCTATGTAAGTCAATCGGATAAAGGTGAACTAGTGATTGGAGCTGGAACAGATGGTTACAATTCTTTCACTCAAAGAGGTGGTTATAATATTGTTGAAGACACTATTAGAGCTATCATTGAACTTTATCCGATCTTTGGAAAAATGAAAATGCTTCGTCAGTGGGGAGGTATCGTTGATATTTGCCCGGACGCTAGTCCTATAATTAGCAAATGTGATATTGAAGGATTGTATTTTAATTGTGGTTGGGGTACCGGAGGATTTAAAGCAACACCAGGAAGTGCAAATGTTTTTGCTCATACTATAGCGAAAGATAAACCTCACTCTATTAATGCTCCTTTCACTCTAGAAAGATTTGTGAGCGGTAGATTAGTAGACGAACATGGAGCGGCGGCTGTAGCTCACTAAAATGCTTTTAATAAATTGTCCTTATTGCGGTGAAAGAGATCAGTCAGAATTTACTAATGGTGGTGAAGCTCATGTTGTTCGCCCAAAAAATCCTGGAAATGTAAATGATAGAGAATGGTCGGAGTATGTTTTTATCCGTGCAAACCCCAAAGGGATTTATTATGAAAGATGGGTTCATTCTCATGGGTGTAAAAAATGGTTTAATGCAATAAGGAATACATCTACAGACGAAATGTTAAAAGTTTATAAAATAGGAGAGTCTCCACCTCCGGTTAAAGGATTTAAAAACACACTCAAATCTCCATCTGGTGAGCCAGATGTAGGATCTGGAAATTTCACTGTGAAAAAACCATGAGTGAAAATAAAATTTATTTTAAATTTGACGGGAAAACTTATGGTGGAAATCAGGGTGATACCATCGCTTCTGCGCTGCTAAGAAATGAAGTAAAGCTTGTTGGTAGAAGCTTTAAATATCATAGACCTAGAGGAATATATACTTGTGGTATAGAGGAACCAAATGCTCTTGTACAAATCTTAAATGAACACAACGAACCAAACGTCAGAGCAACAGTAAAAAAAATTTATGATGGGATGGTTGTTAAAAGTCAAAACCGTTGGCCATCACTTAAAAGAGACTTTGGATCAATCAATAATCTTTTATCACCGATATTTTCTGCTGGTTTTTACTATAAAACTTTTATGGGTCCTAAGGGTTTTTGGAAAAACGTTTATGAACCTTTAATAAGAAGAACAGCAGGATTAGGGAAACCGCCTAGGGAGTTTAAATCCAAAAGTATTCATCTTCATCATAACGTCGACATTTTAATTGTAGGTGGTGGTCTTGCTGGTCTTTTAGCCGCAAAAAAATTAGCCGGAACAGATCAAGATGTGTTGCTGATAGAAAGAGACGACAATCTTGGAGGTATTTTAAGAAATTCAAATAAAATTAAATCTATAGATGGTCAGAATAGCAGTAATTGGATCGAGAAAACAGATTGGCTTTTAAAAGGAGCAAACAATATAAAAATATTAAAAAATACTACAGTTACAACATACAATTATAAAGATCATCTAGTCGCAATAGAGGATAAATCGGTTGGTGCTCCACCCGATAATAGTAAGCCGGAACTTGTTATGCATAAGATTAGAACGAAGCACACAGTGCTTGCTAATGGACATATAGAGAGATTTTTATCGTTCAGAAATAACGACCTACCGGGAATAATGCTTGCTGCATCTTTTGAAAAATATATTCATAGATATAATGTCGTCGCCGATACAAGCCCAGTAATTTTTACAAACAATTCTTCAACCTTTAGTCTTCTTAAAACATTAGTTGATATGGATCATAAACCAAAAGCATATGTGGATGTAAGAGATCCTAAAAAAATTGAAAAAGAAACATTGGATTTAATAAATAATTATAACATTCCTTTCTATCCAAAATCCGAAATAGAGGGTTGTGAAGGAAAAAATCAAATTGAAAAAATATTTATAAGGACAAAAAAAGATAAAACTCTAAAAATCAAAACATCAATGCTCTGTATATCAGGAGGACTAAATCCAGATATACATCTATTCACCCAATCTAAAGGATTAGTCAAATGGGATGAAAAAATTTTAACCTTTAAACCAGAAAAGTCTTTTCAAAATACAATTACTTTGGGTTCAGTGAGTGGAAATTTCCATTTTGAAAAACTTGTTGAAGAAGTAAATAAAAAACTAGGTTTTATAGATGGATGTAATAATGTTAACACAGATATAGAAATTCTAGGACCTAAAGAATTTTACATTAAAGAAATTTGGGAAACGAAAAACTTAAAAAAATCTTTGTGGTCAAAATCTTTTATAGATCTTCAAAATGATGTTACAACAAAAGATTTAAGGCAGGCTATTCGAGAAGGTTTTGATCGAATAGAGCATCTAAAAAGATTTACAACAAATAGCATGGGAACAGATCAAGGGAAAATAAGTAGTATCAATGCTCTTGGTATTGCATCAAAGTTATTAAAAAAAAGTGTGTCTGAGGTTGGGACAACAACTTACAGACCGCCTTACAGTCCCGTAAGCTTTTCTGCAATTGCTGGGAGAAGTACTTATGAATTTTATGATCCTAAAAGAAAGACTCCTATTCATGCATGGCATGAAAAACATAATGCTGTGTTTGAAGATGTGGGGCAGTGGAAAAGACCTTGGTATTTTAAAAAATATGAAAATGAAACCATGCATGATGCAGTGCAAAGAGAATCTAAAAAGGTACGAGAGTCTGCTGGAATTTTAGATGGTAGTACTCTAGGAAAAATAGAAATTAAGGGAAAAGATGCTCTTCAATTTATTAATTTGATGTACACAAACAGTTTTACAAAAATGAAACCAATGTCGGGAAGGTACGGTCTAATGCTAGGTGAGGATGGAATGGTTAAAGATGACGGTATAATTTGTAAAATAAATGACCAGCACTTTATAGCTACCACTACAACAGGTGGAGCTGCAAATGTATTATCTCATATGGAAGAGTACGCTCAAACTGAGTGGCCACATATGAATGTCTATATGAATTCGATCACTGAACAGTTTTCAACTTTTAATCTTAGTGGGCCAAAATCTAGAATAATTATGCAAAGAGTTTTTCCAGACATAAATTTTAGTAATGAAAATTTTCCTTTTATGAGCTTTAAATATATAAATTATTTAGATGCTAAAATTAGAATTCTTAGAGCTAGTTTTACCGGGGAGATCGGTTATGAAATATATGTTCCCCCCAAATATGCTTTAAAGCTTTGGGAAAGAATATTTTATTTTAGCAGAGATGTAGAATTAGTTCCTTATGGAACAGAAACTATGCATCTATTAAGAGCAGAAAAAGGCTACATTATTGTTGGTCAGGATACCGATGGTACGGTGACACCAATAGATCTTAATCTTAATTGGATGATCGGGAAAAAGAAAAACGATTTCATCGGGAAAAGATCTTTAAGCAGAAGTGATATTATAAGATCTGATAGAAAGCAGTTAGTAGGTCTTGTCCCAATAAATAAATCCTATGGAATTGAAGAAGGACAGCACGTTATAGAAGAAGAGAAGCTCTTAACCCCAATAAAAGAGCCGGTCAAAATGCTGGGCCAAGTTACCTCAAGTTATTTTAGCCCAACACTAAAGCATTCTTTTGCTATGGCACTAATCAAAGGGGGAAACAGAAAAATCGGGAGTCAACTTTTTGTTTCTACCAGCAATCTCAATACAATAGCGGTAGAAGTTGTTAAGCCAAATTTTATCGATCCAAAAAATGAGAGGCTAATATCATGATGAGAACTTTTTCTGCCAAAGGAATGCTTATTGAACAGCAGGATTTTCAACAAATTTTAATCAGAGGTAAAGGGGACGGAAACTTTGCCGAAACAGTTAATAAAGAAATATCACTTCTTCCTCCATCAGACAATTTAAGAATGGTGAATAATGATAAGTTTCTCTTCGCAAAACAATCTTTCGATCAGTGGAGCTTAGTCTGTTTAGAAAAAAAATCAGATAAAGAAATAATAAGTTTGGTGTCTGCTATGAACAAGAATGTTGAAATACTAGCCTCAGATTATTCTCACACACTTTATTATGAATTTACTGGTGAAAATAAAGACCACTATTTAAGCAAACTAACTCACTTTGACTTACGTCCAAAAAGATTTCCGGTATCAACGGTGGCTCAAACTTTAATAGCTAGAATTGATTGCTGCATATACCGTCTGGAAGATAAATATCTTGTTACCTGTCATAGTTCTTTCGAGGATTACTTTAAAAATCGTTTACAAGATGCGATAAATTTATAATGTCTAAACAAAAAAATGTATTAGGAGAAACTTTAGAGAGCTGCTCGACTGAACCTATGACCGGTTGGTTCAGGGATGGTTGTTGCAACACAGATGAAAATGACCGTGGGCTTCACACTGTTTGTGTAAAAGTTAATGATGAGTTTTTAAAATGGTGCAAGGAGTCTGGTAATGATTTGATTACACCTCATCCAGAATTAGGTTTTCCAGGACTTAAAAATGGAGATAAGTGGTGCGTCTGCGCAAGTTTTTATGCGGGAGCCCTTGAGGCTGGAAAAGCTTGTCCGGTATACCTAAAAGGAACCCATGAAAAAACTTTAGATCTTATTCCTATCGATAAATTGAAAAAATTTGCAGTAGATCTATCTTAGATGGAAAACTTTATTTTAGGTTTCTTAACGGGCGGTAGCCTAATTTTTGCAATTGGTCCTCAAAATATTTTTGTAATTGAACAGGG
>CEUZ01151244.1_pt1 | contig 11315 bp, 7 predicted proteins | sample 361511 | NCBI WGS metagenome assembly CEUZ01 (sample SAMEA2622822, study PRJEB7988) | marine metagenome | biome: marine biome (ENVO:00000447); feature: surface water layer (ENVO:00002042); material: "saline water (ENVO:00002010), including plankton (ENVO:xxxxxxxx)" | depth 5 m
TAATTAAATCATTTTAGATAGAAATGAATTTAATTGAACATTTTATAGGTGGAAAAATAGCTAAAGGATCTTCCAAAAAAAAATCCAAAGTTTTTAATCCAGCAACAGGCGAACAAACAGGAGAAGTGAATTTAGCATCCAAAGCTGATGTTGATTTAGCTGTAGAAATAGCAAAAAAAGCATTTGTAGATTGGTCAAGAAAACCGCCGTCTCAAAGAGCAAGAGTATTATTTAAATTTAAAGAATTGATAGAAAAACATGCGGATGAAATTACTAAACTTATAGTTTCAGAGCATGGAAAAGTTTATGAAGATGCTAAAGGTTCTTTAACAAGAGGATTGGAAGTCGTAGAGTTTGCATGTGGAATACCTCATCTTCTCAAAGGTGAGTTTACTGAGAATGTAGGGACAGACGTAGATAGTTGGTCTATTAGACAACCGCTAGGAGTTTGTGCAGGAATTACTCCATTTAATTTTCCTGCAATGGTTCCAATGTGGATGTTTCCCTTGGCTATAGCTTGCGGCAACACGTTCGTGTTAAAACCAAGTGAAAAAGATCCATCATGCTCTCTTAAGCTTGCTAAGTTATTTAAAGAGGCTGGGCTACCAGATGGAGTTTTTAATGTAGTTAATGGAGATAAGGAAGCTGTAGATGCACTTTTAACAAATAAGGATGTTGCAGCAATAAGTTTTGTTGGATCAACTCCCGTAGCAAAATATATTTATGAAAATGCAGCAAAAAATGAAAAACGTGTTCAAGCTTTAGGAGGAGCTAAAAATCATTGTGTAGTTATGCCAGATTGTGATCTGGACCAAGCTGTTAATGGATTAATGGGTGCGGCATATGGATCAGCAGGAGAAAGATGTATGGCACAGTCCGTTGCTGTTGCTGTAGGAAAAGTTGGAAATCAACTTGTAAGCAAACTTACTAAAAAAGTTGAAAGTTTAAAAGTTGGTCCAGGTTTAGATAAAAATTCAGAAATGGGTCCTCTTGTTACAAAAGAACATTTAGAAAAAGTAAAAAGTTATGTAGATCTTGGAATAAAAGAAGGAGCTAAGCTTGTTGTAGATGGGAGAAATATAAAACTTCAAGGATATGAAAAAGGTTTTTATATTGGAGGATGCCTTTTTGATAATGTAGATAAAAAAATGAGAATTTATAAAGAGGAAATATTTGGTCCAGTTCTTTCAGTAGTTAGAGTAAAAGATTTTAATGCAGCAGTAGAATTAGTGAATAGTCATGAATTTGGTAATGGAACTAGTATATATACGCGAGATGGTGATGTAGGAAGAACTTTTGCTAGCAAAATTAAAATTGGGATGGTTGGTATAAATATACCTATACCTGTACCTGTTGCTTATCACTCATTTGGAGGTTGGAAAAGATCACTGTTTGGTGACCAGCATATGCACGGAACTGAAGGTGTTAGATTTTATACAAAGTTAAAAACTATTACCTCAAAATGGCCTTCTGGATTAGCATCTGATCCTGATTTTATTATGCCAACACTAAATTAGACTAATGAAAAAAAAAATTTCTTTAATTGGAGCTGGACAAATAGGTGGTACATTAGCTCACCTTATAAGCATCAAAGAATTAGCAGATGTAGTACTTTTTGATGTTGCGGAAGGAATTGCAAAAGGCAAAGCTTTAGATATAGCTCAATCAACTTCAGTTGAAGGATTTAATATTAATCTTATAGGGACCAATAATTATGAAGATACTAAAAATTCAGATGTAATTATCATCACAGCTGGAATTCCCAGAAAAGCTGGAATGACAAGAGATGACTTATTAGAAACTAATTTAAAAATAATTAAAGAAGTAGCAGAAGGAATTAAAAAGACTTCTCCTAACGCTTTTGTAATTTGTATAACAAACCCTCTAGATGTTATTGTTATGGCATTACAAAAATACTCTGGTTTTTCAACAAATAAAGTGGTGGGAATGGCAGGAATATTAGACTCTTCAAGATTTAAGTATTTTCTTTCGCAAGAAATTAAAGAACCAGTCAAAAATATTAAAAGTTTAGTATTAGGAGGCCATGGTGACACAATGGTACCCATGCCAAGTTACACGACAGTTAATGATAAATCATTAGAACAATTAATTAGTGAAAAAAAACTAACAAAAGAAAAATTAAATTCGATAATAGAAAGAACTAGAAAAGGTGGGGGAGAAATTAGCAAACTATTTCAAAAAGGGACGGCATTCTATGCTCCGGCAACGGCTGGTATTGAAATGGCAGAATCATACATAAAAAATCAGAAAAAAACTTTGCCTTGCGCAGCACATTTAAATGGAGAATATGGAGTTAAAAATTTATATGCTGGTGTACCTGTAGTGATTGGCAATAAAGGTGTAGAAAAAATTATAGAATTAAAATTAACTCAAGAAGAAAAAAATAATTTTCAAATTTCAATTGAAGCTGTAAAAGAACTTTTTTTGACAGCACAAAAAATTGATTCAGATTTAAAATAATTTTAAAAATTTGTGAAACGATTAATTAATAAATATCAGAACATTTCTTTCATTATAATACTTTGTCTATTAGCGTTAACTTTTAATTTTTATTATGGATATAGAGGTGTTTTCCCCATCGATAGTTTTTTAATTTTTGAAGCGGGTTATAATATTTATTCTGGTTATCACCCGTTTAAGGATTATTGGCTAATTACCGGTCCCTTTTTGGACTATATTCAATCATTATTTTTTTTAATATTTGGAATTAATTGGTTTAGTTACATATTACATGCATCATTTATAAATGCAGCATTAGCTTTTTTTTCGTTTTACTTTTTCTCAAGCATGGGATTGCCAAAAAATTATTCTCTTATTTATTCCTTGGGTGTAGCTTTGCTTGCATATCCATCAATTGGATCTCCATTTATTGATCATCATGCTGTAATATTTTCGGTAATGGTTTTTTACTCACTTTCGCTAGGAATCTTACTAAAAAGAAATTTATTTTGGTTTTTAATTCCTATATTTCTATTTTTTTCATTTTTTTCAAAACAAATACCATCAGCATATTTAGTTTTTTTAGTTTTTGTAGTTATAGGTTTTTATTTTTTTAAATTTAAAAACGTAAATAAAAATAATTTGATATTTTTATTTTATGGTATTTTATTTTCATTACTTATACTTTTTTTAGTTTTTTTTATAAATGAAATACCGGTAAAAAATTTTTTAACTCAATATATTTTTTATCCGTTAACTTTAGGTGATCAAAGAATTAATGCTCTTAAATTTGATTTTAATAATACTATTAATCAATTTAAATTTATTTATTTTTCATTAATACCTCTAATTATTTGCCTGTTTTTTTTAATTAAAGAAAAAAATAAAAATTTTATTCAAAAAGAAGAACTTACAGTTGCAATCTTTTTTTTGGGATCAATAATGATTTTTATTTATTGTCAACTATTGACTAAAAATCAAATATTAATTTTCTTTCTCATACCAATTTCAGCAGCTATATCTCATGCGTACATATTAAAATACTTTAATAAAAAATATTTAATATATTTTGTTTTAATAATTTTTATTTTTTCAAGTTTTAAGTATCATATAAGATTTAATCAAAACAAAAAATTTATGGAATTATCAAATGTAAATATAAATATGGCAGTTGATGCGGGACAAATTGATAAAAGATTATCAGGTTTAAAATGGATTACTCCTGAATTTAAGAATAATCCACAAGAAGAAATCAATTTATTGATAGATACAAAAAAAAAATTATTTGAAATAAAAGAAAAAAAGATTTTTATTACTGATTATCAATTTTTATCAAGCCTTTTAAAAAATAAATCGCCTTCCCCAAATAAATGGTATGATTACCTTAGTGTTCCAGATAAAGAAAATCAATATTATGATGAGTATAAAAATTTCTTTTTAAGCAAAGTGAAAAAAAACGAAATAAAATATTTATTTTTCATAGGGAAAAATAAACATTCTATGGCTTTTTTTAATGAAATTTATAGTGAAAATAATTGTATAGTTTCAAAGAAACTTAATGAAATACTCATCGAATTTAATATAGATAAATGCAGGTTTTAAATTAATTTTTTAATAATGAATATTCACGAACATCAAGCTAAAAAAATACTTAAAGAATTTGGTGCCGCAGTCCCCAAAGGTGTGGTGATTTTTGATATTAAATCCATAAGTAATGAAATTAAAAAATTAAGTTCAAATAATTTTGTAGTAAAGGCACAAATTCATGCGGGTGGAAGAGGAAAGGCAGGTGGAATTAAAATAGCTAAAAATTTTAAAGATTTAGAAAAAATTGCAAGAAATATGTTAGGAAAAAAATTAATAACACATCAAACTGGAAAAAAAGGTAAAGAGGTAAAGAGATTATATATTGAGGAAACTTGTAATATTTCAAAAGAGTTTTATTTATCATGTCTAATAGATAGATCAAATTCAAAAATTACTTTTATATCAAGTGCTGAAGGTGGTGTAGACATTGAAGAAGTTGCAAAAAAAAATCCTTCAAAAATAACTAATGTAAGTATGCACTTAAAAAAAATAGTTGCTAGTGAAGATATTAAAAAAATAATAAAACCATTTTCTTTACCTAAAAATTCAGAAAAAGATGCATTTAAACTTATTCAGTCAATTTATAAAATTTTAATAGAAAAAGATGCTAGTCTCATAGAAATTAATCCATTGATTTTAACCAAAGATCATAATTTAATTTGTCTTGATGCAAAAATTAGTTTTGATGATAATGCACTATATCGCCATCCAGAAATATTATCTCTAAAAGATCTAAATGAAGAAGATCCAATTGAAACAAAAGCAAGCAAACATAATTTATCCTATATAAAATTAAATGGAAAGATTGGTTGTATGGTGAATGGAGCTGGCTTGGCGATGGCAACTATGGACATAATAAAACTATATGGATCTGAACCAGCAAATTTTCTTGATGTAGGCGGAGGAGCCTCTAAAGAAAAAGTATCTGCAGCATTTAAAATTATACTTTCAGATAAAAATGTTAAAGGAATTCTAATAAATATATTTGGAGGTATTATGAGATGTGATGTATTAGCACAAGGTGTTGTTGAAGCCGCTAAAGAAACTAAATTATCAATTCCATTAGTAGTTCGTTTAGCAGGAACAAATGTAGACCTGGGTAAGGAGATTTTAAAGAAATCAAATTTAAAAATTATATCAGCAAACAGCTTAGCAGATGGTGCTAAAAAAATTGTAAACGCAACTAAATAAAAATGTCCATTTTAGTAAATAAAAAAACAAAAGTGATTTGTCAGGGTTTTACGGGTACCCATGGTACCTTTCATTCTGAGCAAGCCATTGCTTATGGTACTAATCTTGTGGGTGGTGTAACTCCGAATAAAGGTGGCCAAGTGCATTTGAAAAAACCAGTTTTTAATACAGTTGAAGAGGCTATGAAAAAAACCCAAGCTGATGCAACAATGATTTATGTTCCAGCTAAATTTGCAGCATCAGCAATTACCGAAGCAATAGAAAATGAAGTTCCATTAATAGTTTGTATTACAGAAGGAATTCCAATTTTAGATATGGTTGGAATTAAGGAAAAACTTTCTAAATCAAAATCTCGTTTGATTGGACCAAATTGCCCTGGAATAATTACCCCTGGGGAATGTAAAATTGGGATTATGCCTGGAAATATACATAAAAAAGGCTCATGTGGAATTATTTCACGTTCAGGAACTCTTACATATGAGGCGGTTGCTCAAACTACAGAAAATGGACTAGGCCAATCGACCGTTATCGGAATAGGAGGAGATCCTATCAATGGAACTAGCTTTATTGATTGTTTAGAACTTTTTTTTAAAGATCCGGAAACTAAATCTATTTTAATTATTGGTGAAATTGGTGGAACAGCAGAAGAAGAGGCAGCAGAATTTATTAAGGCATCAAAAATAAAAAAACCTGTAGTTGGTTTTATAGCAGGTATCACCGCTCCTCCTGGTAGAAGAATGGGACATGCAGGGGCAATTATTTCTGGAGGCAAAGGTACCGCTGAGAGTAAAATTGAAAAAATGAAATCTTGTGGCATTTTAATGGCAAAATCACCTGCAGAAATTGGTAAAACCTTATATGACGAGCTTGCAAGATAATTTTTTCATTTTATAATGAATAAAATTATTTTTTACCGTCAATGACAACAAAAAGAGATAACTCAGTTTTTGAAAAAACATCATTTTTACAGGGTAGTAATAGCCCTTTTATTGAAGAACTTTATTTAAAATATTTAGAAAATCCCAAATCTATCCCACATAGTTGGGCTGAATTTTTTGAAGGTTTAGGAGAAGATCAAGAAGCTATAGAAAAAGAGATTTTAGGACCAAGTTGGGCACCGAAAAAAAGAAATAATATTAAAAACAATAATATTCAAAAAAATTTTCTTAAAGAGGAAAAAACAGAAATTAATGGGAGTTTCACCTCACAAGATAGTTACGAAAAAGAAAAAAGGCAATCAGTAAAAGCTATTGCAATGATAAGAGCATATAGAATTAGAGGGCATTTAATTGCAAATCTAGATCCCCTTGGACTTATGGAGAGAAAATATTTACAAGAGTTACATCCATCAGATTATGGATTTAAAAAAGAAGACTATAATAAGAAGATTTTTTTACATTCTTATATGGATCGCGGTTATTCGACCATTAATCAAATAATCCCATTCCTTAAAAAAATATATTGTTCAACTATTGGTGTCGAATATATGCATATAGCAGATAGAGATGAAAAAAAATGGTTTAGAGAAAGAATGGAAAGAGAAGAAAATCAAATAAAATTTACTCATAGTGGAAAAAAATTTATTTTACAAAAATTAATACAAGCAGAGGGATTTGAAAAATTTTTAGCAGTTAAATTTGTCGGTACAAAAAGATTTGGTTTAGATGGTGCAGAATCTTTAATACCTGCATTAGAACAAATTATAAAACGTGGAGGTCAATTAGGAGTTAAAGAAGTTAAGATTGGAATGCCGCATAGAGGAAGATTAAATGTTTTAGCTAACTTGTTACAAAAATCCTACAAAAGAATTTTTAATGAATTTGCAGGAGAATTTAGTTCTAGTCCAACTGATTCAACTGGTGACGTGAAATATCACTTAGGCGCTTCGTCGAACAGGGAGTTTGATGGAAATCTAGTTCATATCAGCTTAACAGATAATCCTTCACATCTTGAAGCTGTTAATCCTGTAGTTTTGGGTCAAACTCGTGCAAAACAATTTTTTCATAAAGACAAAAAGCGTCAAAAAGTTGTACCAGTTTTACTTCACGGTGACGCAGCATTTGCAGGGCAAGGAGTAGTAGCAGAATGTTTTGCAATGTCAGGTCTTCCAGGACATAATACAGGAGGTACTATTCATATAATAGTTAATAATCAAATAGGTTTTACAACGAATCCTAGATTTGCAAGATCCTCACCATACCCTTCTGATTTAGCAAAAATGGTTGAAGCTCCAATTTTACATTGTAACGGAGATGATCCTGAAGCGGTAGTTCACTGCGCAAGAATTGCTATCGAGTTTAGACAAAAATATAACAAAGATGTAGTTATTGACATGATTTGTTACCGTAGATTCGGCCACAACGAAGGAGACGAACCTTCTTTTACCCAGCCTCTTATGTATCAAAAAATAAAAAAACATCCTACCACGCTCAATGTTTATGGAAATAAACTTGTCGACGAAGGAACAATAAGTAAAGAAGAATTTGATAAAAAGAAAAAAGACTTTAAAAATTTATTAGATGAACAATTTAAAACTGCCAAAAATTACAAACCTAAATTAGAATGGTATGAAGGAGTATGGAGTAGGTTTAAACCTGAAAAAGGTAAAGATAGACGAGGAATTACAGGCGTTTCAATAGAAAAGATAAGAAAGATTGGTGAGCAAATAACTTACATTCCAGAAAAATTTGTAGCTCATCCAACGATAAAAAAAATATTTGAAAATAAAAAAAAAATGTTTCAAAGTGGAAAAGGCTTTGATTGGGCAACTGCAGAACAATTAGCTTTTGCAACTCTTTTAGATGAAGGTTATCCTGTAAGATTAGCTGGACAAGATTCAGGAAGAGGAACTTTTTCACAAAGACATTCGGTGCTTAGGGATCAGACCAATAATAAATATTACACACCATTAAATAATATTTCTACAAAACAGAAACGTTTTGAAGTTATTGATAGTTTACTTTCTGAATTTGCAGTACTTGGTTTTGAACATGGTTATGCTATTTCAGAACCAACGACATTGGTAGTTTGGGAAGCACAATTCGGAGATTTCGCAAATGGAGCTCAAGTTGTAATAGATCAGTTTATAGCTTCAGGTGAAAGAAAGTGGTCACGAGCTAGTGGTTTAGTTATGTTGCTACCACATGGTTATGAAGGTCAGGGACCAGAACATTCCTCAGCCAGATTAGAGAGATTTTTGCAGCTCTGCGCTCAAGAAAATATTCAAGTCATGAATTGCACAACTCCAGCAAACTATTTTCATGCTTTACGAAGACAAATGCATAGAGAATTTCGTAAACCTCTTATTATAATGACTCCAAAATCCTTATTAAGAAATAAGCGATGTGTTTCAAATATAGAAGACTTTACTAAAAAAAATACATTCCATAGAGTTCTTTTAGATCATGCAGAAGAGGAAGACAGTAATCTTATCGAACTTAAAAAAGATAAAAAAATTAAAAAAGTTGTTATGTGTTCAGGTAAAATTTATTTTGATCTTTTAGAAGCTAGAGAGAAAATAAAAAATGATAAAGTTTTTTTATTAAGAGTTGAACAATTGTATCCGTTTCCAGTAAAATCTTTAGCGCAAGATTTAAAAAGATTTAAGAAGAATGCTAAATTTTATTGGTGCCAAGAAGAACCTCAAAATATGGGCGCCTGGAACACAGCTCGTAATTATATTGAATGGACACTTAATCACATAGATGCTAGTGACAAAGAAGTGAGATATATTGGTAGGAAACCCGCAGCTTCTCCTGCTACAGGTTATATAAAAAGGCATATTGACCAACAAAAGCAAATAGTAGAAAAGGTACTTAGTTAAATTATGTCGAATCAAATTTTAGTTCCTTCCCTTGGCGAGTCTGTTACTGAGGCAACTGTTTCAAAATGGCTTAAGCAAGTTGGAGAAGAAGTTAGTTCAGATGAACCTTTAGTAGAACTTGAAACAGACAAAGTTAATGTCGAAGTGCCATCACCATTAAGTGGAACCTTATCATCAATAAAGGTTAAAGAAGGCGATACAGTGGAAGTAGGTAGTCTGCTTGGCATTGTAAATGAAACGAAATCTGGTTCGGTTAAAAAATTAAAAAAGAAAGTAGTTACCGAGGAAGAGCCACCAGAAACGTTAAAAGCTGTAAAGAAAAGTCCTAAAAAAATTGACAAGCCACTTGAACTTGTTTCAGAAGTTGAAGAAAATGGTTCAGACAAAACATTAGTTTTAGATACTTTAGCCGAAGACAATTCTACTACTGAAAAATATGTACCTCCTAGAACTAAAGCAAATTTATCACCCGCTGTAAGAAAGATTGTTGAAGAAAATAATATAGACACATCAAATTTAAAAGGAACAGGCAAAGATGGAAGAATAGCGAAAGGTGATTTATTAAAATTAATGGGAGACATACCCCAACCATCGCAAAGAAGATCTACCCATGGTCCTGAAGAAAAAGTAAAAATGACTAGATTAAGATTAACAATAGCTAAAAGATTAAAAGAAGCACAAGATAGTGCAGCAATGCTGACTACTTTTAACGAAGTAGACATGGAAAGCATTATTCAAATGAGACAGGATTATCAAGAAGATTTTACAAAAAAGTATGCTGTGAAATTAGGTTTCATGTCATTTTTTGTTAAAGCAAGTGTTGTAGCTTTAAAAAATTTTCCATCCGTAAATGCAGAAATAGAAGGTGAACACATTACCTATAAAAATTATTATAATATTTCTATTGCAATCGGTACAGATAGAGGTCTTGTTGTACCTGTTCTTAAAAAAGCTGATGAATTATCCTTTGCTGATATTGAAAGAAATATTTTCATGTTATCTGAAAAAGCTAGACAGGGTAAAATTACAATTAATGATCTTCAGGGAGGAACTTTTACAATAAGCAACGGAGGAATTTATGGATCAATGTTATCAACCCCAATTTTAAATCCTCCTCAAACCGGCATATTGGGTATGCATAATATCGTAGACAGACCAGTAGCAAGTCAAGGCAATGTAGTTATTAAACCAATAATGTACTTAGCTTTATCGTATGATCATAGAATAATAGATGGAAAAGAAGCTGTATCTTTTTTAAAAACTATTAAGGAATGTCTCGAAGAACCTCGTAGACTATTTTTAGATCTTTAATAATGGAAAATAATTTTGATGTAATTGTAATCGGGGGAGGTCCTGGCGGATACGTTTGTGCTATCAGATGTTCTCAACTTGGTCTCAAAACTGCATGCGTGGAATCTAGAAAAACGCTGGGAGGCACTTGTTTAAATGTAGGATGCATACCTTCTAAAAGTTTGTTAAATCTTTCAGAATCTTATCATAAAGCTCAAAAAGAATTTAATAATCTTGGCATAGAATTTAGCAATATTAAATTAAATTTATCTAAAATGATGAACAACAAAGATAAGTCAGTTATGACCTTAACCAAAGGAGTAGAATTTTTGTTCAAAAAAAATAAAATTACTCACTTAAAAGGAGAAGGCCAAATTAAAGATCAAAATACTGTAACAGTTATAGATCATTCTAGTAAAAAGTTGGATTACAAGACAAAAAAAATTGTTATCAGCACAGGTTCAGTGCCTTCTTCCTTGCCAGGAGTGAAGATTGATGAAAAAATTATTGTATCATCAACAGGAGCACTATCCTTTAATAAAATTCCAAAAAATTTAGTAATTATCGGTGGAGGTTATATTGGATTAGAAATGGGATCAGTTTGGAGCAGACTAGGTTCAAAAGTTACTGTTGTTGAGTTTCTAGATAATATTATTCCAGAGATGGATAGAGATATTTCTAATGAATTTTTAAAAATTTTAAAAAAACAAGGAATTAATTTTGAATTAGATTCAAAAGTAACTGCTGTTTCTGTAACAAAAAATAAAGCTATAGTAGATTTTACTAATAATAAAACTAGCAAAAGAGAAAGAATAGAATGCGATAATGTTTTAGTTGCTGTAGGAAGAAAACCAAACATTGGATCTGAAGTAATTAAGATAGGAATTAAATTAGATAATAATAAAAAAATTAAAATTAATGAAAAATTTGAAACATCAATTAAAAATATTTATGCAATAGGAGA
>CEUZ01284961.1_pt1 | contig 11314 bp, 10 predicted proteins | sample 361511 | NCBI WGS metagenome assembly CEUZ01 (sample SAMEA2622822, study PRJEB7988) | marine metagenome | biome: marine biome (ENVO:00000447); feature: surface water layer (ENVO:00002042); material: "saline water (ENVO:00002010), including plankton (ENVO:xxxxxxxx)" | depth 5 m
TAAAAAAAAGTTAATCTTTTTGGTTTTAAATTATATTCATAAGAAGAGCTCCAAGAAAGTTTAGGGATTTTTTTAAGCGTTAATGCATAGATTATATTTTTTAGCATAAATTTCATTTTATTTATCACATTTCATAATTGCTACAAAGAATCGATGGGGATGGGTTGAGTACCACATGAGTAGCACAGATCTGCGTAACAGTGCGTTTTGTCTCTAGGTTATACTTAAATAGATTCTAAGGTATTGCCTTGTTTGTCGGAGTTAATCGTATACAAACGAGTTCCTTCAAAATGACTCATCTATGATTAGGAATCTAGTACTCTATTCTAATGAACCACGGCACCCCTAGTAAAATTAAATGTATTAATATATTAATAATTTATTAATATGAGAAAAGTAGCGATTTTTATTGCTGCTGGCACTGGTATGGGTGCTGACGCAGCAAAATATTTATCTTCAAAAGGTTATGATATTGGTATTATGTCTTCATCTGGTAAAGGTGAGAAATTAGCAAAATCATTAAATGGAGTCGGATACACTGGATCTAATCTTTTAAAAAAAGATATTGATAACTTCATTAACAAAGTGATTAAAAAATTTGGCAGAGTTGATGTTCTCATAAATAGTGCTGGTCATGGGCCAAAGGGACAAATATTAGAAATTTCAGATGAAGAGTGGATAAAGGGCATGGAAATATATTTTCTTAATGTCGTGAGAGCTTTAAGATTAATTACCCCGATTATGCAAAAACAAAAAAGTGGTTCTATAATAAATATTTCTACATTTGCTGCTTTTGAACCTGACTCAAATTTTCCTACATCAGGGGTATTTCGTTCAGGTCTTGCATCTTTTACAAAGCTTTACTCAAATAAATATGCAAAAGATAATATTAGAATTAATAACATATTACCTGGCTTTATTGATAGTCTTGCAGAAAAAGAAGAATTTAAAAATAGAATTCCCTTAAAAAGATATGGGAAGGTTAGTGAAATTTCTTCTGTTATTGAATTACTTGCCTCTGATGGAGGATCGTATATTACTGGTCAAAATATCCGTGTGGACGGAGGAATAACAAAGTCTGTATAAATCTTAGTAAAAGATGAAATGAGTCGAAAATCAATAACAGCAATTCAAAAAATAAAAAAATTTGGAAAAATAACATGCTTAACCGCTTACACATCTTCAATAGCTAAAATTGTAGATAAGCATGTAGACATTATTCTCGTAGGAGATTCACTGGGTACAGCTTTGTATGGTATGAAAAATACTCAAGAAGTTACCCTAGGCATGATGATGAACCATGGTAGAGCAGTATTTAATTCCTCCCAGCAAGCCTTTACAATTATAGATATGCCATATCAAACATATAAGAACAAAAGGGAGGCATTGATTAATGCAAAAAAATTATTAAAATTTACTAGATGTCAATCTGTTAAAATTGAAACTGATAAAAATAATGTTCATATTGTAAAACATTTAAAAAATAACAATATTAATGTTGTATCTCATATTGGGATAACGCCACAAAAACATAAAAATTTTAGTAAAATTCGTTCAGTAGGAAATACTGTTTTAGAAATTCAAAAAATATGCAAACTTGCTGTAGATTTAGAAAAAGCAGGTTCGTCTCTTATAATTCTTGAATGTATTAAAGCAAATGTAGCTAAAGAAATAACCAAATTGCTAAGTATTCCCACTATTGGTATAGGGGCGTCTGTAAATTGTGATGGTCAAGTTCTCGTAATTAATGATATTTTGGAAACTAATAAAAGTGTAAGAAAACCAAGATTTGTTAAAAATTATTCTAAATTAAATGTAGAAATTGAAAATGCTGTAAAAAAATATTGTTATGAGGTAAAAATGAAAAAGTTTCCAACAAAAAAAAATAGTTATTAATTTAAGAATATTAATTATAGTTAAGTAGAATATTAATATAGATTAGAAAAAAAATGAAAAAAGACTCAGTAAGTAGAAAATTTTGTGTAGCTCCCATGATGGGATATACAACTCCTCATGCACGAAAACTTTATAGAATATTATCAAAAAAAACGTTTCTTTTTACTGAAATGATAGCATCAAATACTTTACTTCACTCAAAAAAAAAAGATTTAATAATTGAAAATAATTTACAAAATCCAATTGCACTTCAGGTAGGAGGCGCTGATATAATTGAATTATCAAATTGTGCAAAAATTGCAGAATCTTATAAGTATGATGAAATTAATTTAAATGTTGGATGTCCAAGTAAAGCAGTCCAAAAAGGAAGATTTGGTGCGTGCTTAATGAAAGAAAAAATATTAGTAAGAAATTGTCTAGAGGAAATGAAAAATGCATCAAATATAGAAGTTTCTATAAAATGTAGAATCGGACTTGGGAAAAATTTTAATTATGATTTCTTCCATGAATTTATTGATGAAATAATAAAGAGTGGAATTAACTTAATATATGTACATGCTAGAAATGCTATATTAAATGGCATTAGCCCTAAAGCAAATAGATCTATTCCACCATTAAATTATAATTTTGTAAAAAGAATTAAATCCGCTTATCCAAAAGTATCTTTCATTTTAAATGGCGGAATTGACAGTTTAGATAAAGCTTTATTGTTATCAAAAGAATATGATGGTGTAATGGTAGGTAGGTTAGTTCAGAACAATCCTTTTTGTTTATCTAAGGTTGATAAAATGTTTTTTAAAAGCTCGGTGAACACAAGCTTCAATGAAAATATAATAATTGATTATTTCAATTATATTAGACCCAAAATAAATAGTGATTCAATTTTTAGATTGCTAAGCCCCCTTCTGCAAATTTTTTTTGGTATACCAAATAGTAAAAAACTTAAATCTGAAATACATACTCAAATGCAAAATTGTGAGTTAACAAAACTTGAAAATATATTCTTAAAGTTTATTAATGATAATCAAGAAATTTCATATTAATTAAAAAGGAATTTGATAAGAAAGACTTAGTATTTCAACTCCAGGATTTTTATCTCCTAGATTAGCATTAGAAATATGGCCAAACGATAAACCTATTCTATTTTGATTTTCTAATTGATAACTTACTTCAAAAGTGGTTCTAAACTCAATATCATTACCAAGCTTTTTTCCATCCCCATCGTCATAATAACCTACTCCAAAACTAGGGGTAAAAATATATCTTGATTCTTTGCCAGTAAATAATGTTCCAAGATTATCTTCCAAATAAATACCTGTAATTAAATAAGAAGCGGAATCTGATGTTAATTCAATTCCTACAAATGGCTTTAAATAAAAAAAATTATCGCTTTCAGGACCTATTTCAATAAGCGAATTGTCAAACCTTCTCTCATATCTAAAATCTGTTGCAGTGTCTGTAGCACTGCCATCAAATTTAACATCATAAATTCCCAAACCAAAAATATCATAGCCCTTTGCAAACAATTTTGAAGGTAAAAAAATTATAAATAAAATAATAATAAACTTTTTAATCATTTAATAATCTATTCTAGAACAAAATTCAAAACGATCAAATAAAAAATAATACTATTATGTATTATAGATTAATATTTTTACCTTTTAAAATAGATATTTTATAATTAAAAAAAATTATTGTGACTCAAATATCTCGATGATTTCTCCAGAATCATTAAAAATGCCAGCAATGATTTTGGGACTATCCAAAGGTTGATGGAATAATGAACAAACAACACGATTTTTGGAGTCTTTTAAATGATTATTTTCAGAAGATTTATATCCTCTAACTATGCGAATAAAAGTATTATAGGGTTTAATCAAATTTGAAAAATTTTGATATCCCCACCAAAAGCAGTCATTTTGCGCAGAAAGTGGACGAGAAACATCAACACCTCTATTTAAAAATAATATTTTTTTTGTGTGAGAAAATGCAGCATGCTTTAAATTAGCAAAATATTGTTTATGGCCTGGCTCTTTTAATAAAGCGCTGTTAATTTTTGATGTTAACTTACTAATTGGTAAAGTGCCTTGTAATGATATATTGATTATGTCATCTTTACCAAAACCATATGAGTTTAAGGTTGTGTCAACCCCGTGATCAAACATCCAAGTGACAATATCATAAGGATTTGGAGCAGTCTGAAGTTGTAAAAGTTTTAAAAACATTTCTTCTTGAGCACCTCTTAAAAAAATAATTTTTTTTGGATCTAGCGTAAATTTTCCCATCAACTTATTACGAAGGTCAATCACACTACTCAATGTTTCTTTTGAATCTGATCCGACACCAATAACATTTCCTAAAAAAATCAAATAATCATCTTTATTAAAATTTTTTAGTAAATATTTTTTTAATGAATTAAAAGCTGATAATCTTGAGTGGATAGATCCTATAGCCCAGATCTTGTTACAATTTTTAATTTCTGAAAAGTTTGTTTCTTTATTCACAAATTATTTATTATATAAAACTGTCTCAATTTTTTCAGTTGCCTGAAAATAATCTGTTTTTTCAACTGCAGCAACTTCTCTTGCTAATCTTTCTAATGCAACTTGAAACATTTGCCTTTCACTATATGATTGTTCAGGTTGACTATTTTTTCTATATAAATCTCTAACAACCTCACCAATTTTTATGGGATCACCTGAAAAAATTTTTGCTTCATATTCTTGAGCTCTTCTACTCCACATGATACGACGAATTTTAGGTTTTAACTTTAAGGTACTAAAAACCTCTTCTATTATTTTTTTAGATGAAATTTTTCTCAGACCTACTTCTACTTGTTTGTCTAAAGGAACTCTTATTGTTAATTTTGCTTGTTCCATTTTAACAACATAAAATTCTGTTTTTATACTTGATATTTCCATTGATTCTCTTTTCATAATTTCCCCAACTCCATGTTTAGGGTACACTACAATTTCACCTATTTTGAACTCATGATTTTTTTTAACTTTCATTTATTTTCCTGGTTTCTCACTAAAGTGGTTCTCTAGCTTATTATTAACATTTTCCCACTCTTTTGCATCAGCTGGAGGTTCTTTTTTTTCAGTAATAACAGGCCATATCTCTGCATACTTTCTATTCAATTCTGCCCATTTTTCCATATCCTCTTCATTATCAGAATGGATAGCATCAACAGGACATTCAGGCTCACAAACTCCACAATCTATGCACTCATCCGGATGAATGACAAGCATATTTTCTCCCTCATAAAAACAATCAACGGGACAAACTTCAACACAATCCATATGTTTACATTTAATACATTTTTCATCTACTACATATGTCATGTTTTAATACTAATCATTAATGTTTAGTTTTTTCATAATTTTTATTTTTGCTTTACCACAATCAAAATCGGAAATATACAACAAGCCTGCCAGTCTTCTAATCAAATTTGTTTCAAAATCATGCACTTTACCATCTTCAAAAATAATTTCCCATAATATTTCTATCAAAGTTATTTTTTTTTCCATTGTAAAAGATTTGTTAATTCTTGAAGTAAAATAATGCAGCGATTTATGATCTTTGATTTCTATTAAACATTTCTTGATCTCTTTTTCCACTTCAACTGGATCTTCATGAAAAATTTCAATCAAAACTTTAGAAATTTTGTTTATTTCTTTTTGTTCAATAACACCATCAACATTCGCTGCTTCGATCATTAATCCACAAAGAAGATTAAGATCGCTTGCTAAGGAATCCTCTGTGTCCTTGGACTGATTAAAAAAAGATTTTAAAGAATTTAACAATTTTACCTAAATATTATTTATGACTTTATTAAAGGAGTTTTTGCAAAACTGCAAAAGGAGAATTCGGGTCAGTTTTTTTGTCTTTTTTTGCAGACTTAGCTTTAATATTAATTGTTGAGGAAGGCTTAACTTTATTTTTTTTTGATTTGGAAACATTAATACTTTTAAGTTTGATTTTTTTATTTATGGATTTTTTATTTAATTTTAAATAAAAAAGCCTTGTTTCTGCAACCTTTATAGCCTCAAAACCGCAATATTTTAAAATATTTGATAATTGTTCAGAATTACAGCCAGCTGGATTCATCAAATCTGCTGATTCAGTAAAAGGACCATATTTTAACTTTTGTCTGGCAACAAAAAAAATTTTTTCAAAAACATCTACCCTTAGTGCAAAATTATTTATACATATATAGCCAATTGCTGACCAATAAGATTCTGGCATTTCAAATTGACTAACAAATGATACTCTTCCATCAGTAGGTAAAGGATAAAAATGATCTTGATCTTGATTGTAAAAAACCTTCCAGAGAATAGCATTTAATTCCATAGGAAATTTTTTTAGTAAATTAGGCATGAAAAAAAACTTTGCACCTATGCGTATCCCCGAATGGGAAATATTCACTTTATCACTTTCAGTTAATTTTTTTATAGTACTAGAATAATCATTAATAAGTAAAGTTCCAAGATCATTAAAAACATTATACATAATGGATCTTACCTCAGAACTTGTTGATTGATCTATTTCAGAAATTACGGACTTATGACTAATTGATATCTTCATATTTAGCCACTCTTGTAACTTTTTAACTATTAATATTTTTTTATCAGATTCTAAAAATTCAGTATTGATTGCATCAGCTAAAGGGGAAAATATTTTCTTACCTTTTGTGACTAAGCCAACAGGTTCTTCGCCCCAATAAATTTTTACCTCTTGATTAATTTTTAGTTTGCTAATGTCTCCAAAACTAAAAGAATCTAAGGGGGCCTTTAAAAAATTATTAATTTTATCTTCTATCATGATACGAATTGATTTTTTGACATGGTTAAATGAGAATAGAGATTTTGATTTTTCAACATTTATTTTTAAATCAAAACCATTAATATATCCATAATTTTGTCCATCTAATTTCACATTATTATTTTCGTCTACTTCAACTTTAACTTCTTCTCCTTTGTTTTTATTATATAGGAAATAACTTGCAGAAAAATCAACAAATCTATTTGTTAAAGATTTATGTAAATAGTCAGATAAATTATTTTCAATTTCTTGAGTTTTATTTTGCCAGAATTCACTATTTTTTAACCATTTTGACTGATTTGCAATATATGTCCAAGTTCTTATATTGGCAATTTTTATAGATAGCTCTTCTATACCGCCATTATAGTTTTCAAACTTATTAATTCTTTCTTTCAACCAATGTTCTGGCAAAAAACCATTATTTTTAATTAATGTTAAAAAAATATTCCTCAATAACAAAATATATGATTCATTTAAAAAATTTTGAAAGTCTGGTATTCTGCATACATTCCATAATAACTTAATATTTTCCGAATTTTTTAAAAGTGGTGAAATTTCTTTATCTTGAATTAAAGAACGAAAATTGAGCTCATCCTCTGCATTTTTTTTATGTATAAAAAAATTTTTAACAGGAAATTGCTTAAGGGAATTTAAAATTGATTCGGTATTTTCAAAATTAATATCTGAATTACGCCAATATATTTTTTGAATACTATCAAAATTATTATCTTCAATTGATCTAATTATTAATGGATCTATTTTACCAACATTTTTTAAAAAACTAAAACTTCCATCATTTAAATATCTTCCAGCTCTGCCTGCTATTTGACCTATTTCAGAAGTGGTTAAATTTCGCTGGTATCTTCCATCAAATTTTTGCAAAGATGAAAATGCAACATGATCAATTTTTAAGTTTAAGCCCATACCTATAGCATCTGTTGCTACTAAATAATCAACTTTTTTTTCTTCATATACTTCTACTTGAGCATTACGGGTTCTTGGACTTAAAGAGCCTAACACTACAGCGGCTCCACCTTTATGAATTCGCAATGTTTCTGCAATTTCATAAACTGAATTTATATTAAAAGCTATAATAGCAGAACGGGGATTTAACTTAGATAAATTTGTTTTCGATGAAAATGATAGGTTTGAAAATCGATTTCTTTTTTGAATTTTAATTTTTGGAAATAATTTTAGTAAAACTTTTTCAATAGTTAGGGATCCTAGAAAAATAGTTTCGTAAGTCCCTCTTAAATTTAGAATACAATCTGTAAAAATGTGACCCCTATCATAGTCAGCAGCCAATTGAATCTCATCGATTACAACACATTCAACTTCAATTTTTTTAGGCATTGATTCAACAGTGCAAAAAAAATATTTAGCATCTTTTGGAAGTATTTTTTCTTCACCAGTAATTAAAGCAACTTTACCAACTCCAAGTTTGGTTACAGCTTTGTCATAATTTTCTCTCGCCAAAAGTCTAAGAGGAAAACCAAAAGCTCCAGATTTATATGAAATTAATCTTTCAAAAGCGAAAAATGTTTTACCTGTATTGGTTGGTCCAAGTAAAGCTAATAGATTAGTATTTTTATACTCCACAAAAAAAATTCTATGATTCTTTTTTAACGATTTTGTCTAATATATATTGTAAAATACCTCCAGATTTAAAATATTCTAGCTCTTTTAATGTATCAATACGACAAAGTAGATTTATTTTTTTTGAATAATTAAGTCCATCAATATTACATTCTATTAATTTATTTGGTGTTATATTAGCTATATCTAAAATAGTAATTTTTTCATCACCTGACAAATCTAATGTTTTTCTATTTTCTTGATTTATAAATTCAAGTGGCAAGACCCCCATACCTATTAAATTAGAACGATGAATTCTCTCAAAAGACTCTGCAATCACAGCCCTAACACCCAACAAACGTGTTCCCTTAGCAGCCCAATCACGGGAAGAGCCGGTGCCATATTCTTTTCCTGCCACAATTACCAGTGGAACTGATTTTTTAGCATATTCCATTGCGGCATCATAAATAGACATTTTTTTATTAGCTATATAACAATGAGTATTTCCTCCTTCAGATTTAATAAGTATTTCATTTTTTAATCTAATATTGGCAAATGTTCCCCTCATCATAATTTCATGATTTCCTCTTCTCGATCCATAAGAATTAAAATTTTCTTTGTTTATTTGTCTCTCAGATAAGTATACTCCAGCAGGACTCTTTTCCTTAATTGCACCTGCGGGTGAAATATGATCAGTTGTTACACTATCTCCTAGTAAAGCTAATATTCTTGCTTGACTTATTGCTTTTGTTGGTTCGGTAAAATTATTTTTAAAAAAAGGGGGCTGTTTTATATAAGTGCTAACATCGCTCCATTTGTAAGTATCTTCTGAACTTGTCTTTATTGAGGTCCAATTTTTATCTCCTGCATATATTTCCCTATATCTATTTTTAAACATATTTGGAGATATGGAAGATTTAATAACAGATTCTATTTCTGCACTTGAGGGCCATATATCTTTTAAAAAAACCTCTTTTCCAGATTTTGATAAACCTATTGATTCTTGTTGTAAATTAACAAGTATATTTCCAGCTAAAGCAAAAGCTACTACGAGTGGTGGAGAGGCTAAGTAATTAGCTGTTACTTCTTGATGAACCCTTCCCTCAAAATTTCTATTGCCTGATAAAACAGAACAAACTGTAAGTTTTTGTTCATTTATTTCTTTTGAGACCCATGTGTCTAAAGGACCTGAGTTTCCTATACAGGTGGTACAACCATAGCCCACCAAATTAAAGCCGATATCATTTAAGTAATTTGACAAATTTGCTTTATCTAAATAGTCACTAACTACTTTACTGCCAGGTGCTAAACTAGTTTTAACCCATGGTTTAATTGTCAATCCTAATTCAACAGCTTTTTTGGCAACTAATCCTGCTGCAATCATAACATGTGGATTTGATGTATTAGTACAACTTGTTAAAGCAGCTATAACTATATCGCCAGATTTTAATTTATTTTCTTTTTTTGAATAAGTTAAGTGTTTATTTACAATAGATTCAAAAGAATGTGGAACATCTTCTAAAAAAATTTTATCTTGGGGTCTTTTAGGTCCTGCAATGGAAGCTTTAACTTCATCCAAATTACATTCTATAATCTCATCAAAATTTATACTGTTATTTTTTTCAAACCATAACTTTTGCTTCTTTGTATATTCTTTTATTATTTCTAAATGTGTTTTATTTTTTCCAGAAAGCTCAAGGTATTGAATAGTTTCTAAATCAGTTGGGAAAAATCCACAAGTAGCCCCGTATTCTGGAGCCATGTTTGAGATAGTAGCTCTATCGGCTAATGATAAATTTTCCAAGCCCTCACCAAAAAATTCTACAAATTTTCCCACAACACCATGTTTTCGAAGCTTTTCAGTAATTGTTAAAACTAAGTCAGTTGCTGTTATACCTTCTTTCAATGATCCTTTAACATTTATACCTACAACTTTTGGAATATTCATTGAAATTGGTTGACCTAGCATTGCTGCCTCAGCTTCTATACCACCCACGCCCCAACCTAAAACTGATAAGGCATTTACCATTGTAGTATGGCTATCTGTTCCAACTACTGAGTCAGGATATAAAAATTTATTATTTTCATAATCTTTTATCCACACTGTTTTTGCAATATTTTCTAAATTAACTTGATGACAAATCCCTGCTCCTGGAGGTACTAAATAAAAATTATTAAAAGAGTTTTGACCCCATTTTAAAAATTCATATCTTTCTTGATTGCGCATAAATTCTTTTTGTACATTTTCATTGAATGCAGATGAATTGCCAAAACTATCTACCATTACTGAATGATCTATAACTAAGTCTACTCTTGAAACGGGGTTTATTTTTTTAGGGTTTATTTTTTTTAATTTAAGAGCATCTCTCATAGCTGCTAAGTCAGCAATGGCAGGTACTCCAGTAAAATCTTGCATTAGTACACGAGTAGGAAAAAAAGCAATTTCAAATTTTTTTTCATTTTTCTTTATATTTGAACAAAAAGAAGAAATCATTTTATCTGTGACTGTTATGCCATCTTCATTCCTAATTAAGTTTTCCAACAAAATTTTTATACTATTGGGAACAAAATTGAGATCAAAATTAAAATAATTAGCTAACAAATTTAGATCAAAATATATAAATTTTTGACCATTTATCTCGATAATTGATTTAGTATTAAAAGTATTAATAGAGTTCATAAAATAAAGAAAATTTTAAATTTATTCTAAAATTTACAAATATTATGTCATAGTGAGAAAGTATAGAGTAAATTTGCATAAAATATTAGAATTCTGCGAAAAATTAACTATTTTTGTTAAAAAAAAATTAAAAAAAAATTTTATTACTCAAATTTTCTTTTTTTCAAAAATTTTTTTAATATTTGGTATTTGAATCATGATAAAGTTATAAAATTACTATATCGTTGACAATCTGCGTAAGTTTTGGGAATAAAAGATAGCCTTTTATGTTTATCACTTAATACAAGTGATTATGGAGGGAGGTTCCTCCAATTAACCCAACACAAGGAGCATCAAATG
>CEUZ01245274.1_pt1 | contig 11303 bp, 7 predicted proteins | sample 361511 | NCBI WGS metagenome assembly CEUZ01 (sample SAMEA2622822, study PRJEB7988) | marine metagenome | biome: marine biome (ENVO:00000447); feature: surface water layer (ENVO:00002042); material: "saline water (ENVO:00002010), including plankton (ENVO:xxxxxxxx)" | depth 5 m
AATGAAATAATTAACATTTTACAAGGTGCTAATATGTGTTTTATTACCGCAGGAATGGGCGGCGGAACAGGAACAGGTGCAGCTCATGTAATTGCAAGAGCAGCAAAAGAATTAAATATTTTAACTGTTGGAGTAGTCACTTTACCTTTCTTATATGAAGGTCCCTCAAGAATGAGAAGAGCTCAACAAGGTTTAGAAGAATTAAGAAGACATGTTGATACTATAATCGTGGTTCCTAATCAGAACTTATTTAAAATCGCAAATGAAGAGACAACTTTTGAATCTTCATTTGAACTATCAAATGATGTTTTGTTACACGGAGTACAAAGTATAACAGATTTAATGGTAAGACCCGGTTTAATAAATTTAGATTTTGCCGATGTTGAATCAGTGATGAGTTCAATGGGCAAGGCAATGATGGGAACAGGTGAAGCCGATGGCGAAGGAAGAGCTGCTAAAGCAGCTGAAATGGCAATAACGAACCCTTTGATCGATGACTATACTTTAAAAGGTGCTAAAGGCTTATTAGTTAATATTACAGGAGGAAAAGATCTTAAATTGTTTGAAGTAGATGAAGCGGTGAACAAAGTAAGAGCCGAAGTAGATCCAGAAGCTGAACTTATTATAGGTGCAATTACTGATCCAGAACTAGATGGAAAGATGAGAGTATCAATTGTTGCAACATCATTAGATGGCCAACAACCTGAATCAAAATCTGTAATTAATATGGTACATAGAATACAGAATAGAAATCCAGGCTACTCAGATTTTTCAAATCTTAGTATGTCAGAATCTTTTAATAATATTCAATCCAATTCAAGCACTCCAATTTCAGAAGGTGCAACAGCACTAAAATTAGAAGAAGAAGTAAATTTAAACAATGGTGCTAATTTAAGTGAAACTCAATACTCAGAAAGAATAAATGAAGCCGACTTATCAACCGATCATACATCAACTGAAACTCTACAAGACACAACTATAAATGAAAATCAAGAGAGTCAAGAAAGTGAACTTTCTAATGGTTTAGAAAACTTTGGTTTGCAAGAAGAAGGAAGTTTCGAACTTTTTGATAATACCAAAGAAAATCAAAATTCATCTGAGCAAGAACAAAAAGATATAGAAGAAGATGAACTCGAAATTCCCGCATTTTTGAGAAGACAAAAAAATTAATGTTCTTCAAAAAAATAGATGAGTGCCACTATCAATCTGGAAAAAAAACACTTTCCTGTATTGCTTGATGAGATAATCAAGATTATTTCCCCTCAATATGGTGGCACTTTTTTAGATAGCACTTTTGGTCAAGGCGGATATACAGAAAAAATTTTAGAAAATTCAACAAATAAAGTAATTGCATTTGATAGGGATGTTAATGCAGTAAAATTATCTAAAAAATTTAAATTACATTTTAAAGATAGGTTTGAATTCAATCATAAAAAATTTAGTGAGATAAAAAATATAAATAATAAAAAAATTAAAGCAGTTATATTTGATTTAGGATATTCAACTGATCAAATATTTGATCAAGAAAAAGGCTTGTCTTTTAATTATAGAGGAAAATTAAATATGAAAATGGGTTTAAATTCTTTTTCAGCACATGCAGCAATTAACAAACTAGACAAACTAGAGCTTGCTAAAATCTTTAAATTTTTTGGTGACGAAAAAGATGCAAAAAAAATCGCCAATGCAATAATAAAAAAAAGGAATTATAAAATACTTCAAACAGAAGATTTAGTTGAAATAATAAATAAAGAAAAAAAAAATTATAATTTTAAAATAAATAAATCTACAAAAATTTTTCAATCTTTGAGAATTTTCGTAAATCAAGAAATTAGTGAATTGATTTTTGGACTTATAAATGCTTATAAATTATTACCAATAAATGGATATATCATTATTGTTACTTTTCATTCAATTGAAGATCGAATAGTAAAATTTTTTTTTAAAAATTATTCTGAGGATAAAAAAATTTCTAGATATTTGCCTGATGAAAAAAATTTTAATAAAGTTTTTGAGATAATAAACAAAAAACCCATCATACCTTCAACTAAAGAAATTACAAAGAATCCTTCTTCAAGATCAGCTAAGCTCCGATTTGTAAAAAAAATAAAAGAAGGAGGAAGTTTTGAGGATTTATTAATAAAGTTTAAAAACCTATTAGAAATTGAAAATATTGGAAAAAAATTATGTTAAAAAAATTTCTTGTTTTGATGATATTAACATTAATAATTTCAACAACTTTTATAAAAAATTACACTAAAAAACTCGATGAAAAAATATTTTCAATTAAAGAAAATATTAATTATTTAAATAGTGTTAAAAAGCTAGTTCAATTAGAACATGATTATCTTAGTTCTCCTGAAAAATTATTGGAATTTAAAAACTTATACTTCTATGAGGAATTAAGTTTTACTTCCAAAGAAAACATAAAAATTATAAACGATAGTAGTCAAATTTATTTTGAATATTTAGAAAAAAATGAATAATGAAAATAATTTATTTAATTTAGAAAACGATTTTGTTAAACTTGGAAGTAAATACGACAAAAATAAATTAAATATATCTTTTAATAGAGCTGCATTTATTTTTTTTATATTTATTCTAATTTTATTTATATTTTCTTTAAAGGCATTTTATTTAACTGGAAAAAAACTACCTGAAAAAAATATAATTAATATAAATAAAGATATTAGAAGTAATATTTTAGATAGAAATAACACTATATTAGCAAAAACAATAATAACGAGAAATATAGGAATTAATCCAAATCTTGTAATAAATAAAAAAAAATTACTTTTAAATTTAAAACTATTATTTCCAAATAAAAATTATGAAATAATTGAAGAAAAACTTAACAAAAATAAATTTTTTTATTTTGCAGAAGAGTTAGATCCCGAAAATTATGAAAAACTTATGATGCTCGGTGATAAATCAATTATACCTGAAAATAGAGTAACAAGAATTTATCCCCAAAAAAATTTATTTAGTCACATAATAGGGCAAATAGATAATGATAATAATGGAGTTTCAGGATTAGAAAAAAGTTATGATAAAAAACTAAAAGAATCAAATTTAGACATAAAACTAACAATTGATATAAATTTACAATATCTAATAAGGGAAGAGCTTATTAAATTTCAAAAAATTTTTAGTAGCATTGGTTCTGCTGCAATTTTAATGAATTCAAGGACTGGAGAAATTTTGTCTTTACTGTCATTACCTGATTACGATCTTAACAAAAGACAATTACTGGAAGATAAGAATCTTATCAATAGAGCTACAAAAGGAGTTTATGAACTTGGATCGGTTTTTAAAACATTTACATATGCTGCAGGTTTAAATGAGGGATTAATAGATCCTGAAACAGAATTTAATAATCTTAAAAAAAAAATATATTGTGGAAAATTTCCTATAAGTGAATACGATGATAAAATTCCTTCAGATTTAACGGCAGAGCAAATCTTAATTAGATCAGGTAATATTGGATCGATTAGAATTGCCCAAAAAGTAGGACTAGAAAAATTCCAAAAATTTTTAAATGATTTAGGAATTTTGAATAAATTAGATTTTGATATTGAGGAAATTGGCACTCCTTTAAAATTTAATTGGGGGAAATGCAAACTTGCAACATCTGCATATGGACACGGAATTACGACAACGCCATTACAATTGGCAAAAGGTTATTCAATAATTTCAAACGGTGGTTATGATATTAAACCTACTTTAATTTTAGATGAAAAAAAAAGGGATATTACTTATGAACAGATTATTTCAGAAGATGTATCAGATAAAGTAAATTTAGCATTAAGAAAGATTGTAACTAACAAAGAGGGTACTGCTAGTTTTGCAAATATTAAAGGTTACGAGGTAGCAGGAAAAACTGGAACAGCACAAAAATCAGTTGCTGGGGGCTATTCAAGAAAAAAGATTAATACTTTTGCCTCTATATTTCCAGCATCAAACCCTCAGTACGTATTAGTTGTTATGCTAGATGAACCAAAACCAAGTAAAGATTATATTTATGAATATAGAGATGATTCAGGGTTGAAAATAAAAGGAACCCAATTCAATACTGCAGGCTGGACATCTGTTGAAGTAACAGGAAAGATAATTGAAAAAATAGGACCTATTTTAGCCACAAAATACTAGGAATTTAAAAAAATGATACTAGGCAAAGTATTTAAAAATATTAATCCAAAATATAAGCAGATTAAATTTAATAATATTAAGTTTAATAGCAAAGAGTGTAAATTTAATGATATTTTTTTTGCAATAAGTGGAAATAAAAAGGATGGAAATAAGTTTATTAATGATGCAATAAAAAATGGTGCGAAAATAATTGTTTCCAATTTAAAGTTTAAAGATTTTAACAAAAAGAATATTTTATTTATTCATAGCAAGGATCCAAGAAATACTCTAGCAGAGGCGGCAAGTAATTTTTATTCAAAAAAGCCAAAAAATATAATTGCTGTTACAGGTACGAACGGAAAAACTTCTATAGCAAATTTTTATTATCAAATATTAAGTTTAAACAAAAAAAAGGTTGCCTCCATAGGAACTCTTGGAGTTTTGTCAGAAAAGTTAAATTTCAAAACTAACAATACAACAATAGATCCAATACATATTTTCAAAATTCTAAAAAAACTTAAAGAACAAAAAGTAAATGATGTAATTCTTGAGGCATCTAGTCATGGATTAAAACAAAATAGATTAAATGGTATAATTTTTAATACCGCTTTATTTACCAATTTATCAAGAGATCATCTTGATTATCATAAAACTTTTAAAGATTATTTAAATTCAAAATTAATTCTATTCAATAAACTTCTAAAAAAAAAAGGAAATATTATATTTGATGATAGAATTGCTCAAGCTAAAGAATTAAAAAAAATTTCAAAAACAAGAAAATTGAAAAATTTTTATTTTGGTTCTGAAAAGGCCTATATAAATGTTTTAAATATCCAAAAAATTAAAAATAAAAAAATAGTATATTTTTTACTTAATAAAAAAAAATATTCTTTTGAAACAGAGTTAATTGGAGAAGTTCAAATTAAAAATCTATTATTTGCTATTGTTGCTGCTACTTTGTCAAAAATAAAAATTAAAAACATTTTAAAATCAATTCATAAAATTAAACCAATTTCTGGTAGGTTAGAAGAAATTGGAAAGATCAAAAATAAATCCAAAGTTATTCTTGATTATGCACATACCCCAGGAGCACTAAAAACAGCAATATTAAATATCAAAGACGAGTATCCTTTGAGTAAAATTTCTTTGGTTTTTGGATGTGGAGGAGATAGAGACAAAGAAAAGAGATCTGTTATGGGAACAATTGCAAGTAAATATTGTGATAAACTTTATATTACTGACGATAACCCAAGACACGAAAATCCTAAATTAATTAGAAAACAAATTAAAAAAGGAATTAAGAAAATTAAATTTTTTGAAATCCCTTCTAGATCTAAAGCTATTTTTAAGGCTGTAGAACAATTGAATTCAGGAGACATATTAATTATAGCAGGAAAAGGACATGAGGATTATCAAGAATATAGAAAAAGAAAATTTTTTTCTGATAAAAATGAAATATTAAAAGCAATAAATAAAAAAAATTTAAATTTATCTAAATCAATTAAAACAAATATTCTTATTGAGAATTTAAATAATAAATATCTAACAAAAAATACTTTAATAAATTTTGCATCAATAAATTCAAAAAAAATAAATCGAAAATCAATTTTTATTGGAGTAAAAGGAAAAAATTTTGATGGAAATTTATTTGCAAATGATGCTTTTCAAAATGGAGCTTTACTATCTTTATCAAATAAAAAATATAAAAATTCAAAAATAGTATTTAATAAACATCCTTTAATTTTTTTTAATCATATAAGCTCAACTTATAGAAAATCTCTGAATGCAAATAATATAGCTATTACTGGATCAGCAGGCAAAACGTCTGTTAAGGAGCTAACAGGCTTTTGTTTAAATAAATTATCAAAAACTTATTTTTCAAAAAACTCATATAATAATAAGTTTGGTGTTCCGTTAAGCATATTTAATGCTCCAGAAAAAGTAAAATTTGTAGTTCTTGAAGTAGGAATGGATAAAAAAGGAGAGATTGATTATTTAACAAAATTAGTTAATCCAAATTTAGGTTTAATAACAAATATATCCTATGCTCATATAGAAAATTTTAAAAATTTGAATGAAATTGCAAAAGCCAAAGGTGAAATAATAAAAAATATTGTTCCAGGCGGAACATTGGTTATCAATAATGATGATAAATATTATAAATATTTTTTTAGTAAAGCAAAGAAGAAAAAATTAAAAATTATTTCTTTTAGTCAAAAAAATAAAAATGCAAATGTTGTATTTTTAAAACAAAAAAAAATTAATAAAAATTATCTAATAACTTTCAAGTTAAATGGAAATGTTAAATCTTTTTTAGTATCTAAAGAATTAGTAAATTATAAACAGAATATACTAGCGTCTTTAAGTATAATCATTAATTATTTTAATATAGAAAAATTAAGTAAAAATTTATTTTTAAATTTTAATATTCCAAGAGGAAGAGGTTCTAAAGTAAATTATACAAAAGGATCAAAAAAATTAAAAATTATTGATGAAAGTTATAATTCAAATCCTCTTTCTTTTAAATTCGCTTTAAAAAAATTCGATGATAACTATAAAGAAAAAAGAAAAAAATTTATTTTGGTTGGTAACATGCTTGAATTAGGTAAATACTCAAAAAAACTTCATATTAAGATTGCAAAATATATAAATAAAGCAAAAGTGAACAAAGTTTATGTATACGGAGATCTAACAAAACATACATTTAACAAATTAAAACCACAAATGAGAGGTAGAATATTAAATAATAGTATGGAGGTTTCAAAATTAATTAAAAAAGATTTGCCAAATGATTGTTATTTAATGGTAAAAGGATCTAACTCTAGTGGTTTAAATAAAATAATTCAAAATCTATAAATAAAACTATGCTTTATAATTTGCTGACAAGCCAAACAGATACATACTCTTTTTTGAACTTCTTTAATTTTTTAACAGTTAGAACAGGACTGGCCACAATTACATCTATGGTAATTGTCTTTTTAATAGGAGATAAATTTATTAGTTATTTCTCAAATAGGAAGATAACAAATCCTATTAGATCTGACGGGCCAGAAGGTCATCTATTAAAAAAAATTGGAACACCTACCATGGGAGGAGTATTAATATTGATTGGATTATTTTTTGGAGTATTTTTATGGGCCGATCTTTATAATCCATATAATTGGTTATTAATATTTATAACTTTTTCTTTCGGAATTTTAGGTGCATTTGATGATTATAAAAAAATCAAAAATAAAAATTCAAAAGGTATTTCTTATAGAATCAAGCTTGTAGTTCAAATAGCTTTAGGTTTAATTTCCATATTAATATTATATAACTTTATAAATTCTGAGCAGATCACATATTTATATTTTCCATTTTTTAAGAATTTAGTAATCAACTTGGGTTGGTTTTTTATTCCTTTCTATTTATTTGTAATTGTTGGTTCATCAAATGCTGTAAATCTTACAGATGGTCTTGATGGCTTAGCGACTGTACCAGTAATTTTAGTGGCAGCATGTTTTGCGTTTATTAGTTATGTTTCAGGAAATATTATTTTTGCTAATTATTTATTAATTCCATACATTGAAGGAGTTGGAGAAGTGTCAGTTTTTTGCGGAGCTATCATTGGGTCATCAATAGGTTTTCTTTGGTTTAATGCACCTCCGGCAAAAATATTTATGGGTGATACTGGTTCACTAGCCTTAGGCGGATCCTTGGGAGCTATAGGCATAGTTACTAAACACGAGATAGTATTAGCTATAACAGGCGGGCTTTTTGTTTTAGAAGCTGCCTCTGTAATTGTGCAGGTCATTTCTTACAAACTCACTGGAAAAAGAATTTTTATGATGGCACCTATCCATCACCATTTTGAAAAAAAGGGGTGGGCAGAGTCAACTGTAGTTATTAGATTTTGGATTATATCACTTATTTTAGCCTTAATAGGACTCGCAACATTAAAATTAAGATAATGTTTGGTCAACAAACTTTTATTAATAAAAAAATATTAATTTATGGGCTAGGAATTTCTGGTAAATCTTGTCTTAAATATTTATCTAATAATAACGAAATTACAGTTTATGATGACAATCTATCTCTAAAAAACAAAAAAAATAAAAGTTTTTTTTTAGGTAAAAATATAATAGTTAAAAAAAAATTTGATTTCATTGTTTTAAGTCCAGGAATTAATATAAAAAAATGTAAACTTAGAAATTTTTTATTTGATAATCAAAAAAAAATAATCACAGAACTTGATATTTTTTATTTAATTTTTCCTAAAAATATTAAAATAACAATAACAGGTACCAATGGAAAATCCTCATCCTGTAAAATGCTATATAATATATTCAAATCAAATAAGTTAGATGTCAGATTGGTTGGAAATATTGGAAATCCCCCACTTTTAGAGAAAAAAATAGGCCAGAAAACAATATTTATAATAGAAGCATCGTCATATCAAATTTTCTATAGCCAATTTTTTAGAACTGATTACGCTGTTATTTTAAATTTAAGCTCAGATCATTTAGAAAGACATGGAAATATATATAATTATGCTAAAGCAAAACTTAAATTGATTATTAAACAAAATGAAAATAATTATTCATATATTGAAAGTAACAATTTGCTAATCAATAAACTAATTTTAAAAAAAAATATTAAATCTAAAGTTACTAAATTAAAGTATAATAAAAAAAATTTTTTTTTAAAAAAAATAAATAACGAATATTTATTAGATGAAAATAATTTAAATAATATCCATTTTATTTATTCAATATGTAAAAAATTTAGACTTTCAGATAAAAGTATATTTAAATCTTTAAATAAATTCCAAGGATTATCTTTTAGAAAACAAATTATTTATAGAAATGATACTTTAATGATTATTAACGATTCTAAATCCACAAGTTTTTCTTCTACAATTAGACTTCTATCGTCTTACAAAAATATTTATTGGATAGTTGGCGGTTTGTTTAAAAAAGGTGATAAATTTAAATTAGAGAGTAAATATTATAAAAATATTAAAGCATATATAATCGGATTAAATAAAAATTTTTTTGTTAATCAATTTAAAAACAAGATTCAATATAATTATTATAAGAAGTTAAAAGATGCTATATTTGAAATAAAAAAAGATATGAAGAATGATTTAAATAAAAAAACGATTTTATTTAGTCCAGCCGCAGCATCATTTGATCAATTCAAAAATTTTGAAGAAAGAGGAATTTATTTTAATAGAATTATAAAAAGAGTAATTTTAAATAAGCATAGATGATAAATAAAATAAACATTTATGATAATTATTATAGCTGGTGGAAAAATATTGATAAAACAATATTAATTCTAATTATTTCGTTTTTTATAGCAGGTTTATTTTTTTCTCTAGTCTCAACTTCATTAATAGCTTCAGATAGATTAAATACTAATTCTTATTATTTCTTTGTAAAACATCTAACTTTTATTTTTTTAGGATTATCTGTAATGTTTTTATTTTCACTAGTGAAAGAAAATTACTTAATTAAATTATCAATGATATTTTTTATTTTATCGTTCTTGTTTGTTTTGTTAGTTCCTATAATTGGAGTAGAAGTTAAAGGTTCAAGAAGGTGGTTAGACTTGCCATTTTTACCAAGATTTCAACCGGTAGAATTAATTAAACCATTTTATATTGTAATTTTGTCATCAATATTAAATCATGATAAATATAATTTATATTTTAAATATTTATTAACATTATTATTAATAGTTCCAATAATTTTACTGTTAATATCGCAACCAGATATAGGTCAATCCATATTAATAATTTTAACGTGGTTAGCTTTAGTTTTCGTATCAGGAATTAACTTAATTATATTTTTTGGTTTATTTGGGATTTTTATTTTATTGATATCGTATCTTATTTTTTTTGTTGAAAAGTTTAATTATATCAAAATTAGAATTTCTGCTTTTTTTGATAACTCATCCAATAATAACTTTCAATCTGAGAAAGCATCAGAAGCAATAATAGATGGTGGTTTTTTTGGAAAGGGCATAGGAGAAGGTACTTTAAATTCAAAAATTCCAGAAGCTCATACCGATTATATTGTATCTGTTATTGCTGAAGAGTTTGGAATAATAATAATTCTTTTGATAATGCTTTCATTCATATTTTTTGCCTACAACATTTTTAAAAAAATTAAGGATACAAATGAAAATTTATTTAAGATGATACTAATTGGATTAATTTCTCTAATAATGATTCAGGCCTTTGTGCATGTTGGAGTCAATCTAAAAGTATTACCAACAACTGGAATGACACTTCCTTATTTAAGCTATGGAGGCTCTTCAATAATTAGTATTTCAATTATTTCAGGAATAATATTAAATCTAACGAAAAGAAGAGTTAATTAATTGAAGAAAATTTTAATATCAACAGGTGGTTCAGGAGGTCATGTTGTTCCTGCGTTAAATTTATATAGTCATTTAAAAAATGAATTTGATGTAAGACTTTATACTGATGCAAGAGGAGTAAAATATATTCCAAAAGAAATTAAAAAAACAATTTTTGAAGTAAAAAAAATACCTGAAAAAAAATATCTTTTTCTTTTTAAAATTATTTTTTTATTTTTCGCTTTTATTAAATCATTTATCCATTTTATTGGAAATAAAATTGACATTGTAATTAGTACCGGTGGCTATATGTCCTTACCGCTAGTCTTAGCAGCCAAAATATTTAATAAAAAAATAATTTTATTTGAGCCTAATTCAATAATAGGTAGATCAAATAAAATTTTATTGAGATTTTCTTCTTACGTATTTTGTTACGATATGGATATTTTTGAAAAAGGTGATGACAAAATAGCAAAGCATGCGCATAAAGGAGTTTTGATCGATCCGATTTTAAGTAATTGCTTTTATTCTAAACAAAATAAAAATATAAATGATATAAAAGATAATACATTTAAAATTTTAATAATGGGTGGGAGTCAAGCATCTTTATTTTTTAGTAAATATTTAAAAAATGAAATTATTCAACTATCAAAAAAATATAAAATAGAAGTAGCTCAACAATTATCATCAGATTTCGATATTGATAATTACAAAAAAGAATATGATAAAAATAATATTAAAAATGATTTATTTTTTTTTGAAAAAAATTTTTTATGTAAAAAAAACAACTTTGATATTGCTATAACAAGAGCTGGAGCATCATCATTAGCTGA
>CEUZ01238894.1_pt1 | contig 11302 bp, 9 predicted proteins | sample 361511 | NCBI WGS metagenome assembly CEUZ01 (sample SAMEA2622822, study PRJEB7988) | marine metagenome | biome: marine biome (ENVO:00000447); feature: surface water layer (ENVO:00002042); material: "saline water (ENVO:00002010), including plankton (ENVO:xxxxxxxx)" | depth 5 m
ATTTATTATATTAAGTAGAGTTTTATGATTTCAAAGTTTTTATTTCAAAAAAACAATATATTTATATTATTCCTTTTATTTTTTTCTATATTTATTAATCAACATTATGGAAACCGCGGTGTTGATCCAATGGACAGCTTTCATTTTTTTGATTCTGGGTATCGTATTTTAAATGGTGAAGTTCCTTTTATTGATTATTGGTTAGTAAAAGGAGTATTAATGGATTATATCCAGGCTATTTTTTTTTATATATTTGGTATTAGTTGGAAAAGCTATGTATTGCATGCTTCTTTATTTAATGCACTATTAACAATCAGTACTTTTTTTGTATTAAAGAATTTTAAACTTAAAACCGAATTTTGTTTTTTATATTCTCTTCTTTTTTCAATACTTGCTTATCCTTCAAGCGGCACACCTTTCATAGATCATCACTCAGCATTTTTTTCTTTATTGGCTATTTATAGCTTTTTATTAGCAATAAATAATAAAAAAAAATTATTTTGGTTTCTTATTCCACTTTGTTTATTTTTAGGCTTTTTGTCCAAACAAGTTCCCGCAGCATATATAATTATTTTGATTAGTTTAGTTTTAATTTTTTATTCATTTGTGCAAAAAAAAATTAATTATATAAAATATTTTTTTTCTAGTTCTATCTTTTTTCTTATTTTGATTTTATTTTTTGGTAAATCGCAGGGAATAACATTATCTTCTTTTTTAGAACAATATATTTTTTATCCTCAATCAATAGGTTCGGAGAGATTTAATAATCTATCATTTACATATAGAGGTTTTATTGACCATTTTAAATTTATATATTTATCAATTGCGCCACTTTTTTATTTTAATATTAAAAAAATTTTAACAGAGAAAAACTATATAAAAAATAATGATTTTTATGTTTTTGTGCTTTTACTTGCTTTAACAATTTCTTTAATTTTTCACCAGCTATTAACTAAAAATCAAACATTTATTTTTTTTCTAATTCCTATTCTATGTGCATTTTCTCAAATTAGTTTAGGTCAAAATAAATTAAAATTTAAAAAATTAATAACTTCTTTTATTATTTTAGTTTGTATATTTTCTACAGCAAAATATCATTTAAGATTTAATGAACATAGAAAATTTCACGAAATGAAAAATGTTAATTTTAATTTAACAATTGATTCCAAAAAGATTGATAAAAAATTTTCTGGTTTAAATTGGATTTCACCAGGTTTTGCCGAAAATCCTATAGATGAAATAAATATAATTAATCAAATCAAAAGTATTTTGAAAAAAGATCAAAGAAATAAAATGGTTATAACCAATTATTCTTTTTTATCGGCAATATTAGATCAAAAACTTCATTCGCCTAGCAGAGTTTATACTGGAGATGGCACAACACACCCTCTTAAAGGCAATAAATATGCTATAAAATATAAAGAACTAATTGATAATGTGATTTCAAAGAATAATATTTCAGTTATATATATTATGAATACAACTAATGAGAATATTAATTTTCATTACGTTGAATCATATCAATATTGTTCTGAAGAAATTTTCTTACTTAAAGAATTAAAGAGCTATGAATTAAAAAACTGTAATAATTGATTTTTCCAAAATGAATATTCACGAATATCAAGCTAAGCATTTACTAGAAGAATTTGGTGCACCCGTGCCCAAAGGGGTAATGATTAACGACGTAGAACAAATTAAAGAAAAAATTAAAAATTTGACTTCAAAAAATTTGGTTATTAAAGCCCAAATCCATGCTGGAGGAAGAGGAAAAGCGGGCGGCATTAAGTTAGTCAATACAAAAGAAGATTTAATTAAACAAAGTTCAATAATGCTAAAAAAAACTTTAGTTACGCATCAAACTGGAAAAAAGGGTAAAAAAGTTAAAAAAATATACATTGAAGAAGTTACAAAAATAAAAAAAGAACTTTATTTATCCTGCTTAGTTGATAGAGCATCTTCCAAAATTGCTTTTATAAGCAGCTTAGAGGGAGGCGTTGATATTGAAAATGTTGCAAAACATAATCCTGAAAAAATTATAACAACAAAATTTAATTTAAAAGATGAAATAAATGATAATGATATTCAAAATATTATTAAAGTTTTTAATTTTGACAATAGACAAAGTGATGAAGCAAAAAAATTAATTAAATCAATTTTTAATATTTTAATAGAAAAAGATGCAAGTTTAATTGAAATAAACCCTCTAGTAGTAACTGAGTCAGGAAAGCTTTGTTGTTTAGATGCAAAGATTAATTTTGATGATAATGCTATGTTTAGAAGACCAGAAATATTGAAGCTGCGAGATTTAAATGAGGAAGATCCACTCGAAGTGGAAGCGCGTGAATATGATTTAGCTTATATTAAACTTGATGGCACCATTGGATGTATGGTTAATGGGGCTGGACTAGCGATGGCAACGATGGACATAATAAAATTATACGGAAAAGAGCCAGCAAATTTTTTAGATGTAGGTGGTGGAGCTTCAAAAGAGAAAGTTATAAAAGCTTTTAAAATTATTCTATCTGATAAAAATGTAAAAGGCATATTAATAAATATTTTTGGAGGAATAATGCGATGTGATGTTTTGGCAAAAGGAGTAGTAGAGGCTGCAAAAGAAAATAAATTAAAAGTGCCCCTTGTTGTAAGATTAGCCGGCACAAATTTTGAAGAAGGAAAAAAAATTCTTAAAAATTCAAATTTAAAAATTTTATCAGCAGAAGATTTAAATGATGCAGCAAAAAAAATAGTAGAGGCTGTTAAATAAGATGTCAGTTTTGATTAATAAAAATACCAAAGTAATTTGCCAAGGTTTTACTGGTCATCATGGAACTTTTCATTCTGAGCAAGCTTTAAAATATGGAACTAAACTTGTCGGTGGAGTTACTCCAAAAAAGGGAGGGCAAAAACATCTGGGGCTTCCAGTTTTTAACACAGTACACGAAGCAAAAGAAAAAACTAAAGCTGATGCTACAATGATATATGTTCCTGCTAAATTTGCTGCTTCAGCGATATTTGAAGCTATAGAGGCACAAATTGAGATAATAGTTTGTATAACAGAGGGAATACCTACGCTTGATATGATTAAAATTAAGCAAGCTCTTAGAGAAAGTGAGAGCAGGCTTATTGGCCCTAATTGTCCTGGAATAATTACGCCTGAGGAATGCAAAATTGGAATTATGCCAGGCAATATTCATAAAAAAGGTTCTGTTGGTATTGTTTCAAGATCAGGAACTTTAACTTATGAAGCAGTGGCGCAAACCACAGCTAATGGCTTGGGTCAATCAACATGTATAGGAATAGGCGGGGATCCAGTTAACGGCACAAGTTTTATAGACTGTCTAGAATTATTTTTAAAAGATCCAGATACCAATTCAATTTTAATGATAGGTGAAATTGGTGGCACTTCAGAAGAAGAGGCTTCTGAATTTATTAAATCTTCAAAAATCAAAAAACCTATAGTTGGATTTGTTGCTGGAGTAACTGCACCTCCAGGAAGAAGAATGGGGCATGCCGGGGCAATAATTTCTGGAGGAAAAGGCACCGCAAAAGACAAAATTGAAAAAATGAAATCTTGTGGTATTAAAATAGCAAATTCACCAGCAGAAATTGGTAAAACTTTATATGAAAAACTAAATAGGTAATTTTTATAATTTTATGTTAAAATATAATTTAATTTTAAGATAAATGGCCTCAATTAAAGATAATACAATTTTTGACAAAACATCGTTTTTGGAGGGTAGCAACAGTATTTTTATAGAAGAGCTTTATCTAAATTATTTAAATGATCCTAAAACTGTTCCGGAAAGTTGGGCAAAATTTTTTAATGGCTTAAATGATGATAAAAAAATTGTTCGTGATGAAATATTAGGACCAACTTGGTCACCTAGAAAAAGCAATATATTTAAGTCTAATATTGGAGAGCAAAATTTATCAATCAATAAAAACAATTTAGAAAATGGCAAATCGGTATCCCAAGAAAGTTATGAGAAAGAGAAAGCACAATCAGTAAAAGCTATTGCTTTAATCAGAGCATACAGGATAAGAGGTCATCTTATCGCAAACCTTGATCCACTTGAGATGATGGAAAGAAAATATTTACACGAACTTCATCCAGATGATCATGGATTTAAAAAAAATGATTATAACACCAAGATTTATTTAAATGGTTTTTTAGATCGTGATTATGCAACTATAAGCGAAATAGTTTCATTTTTAAAAAAAACTTATTGTTCTACTTTAGGAGTAGAATATATGCATATTTCAGATCCTATTGAAAAAAAATGGTTCAGAGAAAGAATGGAAAAAACTGAAAATCAGTTAAAATTTACACCAAATGGAAAAAAAGCAATTCTAAATAAATTAATACAAGCAGAAGGTTTTGAAAAATTTTTGGCTGTTAAATTTGTTGGAACAAAACGTTTTGGATTAGATGGTGCAGAATCTTTAATTCCCGCTCTTGAGCAAATAATAAAACGCGGAGGTCAACTCGGAGTAAAAGAAGTTAAAATTGGAATGCCACATCGAGGAAGACTAAACGTTTTGGCAAATCTTTTGCAAAAATCTTATAAAAGAATTTTTAATGAATTTGCTGGCGAATTCAGTTCTGTTCCGTCAGATTCTACAGGGGACGTCAAATATCATCTTGGCGCGAGTAGTAATAGAGAATTTGATGGAAATCTCGTTCATGTTAGCTTAACTGATAATCCTTCACATCTCGAAGCTGTAAATCCTATTGTTTTGGGACAAACTCGCGCTAAACAATTTTTTCATAAAGATAAAAAACGCCAAAAAGTTGTTCCAGTTTTACTTCATGGCGATGCAGCATTCGCAGGCCAAGGAGTAGTGGCAGAATGTTTTGCAATGTCAGGTTTACGTGGCCACAATACGGGAGGAACTATTCATATTATTGTAAATAATCAAATTGGCTTTACTACAAATCCAAGATTTGCCCGATCATCTCCTTATCCATCTGATTTAGCAAAGATGGTTCAAGCGCCTATTCTTCACGTTAATGGTGATGATCCAGAGGCAGTTGTGCACTCAGCAAAGATTGCTATGGAATTTAGACAAAAATTTAACAGAGATGTAGTTATAGATATGATTTGCTATCGTAGATTTGGTCACAACGAAGGTGATGAGCCATCTTTTACACAGCCTTTAATGTACAAAAAAATTAAACAACACCCAACCACTCTCAATGTGTATGCAGAAAAATTAATAAAGGAAAATACTCTTTCTAAAGAAGAATTTGATAAAATGAAAAAAGATTTTAGAAATCTCCTTGATGAGCAATTTAAAAATGCAAAAAATTATAAGCCTAAATTGGAGTGGTATGAAGGTGTATGGAGTAGATTTAAGCCAGAAAAAGGCAAGGATAGGCGTGGAATAACAGGTGTATCAGAAGCAAAAATAAAAAGCATTGGTGAAAAGATAACACATATTCCTTCAAATTTTGATGCACATCCAACAATAAGAAAAATTTTTGAAAATAAAAAAAAGATGTTTAGCTCAGGTAAAGGATTTGATTGGGCAACGGCTGAACAATTAGCGTTTGCTACTTTATTAGAGGAAGGTTATCCAGTAAGACTTTCCGGGCAAGATTCTGGGCGAGGGACTTTTTCTCAAAGACATTCTGTACTTAGAGATCAAAAAAATAACAATTATTATACACCATTAAATAATATTTCTAAGAAGCAAAAACGTTTTGAAGTTATTGACAGTTTACTTTCTGAGTTAGCAGTACTTGGTTTTGAACATGGATATGCTCTATCCGAACCAAAAACACTTGTAGCATGGGAAGCTCAATTTGGAGATTTTGCAAATGGAGCTCAAGTTGTTATAGATCAATTTATTGCTTCTGGGGAAAGAAAATGGTCAAGAGCTAGTGGTTTAGTTATGTTATTACCACACGGTTATGAAGGCCAAGGACCCGAACATTCATCTGCGAGATTGGAGAGATTTTTGCAACTTTGTGCTCAAGAAAATTTGCAAGTTATCAATTGCACAACGCCAGCTAATTATTTTCACGCACTAAGAAGACAAATTCATAGAGAGTTTAGAAAACCTCTCATAATTATGACACCTAAATCTTTATTGCGAAATAAAAAATGTGTTTCTGACATAGAAGATTTTACAAAAAAAAATTCATTTCACAGAGTGCTTACTGATCATGCTGAAATTAAAAATTATAATCTTTTAGAACTTACGAAAGATAAAAAAATAAAAAAGGTTGTAATGTGTTCAGGAAAAATTTATTATGATCTCTTAGAAGCAAGAGAAAAAATAAAAAATGACAAAGTGTTCTTGGTTAGGATTGAACAGCTATATCCCTTTCCAGTAAAAACACTAGCTCAAACATTAAAAAGATTTAGAAAAAAAGCAAAATTTTATTGGTGCCAAGAAGAACCGCAAAATATGGGAGCTTGGAATTCAGCTAGAAATTATATTGAATGGGCATTAAGCTACGTTGAGGCCGAAGACAGGGTGGTTAGATATATTGGAAGAAAACCAGCCGCTTCGCCAGCTACTGGATACATAAAAAGGCATATTGACCAACAAAAGCAAATAGTAGAAAAGGTACTTAGTTAGATTATGTCGAATCAAATTTTAGTACCATCTTTGGGAGAATCTATAACAGAAGCTACAGTTTCCAGATGGCTTAAACAAGTAGGAGAAGAAGTTGACTCTGACGAACCTTTAGTTGAGCTGGAGACAGACAAAGTAAATATAGAAGTTCCTTCTCCTTTACGAGGCACTTTATCTTCAATCAAAGTTAAGGAAGGTGACACAGTAGAAGTTGGAGCTTTGCTAGGCTTAGTTAATGAAGGCAAATCTTCTAAAATCGAAACAACTCAAGAAAAACCAAGACAAATTGAACTGGCACCAAAAAAAACAAAGGACATTAAAAAAAAAGCAAGTTCAGCTAAACGAGAAACTTTAGCTCTTGTAGATGAAGACACGAGTGATGTAGAAGAAGATACAAGTGACAATTCCAATGGCGCTTTAATTTTGGATACCCTAGTTGAAGAAGATAAAAGTGAAGTTAAAGCAGAAAAATATATACCTCCAAAAACTAGAAAAAATTTATCTCCAGCAGTAAGAAAGATAGTTGAAGAAAATAAAATCGACGTATCAAACTTAGAAGGAAGTGGTAAAGATGGAAGAATAGCTAAAGGCGACCTAATAAATTTAATGGGCAACACTCCACAGCCTTCTAAACGTAAAACAACACATGGACCAGAAGAACGTGTTAAAATGTCAAGATTAAGATTGACTATAGCCAAGAGATTAAAGGAAGCACAGGATAGCGCTGCTATGCTTACTACTTTTAATGAAGTTGATATGCAAAATATCATTCAAATGAGACAAGACTACCAAGAAGATTTTAAAAAGAAATATTCTGTAAAATTAGGTTTTATGTCTTTTTTTGTAAAAGCAAGTGTTGTTGCTTTAAAAAATTTTCCCGCAGTAAATGCTGAAATAAACGGAGATCACATAATTTATAAAAATTACTATAATATTTCTGTAGCAATAGGTACTGATAGAGGACTGGTAGTGCCAGTAGTAAGAAAAGCAGATGAGCTATCATTTGCTGATATAGAAAGAAATATTTCTTTATTATCAGAAAAAGCTAAAAAGGGAAAAATAACTATCAATGATCTTCAAGGCGGAACTTTTACTATTAGTAATGGTGGTATTTACGGTTCAATGTTATCTACTCCAATTTTAAATCCACCTCAAACTGGTATTTTAGGCATGCATAATATTGTTGAGAGGCCAGTAGCAAAAGATGGCAGTGTTGTTATAAGACCAATTATGTATTTAGCTCTATCATATGATCATAGAATAATTGATGGAAAGGAAGCTGTATCTTTTTTAAAAACTGTTAAAGAGTGTCTTGAAGAACCAAGAAGATTATTTTTAGACCTTTAAAATAATGAATAATAATTTTGATGTAATAGTAATTGGGTCTGGTCCCGGAGGCTACGTATGCTCTATCAGGTGTGCTCAATTAGGACTTAAAACAGCCTGCGTTGAATCAAGAAAAACATTAGGCGGCACTTGTTTAAATATAGGCTGTATACCTTCAAAAAGTCTACTTAATCTGTCAGAAATATATAACAAGGCTAAGCAAGAATTTAGTAATTTAGGCATTGAAACTAGTGGCGTTAAACTAAATCTATCAAAAATGATGAATAATAAAAACAAGTCAATAATTACTCTAACAAAAGGAATAGAGTTTTTATTTAAAAAAAATAAAATAACTCATCTAAAAGGTATGGGATCGATTAAAGGAAAAAATATAGTTACAGTTACTGATGATTCAGGAAAAAAAATCGATTACAAGGCAAAAAAAATTATAATAAGTACAGGCTCCTCACCAAGTTCATTGCCTGGAATTAAGATTGACGAAAAAATTATATGTTCATCTACGGGAGCTTTATCTTTTGAAAAAGTTCCTAAAAATTTAGTAATAATTGGAGGAGGATACATAGGTTTAGAAATGGGTTCAGTGTGGAAAAGGTTGGGTTCGAACGTAACAATTATTGAATATTTACCTAAAATTGTACCGGAAATGGATGAAGATATTTCGAATGAGCTTTTAAAAATTCTTCAAAAACAAAAAATAAATTTTAAACTTTCTTCAAAAGTTACAAGTGTAAATATTTTAAAAGATCATGCTATTGTTGATTTTACGAATAATACAAATGACAAAAGAGAAAGAATAGAATGTGATAAAGTTTTATTAGCGGTCGGAAGAAAGCCTAATTTTGGTAATTTAGATCTGACTAAACTAGGTATTAAATTAAACAATGAGAAGAAAATTCATGTAAATAAAAAATTTGAAACATCCGTAGACAATATTTATGCAATAGGCGATGTTATTAATGGCCCAATGTTGGCACATAAGGCCGAAGAAGAGGGAATAGCAGTTGCAGAAATAATTGCCGGGCAGGCTGGACATGTAAATTACAATGTAATTCCTGCTGTAATTTATACTTCACCAGAAGTAGCTTCAGTTGGTAAGACTGAACAACAACTTAAAAAAGAAAATATTAAATATAAAATTGGAAAATTTCCATTTCTGGCTAATTCAAGAGCAAAAGTTAATAATGATTCTGAAGGATTTGTTAAAATTATTGCAGATGAAAAAACTGATAAAGTTTTAGCTGTTCATATGATTGGCCCGCACGTCGGCGAGATGATTGCCGAACTAGCTTTAGCAATGGAATTTGGAGCATCAGCTGAAGACATAGCTCGTACATGTCATGCCCATCCAACGCATACCGAAGCTATTAAAGAAGCAGCAATGGCAGTAGATAAAAGACCAATACATTTTTAATATTTTATAAAATTATGATTAAAGCGATGATACTTTCTGCCGGATATGGCAAAAGATTAAATCCTCTTACACTTAAATGCCCAAAGCCTTTACTAAAAATAGGAAACGAAACATTATTATCTAATACAATAAAGTTTTTAGAACACTCGGGAATAAAGGAGGTTGTTATTAACGTCCATTATTTAGGGCAACAGATTCTCGATTATATTAAAAAAAATAATTTTAAAATAGATATTACAACTATCGAAGAAAAAAATACTATTTTAGATACTGGTGGCGGCGTACAAAATGCCATAGAAAATTTTTCTAACGAACATTTTTTAATAATTAATCCTGATACAATTTGGAATCTTAATTATTTAAAGGAATTAAAATTAATGGAAAAAATTTTTTTATCAAATAAAAAAAATAAATGTTTGTTATTGGTGGTTGATAAGTCAAAAAGTTTTGATAAAAGTTTCAAAGGTGACTTTAATTTAGAAAATAATTTAATAAACAGGAGAGACAAAAATAATTTAAAATATGTATATACAGGCTTACAAATTGTTAAACCCGAAATTTTTTTAAATATAAATGAAAAAATTTTTTCTATAAATAAAATTTGGGATAAATTAATGGAAAATGAAGAATTATGCGGCATGGAAAGTAATATTGATTTTTTTCATGTAAGCAATTTAGAAATTTATAAAAAATTACTTAAAATCAATCTAAATATTAAATAGTATTTTTTTTGATCTTTCATTATCAAGATATTTAAATTTTTCTATAATTAATTTATTTTTAAATTTAATTAATAAAGGATTTCCAGTGGGAATCTCAAAATCTACAATTTTATCAATAGATATATTAAACAATTTTTTACACAAGGCTCTTAACGAATTACCATGTGCTGCAATCAATACATTTTTACCAGCAAATAATAATGGTTCAATATTTTTTTCATAGTAGGGAACAACACGTTCAAATGTATCTTCAAGAGATTCTACATTAGGAATTTTGTCATTTAAAATGGGTTTGTATTCTTGTTCGATTTTAAAGAAATTCGGATTTGTTTTTTCTATTGGTGGAGGCGCTATATTAAATGACCTTCTCCAAATATGAATTTGTTTATCTCCATGTTTTTTCATCATATCATTCTTATTAAGCCCAGTAAGATCGCCATAGTGTCTTTCGTTTAATTTCCATGATTTTTTTAGGTTTGATTTATCTGCACCTAAAATATCTAATATTATTTCAATAGTATTAATGGCTCTCTTTTGAAGTGAAGTAAAATGTGCATCAAATTCAATATTTAAATCTTTAATTAATTTTCCTGCATATTTTGCTTCTGATTTTCCTTTTTCAGTTAAATCGATGTTGGCCCATCCAGTGAAACGTTTTTGGAGGTTCCACAAACTTTGACCATGACGAACTAAAATTAGATTGTTCATAATAAGCAAAATATAATAAAACCATTATATATATTTGTTCATATGGATAAAGCAGTCAGTTTTTTTAAGTTTGTTTTTCACACGTCGGTACTTTTTTTAATTATTATTTCACTGTTTCCTGGAAGTTTGATTGGTTTTTTTCTATATGGAGACCTTGGTAAGCAACCTGATTTAATCCAAAATCCTTTTGGAACGGCTTTAAATCACTTTATTTACTATTTTTATATATCAATTCTTGGCCTATTTATTTATTTAAAAAATCATAATTTTAAGAAATTAGTTTATAGCCTTTTCTTTTTGTCTATTGTTTTAGAATTGTTACAATTCATAATTCCCAATCGTTCTTTTGAATTTTATGATATTTTAGCTAATTTTATTGGTGTATTGTTTGCATATTTATTGGTTGTGATTTATAAATTTTGGAGAAAGCTATGAATAAATTTGACGAAAGAGAAAAAAGTTTTGAAAAGAAATTCGCAAGGGATGAAGAACTTCAATTTAAAATTGCTGCGAGAAGAAATAAATATCT
>CEUZ01129340.1_pt1 | contig 11301 bp, 8 predicted proteins | sample 361511 | NCBI WGS metagenome assembly CEUZ01 (sample SAMEA2622822, study PRJEB7988) | marine metagenome | biome: marine biome (ENVO:00000447); feature: surface water layer (ENVO:00002042); material: "saline water (ENVO:00002010), including plankton (ENVO:xxxxxxxx)" | depth 5 m
GAGATACTACTACTGCTAGAGATACTACTACTGCTAGAGATACTACTGAAACCACAGCTGCTGAAGAGTCTATAGTCTCTAGTACAGCGGCGCCTCATGTCTCTAGTACAGCAGCGCATAATCCCACTACTGTACCTACTACGTCTGCTGCTGCATCTAAAAAAAAAATGGTGATAATCGCCGCAGTTATTGGTTCTGTAGGTGGAATAGGATTATTGTTATTACTATGGTTTTTCCTTAAAGGCTGAATATTCTTTTTACAGATAATGCTACATTAGCTGGTTCTAAAATAGTCATTACGGGGACATTGCTTGGCATTTGAAGTGTTGAATTGATATTTACTTGGAAATCCGTTTTATCTTTAAATGGAGGACATGCGATGACTGGATATTTAGTATTTGCTGCTACTACCCCACTCAATGCGTTACTTCTTCCAGCAACTGTAACAAATACAATTTTCCGATTACTATAGCTATCATACCTTTCTAATATTTCTAAAACTTTTTTGGGATTTCTATGCGCTGAATAAAAGTGTGGAATACCATAAATATCTTTATTTTTCAAATTATCCATGATTTTTTGTACAAATTCACTATCCGAATAACTTCCAGCTAAAACAACTACAATTTCATTATGAATATTATTAAAATAATAGTCTACATATTCATCACCAGTATAAAAAATTATTTCGTCATCATCATTTTCTATTTCAAATCGAGTTAAATACTCATTATACACATCAGATACTTTATTAACTAGTTCAGTTGGTATTTCATTTGTTTTGTTCTGTTTAATATAATCTCGGATAATATCTTTATCCAATTTTTTAGGATTGGTATAATCCTCATTTTCACCTACAAACCAATATCTACTACTATCACATGTATGAATTTCATCTATAAGAATTATACTACCATCATCTAACCTTCCAAACTCATATTTAGTATCAACCAACACAAATCCCTTATCCCTTGCTACCTTTTGCCCGTATCTAAATAATTCCAACGCCTTAGACTTTATAAAATCGTAATCATTTTGTGACAAATATCCTTGATTAACTATTTCATCTTCAGTAATAGGATAATCGTGTTTACCTTTAGTGGTAGGTGTTACTATAATATCATCTAATTTCTCATTTTTGTTATATCCATCTCTAAAATTAATACCATATATATCACGTTCTCCTTTAGAATACATAGTCCAAATACTTGTTGGACTAGCGCCCGTCATATACCCACGTACTACTATTTCTAATTTAATAGGATTCGTTTTTCTAACTATCATATGTTTTCCACTACTATGAATATAGTGATTATCAATAATATGTTTAGTATTATCAAACCACCATTTACTCATTTTATTTAAACAAATACCTTTTCCTCTAACATCACATATATGATTATCAAATGCACTTAATCTATCACTAGCTGATAATAACAAACGTCCGTTCCCAATATCTTCTACACGTCTAACTTTCCCAATATATAATTTACTTTGTGTTTCTTTTTCAAAATCATTAATAATATATTGGTTATTCTCATTAATAAGATTATGTAAAAACGACAAAATGAATCCCTTTTCAAAACTTTTAACTCTATTTGTCAATATATCTAATGTATCTGTATTATACATAGGAACTTCATTAGTAGCCATTACTTCTCCCCTATCTAAATCAGCAGACACTTTATGAATCATACTACCCGTGCATTTAATTTTACCAAAATTAAAATCTTGAATAGCATTCTTCAAACATGAGCTCCCAGTACCTACATATTGGTTAGGTAACGATGGGTGTAAATTATAAATCACCTTGCCAACACGTTTAATAAAATCAGTAGAAGCTATCATATTCCATCCTAAGAAGAATATAAAATCATATTCATAGTTGTGTATCTTTGATAGTAACACGTCTTCATATAAATTTCGTTCTTCAAGACTATCCCATAATAATTCACTATAATTTACACCATTTTCATTACAAAATGATTTTAATTCATTATTTTCTACATTAAAAATAACAGCATTTATTTCTAATTGTAATTCACATTGTTTTACTGCATTAATTACCGCTTTTATACTAGTTCCACTTCCAGATCCTAACAATATACATTTCATATTTATGTATTTATAATTCAGAAATTATTTAAATGATTTTTCCAAGGTATTTAATATTAATATTATTCTTTAACTCATTATTATAAGTATCAGAAGACACTATAATTACATATCCTATTCCACAATTAAATACTTCTATTAGTTCTTTTATAGTCATATTTAATCTTTCTTTTAAAAATAATACCCAAGATGGATATTCTAAGGAGTCCAAACTTATTTGTAATCTATTATATAATTCTTTCGGTATAACTCTTTTCAAGTTACCAAATAAACCACCACCAGTAATATGACACATACCTTTTATAAAATTAGGCCCATATTTCGCCACCAAATCTTTTATATCATCGTAATAACATCTGTGATACATTAGTAATTCTGGATATTCATCTATTTCCTTCTGGGTTAAATTTAATGTTCGCAATAATGAGTATCCATTAGTATGTGGTCCTGATGATTCTATATAAACTAATATATCCCCAGATGAAATACTTTTAATATCAACTATAGTCTCTTTTACCCCTATAATACATCCAAGTAATTCAGTATTATTTTTATTGTAAAATCCAGGCATTTCGGCAGTTTCACCACCCATTAACACCACATTATATTTCCTACAAGCTTCCGATACACCTTTTACAAAATTATATATTTCATCCATATTTAAACTATCAGTACCAAAGTAATCTAAGAAAAATAAGGGCTTACCACCTTGTACCAAAATATCATTAATTGAATGATTCACAATATCATGACCCAAGGAAAGAAATCCATTAGATCCTCTAAACTCTTTTACTAAAATTGATTTAGTTCCTACACCATCTATACTAGCCAATAATATATTATCATTTAGTTTATATTCACCAGAAAAAGATCCGTAGTCACTCAATACATGCTCATTATACGTAGACACGATATCATTTTTCATTAATGTTAACGCCTTCTCTGCTTTTGTAACTGAAACACCACATCTACTATATCTGTCAGAATCCGAAAATTCTAACCCAATATCTGTTCTATAATATAAATATCCTACAATAGTTTTTATATTTTGATAAACTACATTCCTACATTCAGTAATATTATTTCCTCTTTCCGATATTAATAAGGCTCTTGAAGTACTAGTATATAAATGTTTTCTATCTATTAACACATTCGAAAAAATAATTTTTTCGCTACCTAATATATCTTTATTTATAAAAAATATATCATATTTATCATTTTTAACGGCATTTGGATATTCATTTGGAACCATATACACACAGACCATAGCATCCTTAGAAAATCTTAAGTTTTCAAATTGTAATAATTTACCTTTAATTGTAGCTTCTAATAAATCGGAAAAATTAGATTCTAATAATTCCAATGCTATAATACACTCTGGATCCCCAAATCTACAATTAATTTCAATTAACTTTATACTTCCATCATAACATTTAATATAGCTACCATACAATATCCCTACATATTTAGGGCATAAATCATAAATTAAAGTATTTATCACATTTACATATTCAATATCCATATCATTTAAAAATGGTAAACTATTATTTTTATCTATTAAACAACCCATACCTCCAGTATTTGGACCTAAATTATTTTCGTTTAACCGTTTGTAATCCATTATAGGAGGGAAATGTTTAATTCCACTATTACCATCACATAATGAAAATACTGAGAACTCATCACCTTTTAATTTTTCTTCAATTACAACTTTACTATTGCTATTTATTAACGAATCAATAATATCATATGGATTTTCAAAATCATTTCCTTGAACCATGACGCCTTTCCCACTACATAATCCATCTTTTTTTATAACTATTTCAATATTCCTTTTTATAAAATTATCAAACAATTTACTAATTCCACTACGATCATTATTTTCAAGTAATACATATTCTGGCAATATATATCCTAATCCATTTTCATGTAAAAAGTTTCTACAAAATATTTTACTAGTTTCTAATCTAGCTAAGTCATGTGTTGGACCAATACACGGTATATTTAATTCTTCAAAAAAATCTGCATATCCCGATTCTAGAGGCTTTTCTGGTCCAATTATCACATATTTGTAATTATAAGTTATATCTATACTTTTTCCTAATGATTCCAATGTATAATCATCTATTATTATTATTTCTTTAGCTATAATATTCATATCTACATTTTTGTATGTACTAATGTTATGTATTTCAATATTTTTGTTGTCACTAATTAGTTTTCTTGAAATAGCCACTTCTCTAGCACCTGATCCAATTATTAGTATTATCATTCCATTAATTAATTAATTATTATTTAAGCAAAAATAATATTATATTTTAAAATGAGAATATATTACAAAAATAATATTAAAATAGAATTTTATGAAATTACATTTGATAAAAGTGTAAATAAATCAAAAATTATAAAAATATTAAACATAGAAGAAATACCATATAAAATAAAAGAAGCTGATATAATTATTTCAGACAAGCCGAATCTAATTTCACAATTTACAACTAACGCCATAACAATATTAACTCGTTTAGGATATAATGTATTAGATTTTAAAAAATATCGCATTGAAGACAAAGACACATTAGAATATGATCCATTATTAGAAATTATTGAACATAATAATATTAATAATAGTACTAGTACTAGTACTGATGACCGCGAGTTAATTATTGACAAGGATATATTAGAAAAGGAAAATATATATTTTGATGATATAGAATTAGAATATTATAAAGAATTATTTATATCACTACAAAGACATCCTAGATATATTGAATTATATGATTTAGCACAATCTAATAGTGAACATGCTAGGCATTGGTTTTTTAAGGGTACATATCATTTTGATGAAATAATAAAAAATAAATCATTAATGAAAATGGTTAAAAATACGCTAAAACATTCAATAAATAATAGTTTAGTGGCTTTTTCGGATAATTCCAGTGTTATAAATGGTTTTGATAATATTATACATCTTCAGTTACATACTTCAAATACATATTTTTTTATTAATAAAAAATTAAATATAGTATTAACTGCCGAAACACATAACTTCCCTACTCTTATATCGCCATTTCAAGGAGCAACAACTGGTGTAGGTGGAAGAATTAGAGATAACCAAGCAACTGGAACTGGTGCTATTGTTATATCTAGTTTGGCTGGTTATTGTGTAGGAGATATTAGTGAATCTAATGTTAAAAATTATGGTAATTATAAATTACCAGTAAATATTTTAATTGAGGCTAGTAATGGAGCCTCCGATTATGGAAATAAGTTCGGAGAAGCTATTATAGGTGGATTTACCAGATCATTTGGAATGATTTTAGATTCAAAAGAAAGAATTGAATGGGTAAAACCCATTATGTTTTCTGCTGGTATAGGAGCCATATCAGATAATCATACATATAAAAAAAAAATAAAACCAGATATGATAGTAGTGAGATTAGGTGGACCTGCTTATAAAATTGGAATGGGTGGTGGATATTCATCAAGTGTAAATCAAAATAGTGATAATTGTAATACTGATTATTCAGCAGTTCAACGAGGAGATCCAGAAATGGAAACTAAAATGAATAATGTTATTAGATATTTGATAGATAACTATAATCCAATTATTAGTATACATGATCAAGGATCTGGTGGTTTAGCTAATGTAGTCAAAGAAATAGTATACCCATATGGAGGTGAAATTAATTTAGAAAATGTAACATTAGGAGATAAATCAATGACACCACTTGAAATATGGTGTTCTGAATTCCAAGAATCAAATGTAATAGTCATTCACAAAAATGATATAGAATTAGTACAAAATTTAGCATTACGTGAGAATATTTGTTGTGATTTATTAGGTATTATTACTAGTAGTAAAAAAATAGTAGTCAACTATAAAGGCAAGGTTTTAGTAGATTTACCATTAGAGGAAATATTAGAGCCACCCTTACGAAAAACTTATGATATGACAGAAATCAAATATTCAAAAAAAGAAACTGGATTGGGTATCCCACAATTATTAAATACTATGATAATAAAAGTACTAGGCCATTTAGATGTATGTTCTAAACGATTTTTGGTTAATAAAGTAGATAGAAGTGTTTCGGGCTTAATAGCCCAACAGCAATGTGTAGGACCATTTCATACACCTATTAGTAATTATCAATTAACTGCTCTCAGTTATTTAACTACTAAGGGTATTGCTACTAGTATAGGGGAACGTCCAATTTTATCATTATTAGATTATGAATCATGTGGTTCAATGGCAGTAGGTGAGATGGTTACTAATATGATGGGGGTATATATTGGAGGAACGCCTAAATATATTAAATGTTCTAGTAATTGGATGTGGGCATTAAAAAGAGAGGGAGAAAATGCCAATTTATATGAAACATGTGAAACTATGTGTAGCATAATGTCAGTTTTAGGTATAGGGGTAGATGGTGGTAAAGATAGTCTTTCAATGGGAGTTAAAATAGATGATGAAAATATATCTGCTCCAGGAAATCTAGTAATAACTGGATATGCGCCATGTCCAAATATATATTATAAAGCAACGCCTAATTTAAAAAAATATAATACTAAATTAATTTTAATTCGTTTTAGTGATAAACTCAGAATGGGTGGTTCTGTATATCAACGTGTGCTCAATAATTTAACTGGCCCAGCTCCTAAATTAACTATTGAATATGCAACTAAGTTAAGGGAGTGCTTTATGATTATTCAAGATGCTATAAGTAAAAATAGAATTTATTCCTTACATGATATAAGTGATGGTGGTTTAATGACAACATTATGTGAGATGGCTATATCAAGTGATATTGGTATAGATATTGATATACACATGAAAAATATAGAGGAATATTTGTTTAGTGAAGAGCTGGGAATAGTATTAGAGGTAGATAAATATTATACAATGTTCGAGCAATACCTTAGAGAGTATAATATAGAATTTGAAATAATAGGAACTACTATGTTAACTAAAAATGTCAAAATAAATGATATATTTAATACACCTATAACAATTTTAAGAGAATATTGGGAATCTACTAGTAATAAATTGGAACGAAAGCAGATGTATAAAGATAAAGCATTACAACAAGAGAATATAAAATATTATAGTCATAAAGAAATGTATTATTTAAATTCTTACGTAAAATATAACTGCAATGTAAAATACAATAGTAATATATTAAAAGACGGTCCTAAGGTGGCTATAATACGTGACGAAGGTAGTAATGGTTTTAAAGAAATGGCTGGTGCATTTTCGATGGCACAATTCTCAGCATTTGATATACACATGAACGATATTATAAAATGTCCAAAAATAATTAATAATTTTGATGGAATAGTATTTGTAGGTGGTTTTAGTTTAAGTGATACTTTTGGCGCAGCTACTGGATGGAGTTCTAGTATAAAATATAAAGATTCTATTAAATCTGAGTTCAAAAAGTTTTACAAACGTGATAATACGTTTAGTTTGGGTGTGTGTAATGGATGTCAATTAATGATTAAGTTAAATCTAATAACTGATAATGTAGATATAGTTGATAATGATTCAGACAGATTTGAGTCACGATTTACTACTGTTATAGTGAAAGATACTAATTCCATATTTTTTAAAAAAATGGATGGAATTATATTTGGAATGTGGGTTGCACATAAAACTGGTAAATTTGTTAATACTAATAAAATTAGTGACAATAATATTCCATTAGTATATTCATATAATTCTAAAGCGACCCCTATATATCCATTTAATCCAAATGGCTCCGAAAGAGGAATAGCTGCTATATCTTCAAAAGATGGACGACATTTAGCGATGATGCCACATCCAGAACGTAGCTTTTTACCATGGCAATTACCATATACATGTAAATATACAGATATTAAACAATCACCATGGTTTACTATGTTTGAAAATGCTTATAAATGGGTTACGAAAGAATAATCATAAATTAGTTTCATTAATATTAAGTTTTTTCCTATTAGTTTCTATACGCGATACATTTTGTTTATATCTTTCCACATACCTATTTTTTTTTGATTTAATAGTTCCAAATACATTATACCATTTACTCTCTCGTTCTCTATCTATATCTCTATTCATTAATCTTGATAATTTATGATATAATCTAGACCATTCCCTATCTGCGTTATATTCATTTTTTTTAGTGTAAATATAATATAAAACTACATTTAATGCAGGTCCTTTAATAGAAAGATCACCTTTTTTGTGATATAGATTATTTGAACTAATATTATTAAACCTAGCGTGGGTTGTTAATACTTCAAAAATACCCCAATCTATAATTCTAAAATCTTTTAGTTTAACACTATACATAATATTGTCCCTATGTAAATCATTATGTCTATATTTTGTTTTAGCTAATCGAATTAATAAATTAATTAGTTTTTTACCCAATTCTAAGGTAAAGTTTCCAGTTTTAATGATCTCTCTTAGTGTATAATCCATTTTTTCCATTACATAATAATGGTTTTCATAATCAACATAAACAATTCTAGCTGTTATATTTTTTTTAGATAATGCTTTAATAACTTCTATTTCAGCTTCATAATATTTGTTCATAGACTTATTATATCCTACACTCTGTTTTACTACTAATCTATTATTAGATCTGTTTTTACTATTTTTAATAGTAAATACTTTCCCATAATCACCTTCGCCAATTTTTAATTGATTATTCATTTTTAAGCTTTTATAATTGGCTTTTTGTGTGTTAAGATTATTATATGTAAAATAATTGTTGCGCTTTTTAGATTTATTCATTTATAATTAGCTTATATAAAAATCTAATTATATTTTAGATATGGTCGTTAAAACTAGAAAAAGACATCATGCGAAAAAAAATAATACTAAAACTAAGACTCGTCGAAAATTAAGCGCATGTGCTCCTGGAAATAAAGATTCTAATTTTAGTTGCTATAGTAAAAATGCATTAATTAAAATAATAGAACATTGGAATAATAATAGTAAAGATCGAATATATTTTAATAATAGAGAAACGAAAGAAACATTATGGAATAAAATAGATGAGAAATTACAAAATCAATGCGAAGCAGAATATTGTTGGTCACAATTACATACATATCCAACACAATTAAGAGATGAATTAGAATCATATTTTAAGCCAGTTATGCCAAAAAAATGGTTAAGTAACCATAAAGAATGGTTAAACACCCTTGATATAGAAAATGTATTAAACCAATACCAGAGAAAAAATAGAGATTATAAGTCATTTGGGGCAGTACCAATTGACTTTGATCATAAATACGATGATGGTCAATGCGTTATAAATGAATTATGTGAATTAAATATTAGTGATTTGATAAATGAAGGGAAAACTAAAATGTCTATTGTTTTTAATTTGGATAGACATAATCAACCGGGTTCACATTGGATAGCTATGTATTCTGATTTTAATATAGGTGATATAATGTATTTTGATTCATATGGATATGATGCTCCAAAAGAGGTGTGTATTTTAATGAAACGAATAAAAAAACAACTAGAAGATTTAAATAGTAAAGCAAATATTCGTGTTAGTAAACTAAGGCATCAATATAAAGATTCGGAATGTGGAATGTATTGTTTATATTTTATTGTAAGTCTTCTAGAAGGTAAAACATTTTCAGAATTGACAAAAAAACAAATACCAGACGATACAATGGAATTAAATAGAGATATATATTTCGTAAAATATTCTAATAGTAAATATTTAGATTAATATAATGTATTCCTCAGTTTTAATAAATATTAAGGTACCAAATAATAATAGTGTATCGGTAATTGACATTGACCCAATGATTGAAGAAATAAAAGAAAATATATTATACTCTAATAATAGTGAAATATATACTCATGACGATATAATAAACATAAATTTATATAAAATTAATACAGAAAATTTACCATATTTTGAAGGTTATTTAGATACATTACGTCATACTAATAAAGGACTAAGATATTCTATACAGATGTTTGAACCTAGTAAAAAGTATCCTAGTTCAATAAGAATAAATAAAAAGGGTAATAAAATATTTACAAAACTACAAACTAAGATATTATTACTTTAATTATAAATTGATTATTATTTTTTAATTTAAATGTCATTAATTCTATAATGGCTTTTCAAATAAGGGAAAAACACATGACTAAAGATAACCTTGTTATATTTATTGAAGGAGACAATAACCAATGGCATTCTGCATTTGAATGGCAAAAAAAGGAGTTTAATAAAGTATTGAAATATGGAACTATGAAAAGTATGGGTGGACTATATTCTCCTATATATGAAACAAGTAATATAATTATGAAAAATGGGTATAGATACCAATTTGTCATCTTTAATCACTGGAATCCATGTTTTTTAGTGAATCTTGACACAAAAAAAATTAGAGAAGTAAAGTATTATGAAATTAGTAAAAGTAAGTTCCACGTACATGATAGCCTAAATAATATTTTAAACATATCTAATGAAGATATTTCAAAATATAACGAGAGTAGAAATGATAGTATGTAAATATAAATTGATTAAATAAATATTTTTTTTAATTAAAACATATTGCATCAGAATGCCTACACACGAATGTGGAATCTGTTACGAAACTGTTTCATCGGACATAATTAAGACCCCTTGTCATCACGTATATCACAATAGGTGTCTAACCGAATGGCTATTACAAAAAACAACATGTCCAATATGTAGAAATAACTATGGACATGAAAATAATTCATGTACAGAAGTAGATCATGAATTAGATAATGATTCAGAAGAATTAGATATATATTACAAAGAAAATATAATAATAGAAGGTTGCGAATCATTCAAACATAAGAACTTTTTTCAAGATACATTAGTTTCATCTATTCGTGAACTGTTAGATTATAGGTTTAATGATATTAATCTTAAAAAATATAATTGGAAAGCAACTGAAAATGATAACTATAATATATTAATAAATACTAAACATTGTAATTTTAGGGTATCATTATATATTCAAGAATTAAAACGTAAAACTAGAATAGATAATATAGTAATTATACCAATAGAGATATTTACATATGTACACGAAGTACCCTCCACTAAATATAATTCTAATAAAGTAGAAAAATGGAAATTTAAAAATAGAAAAAGAATGAAAAAGAATGAAAATGAGCCAAAATGAGCCAAAAAG
>CEUZ01037233.1_pt1 | contig 11297 bp, 10 predicted proteins | sample 361511 | NCBI WGS metagenome assembly CEUZ01 (sample SAMEA2622822, study PRJEB7988) | marine metagenome | biome: marine biome (ENVO:00000447); feature: surface water layer (ENVO:00002042); material: "saline water (ENVO:00002010), including plankton (ENVO:xxxxxxxx)" | depth 5 m
AGAGATAAAGATGGTTATTATTGGATTACAGGAAGAGTAGATGATGTAATAATTGTTTCTGGACATAATTTAGGAACAGCAGAATTAGAAAGTGCTTTTGTTGCACATCCAAAAGTAGCAGAGGCAGCAATAGTAGGTTTCCCTCATGAAATTAAAGGAAATGGTATTTATTGTTATGTAACTTTAAATACAGGTGAAGCTTCATCAGAAGAACTTAAACTTGAATTAATTAGTTGGGTAAGAAAACAAATCGGACCTATTGCTAAACCGGATGTAATTCAATTTAGTGAAGGACTACCTAAAACTAGGTCCGGGAAGATAATGAGAAGAATATTAAGAAAAATAGCTACAAACGATTATGATCAATTGGGTGATACATCTACTTTAGCAGATCCTTCAATTATAGATAGTTTAATAGAAAATAGAAAAAAAATCTTATAAAATTAATTTATAATATTTAATGTTTGTTTAACTTTAGATTTTAAATCTTCATTAAATTGAATAATTTTTAGATTTTTATACCATTCATTGCTAATATTTTTAGAAGAATTTAAAATCGATTCATAATTACTATGATAGTAAGCGATACAATTTTTACCTACACATCCAGCTAAATGTATTGTTACATTTGGTGATGTAATAATATAATCTAAGCAAGAAATTAACGAAATAACATTATCTATTTCATTGAGTAAATCTAAATTTTTTATTTGAATAATTTTTTTTTCATTTTCTAAATTATACCTATTTAAATCTTCAACTTCTCCATATTGTAAATTGACAACACCAATACTTTCATTTGATAAAATTGGTTTAAAATCATTGATATTATAGGATTTTTTTCCTCGAAATTCTGACGAACTTTTCCATGATATTCCAATATATTTTTTAAATTTATAATTTTTTAAAACTGACTGATATTCTAATATTTTTTTATTATTAGGTTTTAAAAAAGAATTTCCATCAAAATTTGAAATTTTTTTTCTAAAATATTTTCCTAGGCTCCCCGCATAAATAAACTTAAAATCCATTTGGATTAATTCTTTAATTCTAGAAATATTATTGTCTAAAATATATTCAAAATCTCCAAAGCTTCTTCTAAAAATTGCTATCAAGCGTTTCTCAGTTATAAATTTAATATTGATATTTTTTTTCAATAAATCTTTATATATAGAACTAAATAATATTTTATCACCAATACCTTGTTCAGAAACAACTACCAAATTTTTAGCTTTAATAATTTCATGTTCTTTAAAAATATAATTTTTAATTGTATCAAATAACAAACCCTTATTCTGTCTGGCATAAATTCTACTTTCAAAATAATCCCAAGCGATGTCATATTTTTTTTGAGTTAATAATGTTGTTCCTAATGCTTTTTTTATATCATGATTTAGAGGATTTAATTTAAGCGCTTGATTATATTCAGAAATAGCTTTTGTAAGCATATTTTGACGTTTATAAAGATTTCCTAAATTAAGAAAATAATGATAATTTTTCTTATTTATCTTAATTGCTTTTAAATAACAGTCTTCGGATTGAATATATTGTTCAGTTAAAAGATAAATATATCCCAAATTTATTAAAGCTGGTTCATTTAAATTATCTAATAACAAAATTTTTTTATAACAATCTTCAGCTTCAGTAAATTTTTTTATCTTCGTTAGTACTTCTGCATATGCAAATAAATTTTCTATATTTTTGTCATATTTAACTGAATTACTAAGATTTTCTAGAGACTCTTCTAATTTATTTAATTTTAATTTAACAACGCCATTTAAGTATAAACTTTTACTATCATTTGGATTTTTTAAAATCAAAACATCTAAATCTTTTTCTGCATCAAAAAATTTACCTGTGTTAATTTTTTTTATTATTTCATCATACATTTTTAATTTAATTATTTCTTCGCAGAGAGCATGTGGTTTCTTATTTGTTCTAAGTTTTCTGGCATATTATTAACTTTTGCATAAGCAAGAACTGCTTGTTCTAAATTCATACTTAAGCCATTTAAAACGTCCAAACCTACATTTTTTGCATAAGATAATAAAAGTGTTGGATTGGGATCATAAATTACATCAAAAATTTTTAATTTATTAGGCAATAGTTTAATTAGATTTTCTGATATTGGAGATTTTGTTGATTGATTGTCCCACCCAATAGAAGTGCAATTAATAATTAATTCAAATTCATTTAATTTTTTATCAATATCTCTCCACAAAATAGCTTGTGTATTTTTGTATGATTTATGAAATTGAAGTTTTTCAAAATCCCTTCCAACAATTGTTAACTTACCATTTGGAATTAATTCGGGCACTAAATAAGCTGCAATAGCCTTGGCGGTTCCGCCAGATCCTAAAATAACAACATTTTTATTATTTAATTGTCCAAAATTTTTTTTAATAGATATTACTCCCGCCTCTCCATCTGTATTGGTACCTATAAGTTTATTGTTTTCTTTAAAAATACAATTTACTGCTCCAATTTTTCTTGATTTTTCAGTAATATTTTCTCCTAACCAATTAAATACATGTTCTTTAAATGGAGCTGCTATCGCCCCACCAATATAAAAATCATTTTTTTCTAAAGCTTGTAATAATTTTTTAATATGATTCTCATTGCAATCAAAGGGTATCATTTTAATATCTAGGCCCATTTTTTCAAATGTAGTATTCCACAATAATGGTGACCTAGCTCCTTTTGATGGATTTGAGCCAATTATAGAACAAAAGAATTTTTCTTCGGGAATATTAATTTTGTTTTCAAGTAGATTTATAATATCTTTATTGTTCAAGAAATTTTTCTTCCTATAGCTTTAGCGACGTTGTTCATTGAGATACATAAAGATTCAAATTCGTCAAAATCAATAGGCTGTAATGGATCAACTGCTGCATTAGAAGGATCTGGGTGAACTTCCAACATAATTCCATCGGCTCCAGATGCAACACTTGCTAAAGCCATAGGTTTAACCCAAGGTCTCCAAAAAGTGGCATGTGATGGATCAACAACTATAGGAAGGTGTGTAATTTCTTTTGCTGCCGGAACAACTTGTAAATCAATTAAGAATCTAGAAGTTGATCTGTGAGTGTGTGGCACTGAAACACCTCTTTCACAAAGAATAACTTTTTCGTTACCTTCATATAGAATATATTCTGCTGCCCCTAACCAATCTCTTAAAGATGCACCATAGTGTCTTTTTAACATAATAGGCTTTCCAGTTTTAGCGACGGAAGTAAGAAAGGGATAATTTTGCATATTGCGCGATCCTATTTGTATAATATCTGCAACTTCAGAAATTAATGGTATAAACTTTTCTTCCATAACTTCTGTGATTATTGGAATTTTAGCTTTTTCTTTTGCTAATTTTAACCATTCAATTCCGCGTTCTCTTGTTTCGGTATATTTTTTTCCTCTATAAGGAAAAGTTAAAGGTTTGAACGCGCCTCCTCTTAAAAAGTGTGCACCAGATTTTTTTACACTTAAAGCAGTATTTATTATTAGCTCTTCGCTCTCAACCATGTTAGGTCCAGCAAAAATGGGAATTAATTCTCCTCCAAAATTTACACCTGATATATCAAAAGAACTTTTGTGGTCAGAATTTTTTTTAGCAACTAAGGGAAATTTAGTTTTAATATCTTCTTCTGTAATATCTTTTCCTGGAAATTTATTTTCTGTCATAAATTAAATTCCTCCTATTTATCGATTCCAAGTTTTTCTGATTGAACATTATCTTTGATTTTAATCCATGAGTTTTTTTCATAACTTGCGTATAAAGAATGAATAATTTTTGAGGTTTTTATACCATCTTCTGCGCTAACTGGGGGATCAATTTTTTTATTTTGTAAACTATCTATAATTTTTTGCAAGAAAGGGCCGTGGCTAAGTCCATATCCACTTGGAACTTCTTGTGAGTATTTTTTTCTTATTAATTCTTCTTTTTCTTCAGAATTAGGGACAATCCAATTTTCTATTTTATTTAAAGCTACGCCCCCAATAGTTGCAATTCCCTTATCGCCCACAACAGACATGGATGCTTCATAGTCTTTTGTTCTTAAAGCTGTCGTTGCTTCAAGTGTCCCAAAAGAGCCATTTTTAAATTTAACTATAGCCACCATTGTATCTTCAGCTTCTAGTTTATTAACTAAGTTTCCTCCATGGGCACAAACCTCAGTAATTGGACCTAACAGCCAATTCATAATATCAATATGGTGAATAGCTTGTTGATTTATTACTCCGCCATCCTGTGACCATTTTCCATGCCACTCATCTTGATAATACTCCTGCTTCCTTGACCAACGTAAACGAATACTTGAAGTAATAATTTTACCAAAATTATTTAAATCTAATTCCTTAGCTAAAAATTGAACTGCTGGATTTAATCTATTTTGATAAACAACACCATACATAAGTTTTGATTCTACTGATATTTTTTTTAATTCTTCTGCTTGACTTGGTAACATAGTAATGGGTTTTTCTACAATAGTGTGGCAGCCCATTGTTAAAGAAGTTTTAGAATCCTTATAATGCTCACCTGAAGGGGTTAATATTAAGTTTAAGTCAGGTTTATTGTTTTCAATCATTTCTTCTAATCCTTCATAAAAATTACATTTAAAGTTTTTAGAAAAATCTTCAGCTTTGTTTTTATCTTTATCGCATACTGCAATAATTTCATAATTATTTATTGACCCAGATTCAAATATCAATTTGTAATGTTGGGCAACTCTTCCACATCCTGCAATTCCTATTTTAATTTTTTTCATTAATTTATTGTCATTAATCTTTCTGCTAACTTCAAACTTTCCTTATCTCTAATTTCAAAAGATGATAAAGGGTTATTTACTTCAAAAAAATCAAACCTTCCACTTCCTAAAGTATTGTTTCTTAGAGGCAAGGGTCTAGAAACAAGACCGAGGCCAACCAATCCAATAAAAGACTTACTTTTTTTTAAATTTCTTGGCATAAACCCTTCTTTTAATATTTGTGTTTGATTTTCTTCTCTTATTAAAATTCCTCTATCTTCTTCTACTGCAGCTATAATTGTATCCAATCCCTTTTCCACTAATTTTTCAATCATTTTGTCTATAAGATCATTGTTTCTAAATAAATATGATTCTTGCAATGCAACTATTAAGTCAGGATGAACATTTTGATTTTCAATTTTATCAAGAGTGAATCTGACAACATCTAAAACATCTACATAATTCTCTGATAATTCTGGGGGTCTTAAAAATGGTGATTTTACACCAATTTTTTTTGCTAAATCTGAAGTCTTTTGATTATCCGTAGAAACAATAACATCTTTTATATATTTAGATTTATTGATTGATTGAATGGTATGTTCAAGTAAAGTTTTATTCTGAATTACATGCGATTCACCTTTAATGGGAATAATTGCTGTGATGTTCAGTTTATTAAGAGACTCATTTTTTGGATATGAAACTAAGCCGCTAATAGATTCTAAAACATTTACAACACTATTAGCTCTTAAAATATTCATATTATGATGAATGCCATGCCAATGAAAAACGCTTGCTTCTGGTTCGTAAATTATTTTATAGCCAGAATTAATTACTTGCTGCCCCCAAACTCTATCTTCTACATTAGTAACTTTTTCGTCAAATGGAAATTCATTCCATATTTTTCTACTAAATGCACTATTTGCATTATGAAAAAATGAATCTTTAATTTGTACTTTTTTATCAAGACCAAAAACTGTTAACAAATCCCTTTTATCAATATCACTTGAATATGAAAAAGGTTCTTGTCTTCCATAAACTCCTGCAACCTTTGAATCATCTAAGTTTCTAATTAAATTACTTAACCATAAATTGTTTGTTGGGATACAATGCCCAGAAATACAAACGATATATTCACCCTTTGATACCCGTATGCCATCATTAATTGATTTTCCTGGAAAAAAATCTTTAATATTAACAATTTTAATTGGAAATTCTTTTGCTTTTTTTATTGTTAAATCTATCGATTCATTGTCCACTAAAATTACTTCTAATTTATCATAGGTTTGCTGAAATATAGATCTAAGGCACGATGTAATCCATCTTTCTTCGTTTTTAGTTCTAACTATTATTGATACAAGTGGTTTAGGATTATTCATGTTTAAATTTTTCAAAAATTAAGTTTGCTAATTTTAAATCTTGATTCGAATGTATATCAATAAAAGAAAAATCATTTTCATGCACTATAATTTCTACTTTATTACCGATGCGTTTACCTTTTCTCCATAAATATGCTCTGCTTGCACAACTTAAGCCAGTATCTTCTCGCACAACAGATTTACGAATTTGTCTAGATTTATAAACTGCCATCCAATTTTTCAATCTAATCCATTCACCTTTTTTATTTTTTTCCCAATAATTTTTATGAGTTTTGTAACCTGCGAAAACACTTTGTACACTAGGTTTCTTTTTTAAAATTTTTACAGCCTTCGTAATCCATTTATGATCTCTAAAAATATCGGTACATGTCAAAAACACCGCTATATTAAATTTTTTATTAATCATTTTTTCATAAGTCAAAAGTGCGTGTTTTAAAGTATCCTCTGTTGTTGTTAAATCTTTAGATAATTTTTTTGGTCTTAAAAAGGGAACTAGAGCTCCATAATTTTTTGCAACTTTAGCAATTTTTTTATCATCAGTGGTTACTAAAATTGTGCCTATTACTCCTGATTTTTTTGCATGCTTTATTGGTCTTGAAATTAAAGGTTCTCCATTAAGTTTTGCAATATTCTTCTTTGCTAATCCCTTAGATCCTCCTCTTGCGGGAATTATACATATAACATCATTGTAATTTCTCTTATTCATTTAAATATATTTCTAAAATTTTATAAATGACTTTTTGGTATTTTACTCTAATTATTAACAATTTCCACAAATTTAAATTTTTCTTAAATGGCTTCCTACTTCTTTTAGAACCTCATTTAAATTGTTCTTGATAATAAAAGTTTTTTGATTTTTATACCACTCGCACTTACCTTTATTAGTCCCAGTATATAAAAAAAGCTCATTGTACATTGGAGATAAAACTATACATTTTTTTGCTATAGAGCCTGAAAAATGGACATTAACATTTGGGGTTGTAATGACTAAATCTAAACAACTTATTAAAGAAATAACGTCATCAATTTCATTATATAGGTCTAAATTTTTAATATTAATAATTCTTTTATTATTGGTTAAATTAAATCTATCAAGATCATCGTTATTTCCATATTGTAAATTTACAACACCTATTTTTTTATTAGAAAATATTTTCTTTAAATTACTTAAGTTTAATGATTTTTCCCCAACTTTTGTTGCGGTGCTTTTCCAGCTAATTCCAATAAATTTTTTATAATTATATTTTGATAAAATTGATTTATATTTTTTAACTTTTTTTTCATTAGGTACTAGAAAAGGTTCTCCTGTAAAATCTGATATTTTGTTTCTAATAAATTTTCCCAAACTACCGGCATATATAAATGAATAATTTTCTTTAGTGTATTGTGAAATTTTTTTTAAATTTACTTCGTCTATAAAGTTTGATGGTTTGAAACTTCTTTTAAAAATATTTTTAAGTCTTTTATTTACAATTATTTTGCAATCAGGATTAGAATTAATTATTTCTTTATACATTGAACTAAATAAAATATGATCACCAATTCCCTGCTCAGGAACAATAATAATCTTTTGTTTTTTTGGTAAATTTTTTTTTAGATATAAATTATTTTTAATTAAATTATAAATTTTATCATTTTTATAATCTGCTAAAATTCTATTCTCGTAGAGCTTCCAGCCTTTTTCAAATAATTTTTTTTTTAATAAAATATAAGACTTATTAAACTTAAAATTTATGTTTTCTGGATCCAATAAAATTGCTTTATTATAAGATTTTAAAGCTAAATCTAATTTTCCAAGTCTTTTATATAAATTTCCAGAATTAAAATATAAAAACCCATTATTTGGATTTATTTTAATTGCCTTGTTTATATAGATTTCTGATTTTTTAAAGTTGTTATTTAACATATAACAATAAGATAAATTATTTATAGCAATCTCATTGTTTTTATCCATTAATAATATTTTTTTATATTCCTTAATGGCTTTTAATATATTTTTTTTATTTAAATAAAAATTACCGAGATCAATTAATTTTTTGAACTTATTATTGTCAAATGTTTTTCTTTGCATACTTATTTATTGAGGCTTCCAATGTTTCAAACATCTGGGTTCATAAATATTTGAGGCTCCAACTTTTGTTCTATCCCCACCTTTTATTTTTCTGAAAGTTTTAGTAGCTTCCTGACCACAAATATTACAAAATCCATAAATCTTTGTAATCTTATCTGCTAAACCTAAAAGAAGTGAGGATGTTTCCCAGGGTTTACCTCTTGAATCCTGATCTAATCCAGAACAAACCACATCGATTCCTTTGTTCAATAATTTGTCAATATTATCTATAGTTTCAGCTGTTTTCATAAACTGAACCTCGTCTACAAATAATGTATCTAAATTTTTTTTATTTAGATTAAATTTTTTATTTGCGTCTCTCCAGTTTTTTATTGTGTGGCATTCATGACTAATATTATTATGTGTTGATATAATTTTTTCTGAATGTCTATTATCTATTAATGGTTTTAAAACTAAAATTTTCTTTTCTTGATGTTTAACCCACAGTATTCTTTTTAATAATTCACTAGTTTTCCCAGCAAACATTGCTCCAACTATAGTCTCTAATTTTCCTCTTTGCACAAAATTTTATATCATAAATTTATTATGAAATGATAATATTTTTAATATTTAATTAATTAATTGCTCTAGTAATTTTTTGATTTTTTCGAATTTAATTGATTTAACGCACGCAACAGGTGTCTCCATAAAAAATTTATAGCTATTTTTAAGGTTTCCTCTATTTAAAGTGGATAAATCCGATTTATCTAAAATATATTCTTTTGTTTTCTTTAAAGAATTAAAACAACCATGATTATTTTTAAAATTAATTATGTTCGTTAGACCACAAGGTGCCGAACAATAAGGTGAATTAAATATAGAGTTATAAGAAAAAATATTGTCTTGTTTACTTAATATTTTTTTTGAATCAACTGATGTTGAAATAAGAAATCCTTTTTTTTTATATAATTTAGATAAGTGCAGTGGGCCAGAATCGCAAAAAATTCCGAATTCTATATTTTTAATATAATTATCAAGATCATTAATATTCTTTGGTATTAATATATTAACACAGTTTGATTCTAATTTTTTTTTAAATGTATTAGAAATTATATCATTATAGCCTAAAATTAAATCAATTTTAAATTTTTTGTTATACAAAAATTTTATTATATCATTTACTAATAATACAGATAAGGTTCTAATTGGGGAGTTAGAGATAGGAAAAATTGAAATTCTAGAAATTTTTTTTTCATTATTTTTAACTCTTGGACGATATTTTTCTACATTAAAAAATTTTGTTATTTTTTCTTCAATATTTTCTCTTTGATATTTTTGCAACTTTAATGAATTTATTTCTGATGAAAAATGAAATATTTTTTCATAGTTTTGCATATCTTCATCGCTAATAAAATCTGAATAGATATTTTTGCTAGAAATTATTTGAGATATAATTTTATGCGATCGAGAACAAAATGCTATTCCAATTTTTTTAAAAATTTTTTTATTCTCGATTGCTTTAATTGCTAAAGCATACTCTATAGAATCTCCTATTCCTATACTTGGGGGTAAGCAAAAAAGTATTGTTTTGGCATGTATAATTTTTAAATCATGAGATTCATATGATATTTTTTGAATATCAATATTATTATTTTTTTTATTTAATAATTTCCAAACATTTGTATTTTTACTGAAATATTTTTTCCGGGCAATGAGAGTTTTTAAATTTGCATCTAAAATTCCTAATTGACTTGTTGTGTACTTTTTTTTTAATATAAAACTAAAAAAAGGCATAAAAATTAATATTATTTTCTATTTATATGTTATTTTTGATATGTAACTTATCATTATGGACATTGGAATAATAACAAGAATAATAATTAGTAAAATATTAAAAAAAACTAAAGAATCAACAATTAGTCTAGATGAATGTTTTGATATAGCTATAAAAAATCGTAACTTAGCTATTGTTGATAAAAGGTTCATATATAATGTTTGTATTACCACAATCAGAAATATCAATACAATCGAGCAAATTTTAGATATTTTTACTAATAAATTAAATAAAAAAGATATTAGTTATTTTTTGATATTAAGTTCTCTATGCCAAATCTTTTATCTTAATCAAAAAAGTTATGCTGTAATTAATTCTGCCTGTGAAGCCCATAAAGAAATGAATTTAAATAAATCTACAAAATTTATAAATGGTTTATTAAGAAATATTGATCGAAATAAAAATATAATAAAATTTAACAAATTAACCAAATCAAAACATCCTAATTGGTTTAAAAAAAATTTAAAAAATCTTTCTTCGGCAAAAAGAAAAACAATTTATAAATCGATAAATCAAAAACCTTCTCTTCATATAAATTTTAAAAATGTAAATGATATTAAACTTTTTAAAGACAAATACATTAAAACATCTTCAAATAGTATTTCGACTAAACAAGAATTAATTGTTAGCGAAATAAATGGTTATAAAGAAGGAAGATGGTGGGTTCAAGATTATGCAGCAACAATACCTGTTAAACTAATGGGGGATGTATACAATAAGAGAATTTTGGACATGTGCGCTGCACCCGGCGGTAAAACCTTTCAATTGATTCACAAAAGAGCTCGTGTAACTTCTTATGATGTGTCACAAAAAAGAATTGATTTAATGAAAGAAAATGCAAAGAGACTAAAATATAAAATAGATATTATTAAAAGCGATATACTTAAAATATCAGAAAAAGATAAATACGACGTGGTATTGCTAGATGCACCTTGTAGCTCAACAGGTACTATTAAAAAAAATCCTGAAATTTTATATAGAAATAAAAAGCCAAATTTAAAATTTTTTACTGATATACAGTATAAAATGTTAATTAAAGCATCAAAATTAATTAGAAAAAATGGATTCATAATATATTCAGTATGTTCATTTTTTGAAGAGGAAGGATCAAAACAAATAGAAAAATTTTTATCAAAATATAATAATTTTATAATAAAAAAAATAACTAATAGTGAATCTAAAAAATTTCCTAGATTGGTTACAAATCAAGGATATTTTCAATCATATCCGAATGATTTAATTAATCTTGGAGGAATAGATGGTTTTTTTATAGCAAGAATAACAAAAATAAAATGAAG
>CEUZ01290446.1_pt1 | contig 11294 bp, 9 predicted proteins | sample 361511 | NCBI WGS metagenome assembly CEUZ01 (sample SAMEA2622822, study PRJEB7988) | marine metagenome | biome: marine biome (ENVO:00000447); feature: surface water layer (ENVO:00002042); material: "saline water (ENVO:00002010), including plankton (ENVO:xxxxxxxx)" | depth 5 m
ATGTTTGGCGAGTTTCGCTCAAGGCTCCAAACGTTCTTCAAAATTTGATAGGGGAGGGAACCCTCAGTGCTTCAGTGATACCTGTATATACTGAATTTATTGAGGAAGGAAGGAAAGAAGATGCAGGTCGGTTCATCGGGGCCGTCCTTGGTATTTTGATGGTAGTCGCAGGTGGAGTTTCTCTCATTGGTATCCTGTTAGCCCCCATACTGGTACCTATTTTATTTTTCCGGTGGGATCCACAAAAAATCGAAATCACCACAGTCATGGTACAGATTCTTTTCCCGATGACTGCTATTCTTGTGATTTCAGCGTGGGCATTGGCGGTCCTTAATAGCCACCGTCGTTTCTTTGTTTCTTATGTCGCTCCTGTAGGATGGAATGGCGCCATCATCCTTACGATGGTTGGATTGGGATTTGGATTGGGGTGGACAGGGCCCGAACTCCTTTTGGCAGTAGCATGGGGAGCTTTTGGTGGTGGAATTATCCAGCTGATGGTTCAGGTTCCATATGTTGTAACACTCCTCGAACACTTCCGCATTTCCTTGAGCAGAGGCGTATCTGGAATCAATGATGCCATACGCAACTTCACTCCAGTTGTGACGGCACGGGGTGTTGTGAACATAGGCAGTATGTTCGAATTATTTCTTGCTGCACTCCTCGTCGAGGGATCTGTAGCTGCTTTAGGTTATGCTCAGACACTCTATATCTTGCCGATCTCTCTTTTCGGAATGTCCATTGCAGCGTCTGAATTGCCTGAACTTTCTCGGCAAAGAAAAAGACCGTCAGAAGAATTAAGGGTTCAGATTTCTAGTGCACTTGAGAGGATTCATTTTCTTCTAATTCCTTCTACCGTAGCATTTTTTATTCTCGGAGATCTATTTATAGGTGCTATCTATCAGAGGGGCAGTTTTCTCACTACAGACACTCCCGTCGTCTATGCGATATTGGCTATATATTCACTAGGACTTTTGGCATCATCAGGATCTAGGGTTCTTTCTACTGCTTTTTATGCGATCCGTGATACTCAAACACCTGCTCGTATAGCTTATTTTAGGGTTGCTCTGTCTCTGGCCATAGGGGTTTCGGTTATGTTTCCCTTAGATCGATTCAATTCAGGCTATCTTAGCTTTGGGGCGGTGGGATTAGCGCTAGGTGTATCCATAGCTTCTTGGGCTGAGTACATGATTTTACGCTGTAAACTAAATCATGCCCTTGGCTTCCATGGACCCAGATCAGAGATGCGTTATCGCTTTTTTGTAGCGAGCTGCATAGCAGGCCTGGCTGCAGTGATGGCCAAATGGATACTGGGTTCTAACGTGCCATACAAGGAAGGTTTAATCGCAGGGCTAATGGCCGATTCTGTACCCTGGTTAATTCAGCCGTTATTGGCGGTAGCGACAGCTTTGGTATTTGGCATCGTGTACATTTTCATAAATGCCAGATTTGGTGTTAATGTGTCACTTCGAAACTTGTTACGAAGTGACATAGGCATAGAGTGAACTCGCTTTTCTTTTACGTCAGGTGATTATCGATCAACTCAGAGGTTTGCCATCGCGTCCGGGCGTCTACCTCTTCAGGGATTCAGAGGGTGGCATCCTTTACATCGGCAAAGCTAAGTCTCTAAGGTCGCGTGTTAAGAGTTACTTTCGTGGCTCTGGGCAATCTCTGAAGACACAGGAAATGATCAGACAAATAGTAGAAGTAGATACTATTGTAGTGGGTTCGGAGACAGAATCTCTCATTCTAGAAGCGAATCTCATCAAGGAACATAAACCACGCTTTAACATCCAGCTCCGTGACGATAAAAGATATCCCTATATCAAAGTCACAATACAAGAGGCGTTCCCAAGAGTTTTTGTGACTCGTCGTCTGGAAGATGATGGGTCACAGTATTTTGGTCCCTATACTTCAGTAGGATTGATGCGTGATGCTTTAGAGGTTGTTAAGCGGCTCTACACGGTTCGTTCTTGTCGCTATGATCTGCCTAAAGAATCGCCCGAAAGGCCTTGCTTGGACTATCATATTGGGCGTTGCTTGGCTCCCTGTGTCGGCTATCAGGATCAAAATTCTTACGGAATTATGATAAATGAAATTCTGAAAGTTCTGGGTGGTGAGACCGAGTATGTACGTGATCGAGTGCAGAAGCAGATGAGCGATGCTTCGAGGGGCCTTGAGTTTGAACGTGCCGCCCATCTCCGAGATATCATAACAGCTCTAGATGGTATGGCCCACCAACAATTGGTAGAGGATCTCAGGGGTAACGACTATGACCTTATAGGTATTGCTAGGGATGGAGATATTGGTGTAGGCGTGGTCATGAAAATTCGTCGGGGGGTGCTCTTAGGACGTGACACTATAAGGTTTTCAGAAATTAGTGAATGTAATGATGGGTCACTTCTAGACATGTTAACGTCTCGCTACTATCTAGGCGGCAGCAAACAACCACATAGTGATTTCCCTAAAGAAATTCTGGTGCCAGTAGATTTTGAGAACAAAGATATTCTCAAAGAAGTGCTTTTTTATAAAAATGGATATAAGGTCGATATCCGTATACCAAAAAGAGGAATTAAGCGACGCCTATGTGAACTTGCTACTGACAATGCTCGCCATGCCTTGGAAGACAGGCTTACTACAACTCGGCAGTTTCATGATCGTGCAGATGAAGTACTGTATGATCTTTCCGACAAGCTTCAATTGAAAGTTGTCCCTAGGTTTATAGCTTGTTTTGACGTCAGCCATATACAGGGCTCGGAAACGGTTGGGAGTGCTGTTGTATTTGAAAATGCAGAACCCAAGAAATCTGAATATCGACGTATGCGTATTAGGGGTGATTGGGGGAATGACGACTATCGCTCTATGGCTGAAGTAGTCAGTCGGTATTTTTCATACCGACTTGAAAATGAATTACCACTTCCAGATTTAGTCTTGATCGATGGAGGCAAGGGACAATTGCGATCGGCCCATGATTCACTTAATGAATTAGGGGTTACCGATATGCCGATGATTTCTCTGGCAAAACGGAAAGAGCTTGTTTTCCGTCTCGGAACACGAGAACCCTTGCGTTTCAAGAGGCGTGACAATGCCTTACATGTCCTCCAAAGAATTAGAGATGAAGCTCATAGATTTGCCGTTACTTATAATAGAAAGCTCCGGAGAAATAGAACGGTGAGCAGCGATCTGTCGGAAATTCCTGGAATAGGCCCTGAGAAACAAAAGCTCTTGCTTTTGCATTTTGGTTCTGTCCGTGCAATAAAATCAGCTAATGTTGAAGAAATTGCTAAAATTTCAGGACTTGGATTGGTTTTAGCTGATCGAATTATTACTTATTTAGGTTGATTGCTGTTTGATGAGTAATTGTAACAATAAGAAAATTGATATGGCAGACAAAAATAACTTTGAGGTCAGCCCAACCAGGTTTTATCATTAGTAGATTGATGCTCTTGGACGGTTTTTCTAAATTAACGGGTCAAGATTTTCCAGTCTTACAGGAGATTAAATTAATGTGGATCTATGCCAGACTGTTTATACTAGCCACTGCTGTTGCCTTTGCCCCTCTGTGGGTTTCGGCACAAGAAGACGTATATGAACCTCGGATAGAGAGCCGCAATGCACTTGTAGCTATTGCATTGCAAAAGGCAGAAAACCAGGCTGCTGACAGTGCTTTCGATGAATCTAGAGGAACCTACAGGAAAGCCCTTCAGGATATCTATAAAGCCATAGATAACGATCCAAAAAATCCTACGGGATATCTACACTTAGGAGTGGCCAGGTTAGGACTAGGTGAATATCTGGCTGCCGATAGTGCTTTCGATCAAGCTGAAGTCCTGTATCCTCCATTTTTTGATGAACAAGGTGGCACTGGTGCATTCCGTGAAAATGGTTGGATAGATGCGTATAACGAAGGCATCACAGCTCTCGATACAGGAGACAATGATCGGGCTCTGGAATATTTCGCTATTGCTAATATCATGTTCGACAAGCGTCCTGAAGCTTTTTTGAATCTTGCCGCTACTTATGCTAATACGGGAAAAATGGATGCCAGTGCCGATGCTTGGAAGGGTGCTATTGCTGTTATAGACTCCCCTGATTCTAGGCCGAGAGATGAAGAAACTCGTCTGAATTGGGTGAATAGATATCGTCCTATGGCTCTCATGAATCTAGCTCAAGTTCTAGCATCGTCTGATAGAGCTGAAGAAGCGATCGCTATATACAGAGAGGTGCTCGAAAAGGATCCCGACAATGATAGGGCTAGAAGTGGATTAGCCATCGCTCTCGGACAATCCGGGCAAGCCGAGGATGCTCTGAGTGTTTATGATGAAATCCTTAATAGCGATGATGCTCCTCCATTGGATTATTTCAATGCTGGTGTGACTCTTTATGGTGCTGAAGATTATGACCGAGCTAGGATCGCATTTGAAAAAGTTCTGGCAGGAGCTCCTATGTATCGTGATGCTCTTCAAAACTTGGCACAAACTCTAGCACTTTCGGAAGCATATGAAGATCAACTCCCTCACACTGAAAAGCTCTTGGAGATGGATGGATATAACTATTTGGCTTATCAGATGCATATAAGAGCCTTATCTCAATCGGGGCGTGGGGAAGAGGTCGCTGCTTTATTGGCAAAAATGCAGGAGCTTCCGTTCATTGTTGATAATCTCCAGCTTCAACCTAGAAGTGATGGGGGGCGTGTCCTAGGTATCGTGGCAAACAAACTTCTTGAAGAAGGTGCTTCGGTTACTCTCAAGTTTTCTTTTTACGATTCCCAGGGCAATGAGCTTACTACACAGGACGTATCTGTTCAGTTGGGGGCCGTGGATGTGGCTCAACAATTTCAAGCTACCGTTGATACCGAAGTAGGAGTTATGGGATACAGTTACGAGGTCATCAACTAAAGACTTAGTAAAAAGATACTAAGGTGGCCGAGCTCCAGTGGAGCTCGGCCACCTTTTTTAGTTTCCAGGGTCATCCTAGATTGTCAGCGTTTTGCGGAAGTAGCTCAGATGGTAGAGCATCAGCTTCCCAAGCTGAGGGTCGCGGGTTCGAGTCCCGTCTTCCGCTTATGTGTTATCTATCTGGATGCCACAGAGGGGCTAGGGGCTAGCTGTTCAGTGCCCCCCCTCATCGAACAGGGACGAGAGATTCGCGCAGCTTCCGCTGAAACTTTTCGCAGTCCAAAATCTTTCTCCCGCCACTCCTTGCACTCAGCGTAAAAACTCCGGTGGCGACAACATTTGCGAGTATCGCTGTACCCACTCCCTCCCCCACGGACGACGCAGAGGCTGCGCCGAAAATGATGCTGGCCGCATGAGCTGCAGAGAGTAATCCAACGACCCAGTCAGCGTTTTTGAGGATAAGGGATCGGGGAGTATCCTGCGTACAAGGAGAAGTCTGGTTGCTTTCTGCCATAGCTTGCAGTGTGGCTTCATCGGCGGATTGCCAGCCCGAAGGCGGACCCGTCATCAGTGCGAATCCACATCCAGAAAGAGGTAGGACCGTAAGTGCGATGACAAAGCGAATCCTCAATTGGCTGTCTCTATAGCTGACATTATCTCATAGAAATCTGGCATAATCCCAGGATGCTCGCCTTCCCATGCGTATACGATGATTCCTGATCGGTCGATTACATACACGACTCTTCGGGTGACTCCCTTCATGCCTGACATATCATCATACAAAGCATCATAGGAAGCGGATACGTCTTTGTTAAAGTCTGATGCTATGGGGAACGCAGCTCCACATTCTTCAGCAAATTTTTGATTTGTCCAAGTTGAATCGATACTGATTCCGATCACCTTGGCATTAAGGGATTTCCAGGAAGTATAATTTTCTGCAACGGTACACATCTGTGTTGTGCATGTTGGTGAAAATGCCAAGGGAAAGAACATTAGAACTATGATGTCGTTACCCTTATAGTCTGAGAGATGAATAAAATCATCTCTGGATTTTACCGCCAGCTTGAAATCAGGGGCCTTCGTGCCGACTTCTAGGGTCATCCCTAAGTGTTCAACTCGCGGTCGAGGGCCTGGCGGTGCTCGCGTCGTAGTTTGCCTTCCTCAAAACGCTGTCGGTCTTCATCGGTGACAAGCTCTAATCCGGGGACTCTAGTCGGCCTGCTATTATTGTCGATAGCTACAAAGGTTAAAAAACAGTCATTAGTGTGCCGTCGGACTCCACTTATTGGATGTTCAGCTACCACGCGCACCCCTACTTCCATAGAAGTTCGGCCTACGTAATTAACACGTGCGTTACAAATTACGAGTTCTCCTGCGTAGATAGGCTCTCGGAAGTCTACCTGGTTGATAGATACGGTCACACACGGTTGGCCAGCATGTCGCATGGCTGCTACTGCGGCCGCACGGTCAACAATGGACAGCAGGACACCTCCAAATACATGGCCGAGATTGTTTACATGTCCCGGCATCATCAATTCAGTGATTTCGGAAGCAGATGCTTCAGGGGTCCGTGTGGTCAATTCTTTGTCAGATATAGTATGCTCCGTAATTATCTTAATTGTTGTATATCAATGCCTATAATAATTGTGAACATTGTCTAAAATGTCAGTAGGCGTGTGACGTTAAATCCAAATCGCCACTCGTCCATTCCAAAGCCATATGGAGTTCCCCCAAGGAATTGAGTGGGATTCATCCGGTACTGATTAGTGAGGATGATTTTAAAGAAATGACCACCTGTCTCAAGCTCAATTCCAAAAGCACCACTGTCATATGTCAAGCCTGGCCGTTTCTCGCTGATTATCCATTCACTCAGAAAGCTTAACTGATCCGAGAGATAAATCTGACCATGTAATCCGAGAACCAATGCATTCCCTGATGATGAGTTCTGAATACGGGGGTTTCGGAGTAGTGTGGGTACGATGCCGAATGCAAGCCTGTCCCCTAGCAGTGCATTGATCATTATTTGTCCGTATGCCTGTGATTCGTTGTGGCTGGCCCCACTCTTTCCTGGGTCAGACATATTCCAGGCGATCCCACTCATTAATCCAATCATAATAGGGATAGAGCCAGTCTTGCCTCTGACTAAATTCATCTTGAAATTAATTTCAAGGTTGTCGTCATAATTGGTTCGGAGAACCCCTATCATAGTACGATCCGATAATGCGTATGCTATTCCAAACCTGTTGGCTACAGGGCCATCGAGTCCCCAGAGATCGCTCAGTCCTGCTGAGACAGGCGGAAAGAATCTGTGGGAAATTTCAAATAACCATTCTCCCTTGGCTAAAACTTCTGCAGTAGGAAGGTTGGCTGATTGTTGGGAGTGGAAAATTGTTATTGGTTCTTCAGTTTTCTGCTCTCGTCTCTGGAAGCGATCCGGAGGTTCTTGGGCAAGAGAAAAGAACGGGAGCACAATCACAAATAGCATCCCCAAGCTTAGGGATAGGTATGCGTTCTTAGGTTTCACTGCCATCTTCCATTTCTTGAACGAAAAAATCAAAATAGAGCTGTATTTCGTTGTTCATTTTCAGGAACATCACTTTAGGGATTCTTATATTGTGGTCAGAAAGTAAAATTTGAAACGAGCATCCGACTCTATAGCGTTTGTCTGTGGGATTAACTTCACAAGTCAGGGAACGCTTCTTTCCTATCCCGTGAATATTTAATAAGCCTTGGATGGTCACTAGGAATGTGTCATTGGAAACGGCAGTTGCAGAGGTTATTGTGCCTCCGAATATTGCGTATGGATATTCTTTGGTCTCAAGGTAGTTATTACGCATATGGCGGTCACGAAGACTAATCCCTGTGTCTAGGCTAGCCAAATCTACCTCAAAATAGACCTCAGTATTTTCTCCGCCGGTATCTTCAGATAGACTGTCGGTATTAATTGAAATCAGACCGTCTATCCGTTCTGTGGATCCTTGAAATTCTTCTATCATAGCTTTTGATGTGAACCTTACTATGCGTTCAGCGTTTAGGTCGATCTGGTATTCCTGTTGAGCTGAAAGCGATTCCGCGATGACCATGAAAAGTCCTAAGGTAAGAGTGCTGCAGTAAACCGTTTTCCTATAACGTTTTAATCTTAGCAATGACATTGTGTTGCCCTGCTTTAGACGTCAGTTATTAAGTGCACCCGTGTTTATCCAGTTCTTGATGTTAGTCAGGTCAATGCTGTCTAATGGGGATCCAGATGGAGGCATTATGGTTCCGTTGCCGTTGCCCTGTCGATTCTCAAGTTTTTTTACTAGATAGCTATTATTGGCATCATTTTGGATAACGTGTACTTCACCGGAATATGGAGAGGTTACGCCTACAAGGCTTGTGTAGTTAGCGGTCGAAGACGTGGTGAGTGTTAGGCCGCCCGCGCCATTGCCATGGCACCCGACCGCTGTGCAACCTCGGCGTATGAATATCTCCCCTATGTCTTTGGACAAAGAGGGATTGGTCTTAACAACACGTGCATTACCTAGATTGGTGCCTCCATAGTTATATCCTGTGTTTGTGATAGCACCGCTGGACTCACAAGAAGATAGCAAGAATGAAGTTATGATAGATATTAAGATATAACGGTAATTTGTCATTATTTTCTGTTGTCTGGGTGAATAAAAAATTCTCCCGATATTAAAATGATAGTTCGACAATACACGATATTCGATTAATTGTCGATAAATATGATCTTGTTAGAAGATCGGAATATTTCTGATATTACGATACTGTTGGTCCCCGTAGCTCAGTTGGATAGAGCGACTGCCTCCTAAGCAGTAGGTCGCAGGTTCGAATCCTGCCGGGGACGTTTAGGGGGGAGCCCCAGCATACCCAGGTGGTATGCACAATTTTCTGGTAATGGAGATAATATGAAAAAACAATTCCAAGGTTTGATATTATTAGGGAGCCTCATAGGCATCCTTGGTGCTTCCAGCGTTGTGGACACTTATCCGCGTCAGTGGGGCATCGATGCCCTGAATTACACTTTCCAGATAACCTTCAGAGACGACACTGACCGGATCGAGGGCGAGGCCACCGTCGATTTCAGATTCATCCAGGATAATGTTAAAGAATTCACTCTGGACCTTATCTCAGTGTCACCAGAATTAGATGGAAAGGGAATGGCTGTATCTAAAGTCATGTCCGATGGTGTACCCCTGGGCTGGACACATAAAAATGACCGCCTCCATGTAACGCTTAGCAAGCCGTCTGTGCGTGGAAAGCGACGTCAGTTTACGGTGTACTATGAAGGCGAGGCTGCTGATGGACTTAAGGTAGGATTGAATCGTCACGGTGATAGAACTTTTTTTAGTGTTAATTGGCCTAATAAAGCACGGCAGTGGTTGCCGATGATTGATCATCCATATGATAAGGCAACCAGCGAATTCATAATTACAGCACCTTCACACTACCAGGTTGTGGCCAACGGCTTGTTGCAAGAAGAGACTGACCTTGGTGATGGTCAACGCATAACGCACTGGAAACAGTCCGTGCCGATTGCGTCGTGGTTAAATGCTGTAGGCGTTGCCCGTTTCACATCCCGTACTTTTGGATTCGTAAACGGCATTCCTCTGCAAACTTGGGTTTTCCCTCAAGACCGCGAGATGGGGATCGCTACTTTTGAGGTACCAGTGCGCAATGCCATAGAGTTTTTTAGCTCCCATATTGGGCAGTACCCTTACGAGAAACTTGGTAACGTACAGGCGGCAGGAATGGGGGGAGGGATGGAGCATGCCAGTGCTATCTTCTACGGAGAAAGAAATGTTACGGACCGTCCCGCCACGGGGCTCGTAGCACACGAGATTGCTCACCAATGGTTCGGTAATTCGGTTACTGAGAGTGATTGGGATGATGTGTGGCTGAGCGAAGGTTTTGCTACCTATTTCACGCTTTTAGCTACCGAACATTACCAGGGCAGAGATGCCTTAGTCGAAGGATTGGGGCGTGCCCGTGAGCGAGTGTTCTCTACCGAAAATCGTATGCCTGGTGTGACAATAGTCCACGATAATCTGGATGACATGAAGCTCGTCTTGAGCGCACTCCAGTATCAGAAGGGCGGATGGGTGCTCCACATGCTTCGTGGCCAAATTGGCACGGAGAACTTCTGGGACGGTATTCGCGATTATTACGCAATCTATCGAGACAGCAATGCATCTAGCGCTGACTTGCAAAAAATAATGGAAGAGGTATCAGGGCAAGAGCTATCCTGGTTCTTCGACCAGTGGCTTCGCCGTGCTCCTTCACCAGAAGTTGAAGGTTTTTGGAGTTACGATCCTTTATCTGGGCGGATCGTTATCGAACTGACACAGACACAGGATGGTGATCCATATCGCCTACCTCTCGAAGTAGATATCCAGGTAGTTAAAAGTGAAACCCAGCCTGCTGTTTCTGGAGACTCTCAGCGTCGTAGGTCTGATCCGAGTCCGCCACCAGATAAGATCGAGATGACCTCCAAAAGCCAGAGTTTTGAGATTGCCGTTGAAAGTGAGCCCGATATGGTAACGATTGATCCGAACACCTGGATCCTCATGCGACTTAACTTTGAACGTCAGTAGGGTGGCGGCTGGTATCCACGGACTATGAGAAAGGTTCTGTAAAATGAGCACTCACTTGATCGGTGTCTTGGTATGTATCGGGATCTATCACTGGTGGTTTGTTTCCGATATCAAAAAACGTCTAAATGCTCTTGAGTCTCAGGATTCTGAAACACTATAGAAACTTTAAATTATGTATAATCGAAATCCATCGAGTCCCTTTACTAAGAGAGTGTTTGTAGCAATTTCGGCAATCACATTTGTATTGGGATGCGATAAAAGCTCGCAACCAGAAACACAGGTCATTGCAGGCCCCAGTTTTTCTCCTATTCAAGTTGGGCTACTGTCCTCTGGGGGTACATTCACCAACGCTTGGGCTGACATAGACGGGGATGGGGATTCGGATCTGTTCGTAGGATTTAATGGTATGGACAGGCTCTATCAAAATGACCAGGGCGTATTGGTTGATGTGGCTGAACAGCTAGGGGTCATTAGTGAGCGTACTACACGAACCTCGGCCTGGGGAGATTATGACCAAGATGGTGACCCTGACCTATTCCTTGGTTTCGTTAAGGCTGACTTTAGTACGGTAACGGCTCTTTTTCGCAACGATGGAAACCGTTTTGTAGAAGTATCGAATGCAGTTGGTCTTCAATTGACAGAAGGCTCAACTCGCCAGGCTAGTTGGGTGGATTTTGATGCAGACAAAGATCTAGATTTATTCTTGGCACTTCGTGATCGAGAGAATGCCCTTTTCCGTAATGATCAAGGCCGATTTCATGATGTGTCAGCTGAGGTGGGCGTGGCTGATGCTCGCCGAACG
>CEUZ01290975.1_pt1 | contig 11292 bp, 5 predicted proteins | sample 361511 | NCBI WGS metagenome assembly CEUZ01 (sample SAMEA2622822, study PRJEB7988) | marine metagenome | biome: marine biome (ENVO:00000447); feature: surface water layer (ENVO:00002042); material: "saline water (ENVO:00002010), including plankton (ENVO:xxxxxxxx)" | depth 5 m
AGAACGAATTACTATTGCAAAACAAGGGACAATAACTGCTTGTCTCATACTAATTATTTTTGCCTTTCTGGGTTCGCTTATCTTTAATTTTTTCGCAATTACTATCGAAGCATTTCAAATCATGGGTGGTATAATATTTTTTCGGAGCGGATTTAAAATGATGGATGCAAAAGTGGGACGCTCCCGCACTACACCTCTGGAAGAAACCGAATCACAGGAAAGCGATGATATTGCCATTAGTCCTATTGGTATCCCTCTTATTGCCGGACCCGGAGCGATTACCGCAACTATGCTCCTGTCCAGTAAGGTACCAAATGTTCATAGCTATATCTCAATTGGATTGGCAATCCTTTTGGTACTATCCATGGTGTATCTGATATTAAGAAATGGTGACCTGATGATCAATGCCCTAGGGGTTAAAGGCATGAGGGTAATCCAGCGTCTCATGGGTCTCATTTTGATGGTAATTGCGGTGCAGTTTGTGATCAACGGGGTAACCACAGTGCTCCAGCAGATATTAACTTAAACTATTTCAACAATAACATTTTCTGTATGCGGGCTTCTTCTCCCGCCTGTAGACGAATAAAATAGACACCGGAACTCACTGGTTTCAAGGTAGCATCTCTACCATACCAGGTGAACTGATGTTTGCCTGGTTTCATGATATTTTGATCAATAGTCTTAATGGTTCGACCCATCAGATCATAGATACGAATGGAGATAGGACTGGCTTTTGGCAAATCATACTTAATGACCGTTTGAGCGTTGAATGGATTTGGATAATTAGCGTGAACTGTAAATTTTTCTGGATATAGTTCCATGGAAATGCTCTCCATTCCCGAAATGATCACCTCTTTATTTTCATTCATGAATCTGTATTGTATCTTGGCATTGAAATATTCATCGTTTGTACTGGGCAACTGAATAGTGATTGCTGTATCCAATCCTATATGGTCTGCCATAGAAAACAATTTTATTTGTGAGACTGTGTCTTGCGCAGTAAATAAAAATGTGCCTGGTTTCTGATCACGCATTTGAAAACGGGCCAGATCCAAGTTGGTTTCACCTATCAGAATCTCACCCATTTTCAGCCCGGATGGTTGGTAAAATTTCAAAGTGCGCCCGATGACCTTAAGATTTTGGAATCCCCAGATCCGTGCTGCCAAAAGAGTGGTATCAAAATCAAGATCATGGTAGCGCCACTGCCACATCTTGGCAAAAGCTTTCAGGTCTTCCATATCCGCCTGATTGTCGGGTTGAGGACGCACGTGAGGAGGTTCTCCTAAATAGGGCCCCAGATCCGTATCGGGCCAGTTACTGTTAAAGGCCAAGATATCCGCCACTGTGATATCATAATCATTGTCCATATCACCCCATAAGCGACTGAAAAATTGTAGCGTATCAGCTACATAAAGGGTGTTGATTGCAAAAGCACTATCAATAAATACAGTTATAGTATCGTAACTGGACAAGGTGTCCTGCCATAAGATGGAAATGATTGAGTCAGCATAGGTGTTTGTGGACATAAATTGTGTATCCACATTAGAATTAACAGCTAACTTATAGGAATAGATCGGTCGGTTAAATTTTATGGTGATGGTATCCCCTTTTAGGACTGATAAAAACCCTGATGAATCATTCACATCCGGAGTAAAACTTGTAATAAATGGTTCTGTATTATCAAAATAAACACCATCTGTTCGTGGAATAAAGGATACATTGGTCGCTAAATCCACAGCTCGGATATAAGTAAAATATAATGTATCCTGCACGAGGCTTAGGTTGCGGATGGTAATGCTGTCGGTACTATCCGTAGAAAACCAGTTCAAGATATTGGTGGTATCGTTCCCGGTGCCAATGGCCAACTGATAATAATCTATTTCTGTATTATCAGAAAAACCAGACCAAGTATACTTCAAGGATGTAGAATCCGGGGTATAATCCGCATCCATGATCCACTGTCCATCTACAATGAATCCAGTATCGGGTCTTGCCAGATCAATATATATCCCGTCTCCCCAGAGGGTATCTGAATGATTCCCGGCAGAATCTTCAACAAAAACCCCTATAAAATAATCATTATCATTGGCCAGACTAAGACTACCAAGCCCTTTTTTATTCTCACCGCCTGAAGAACTCCAAGCCACAATATCAGTCACAACCGAATCTGAACCCAAGCTTACAAAACCATCCCGGATCCCAGAAAAGCCATCTTCATGGTCCCAGTATACCCATAATGAATCTGATTGATTAGAATAATCCAGGTCCAGTGAATCTGTGCCCACCAATAGTGCCGACAGAATTGGTTCTGTTTTATCCAGTATTATACCTACACCATTGGAAGTTGTGGAAATTGTATCTCCAAAATTTCCTGCTGTATCCCGGTAGGTAATGGCAAAAGTTTGTTGACCTTCTGGATCATTATCTATGAATTCCCGGGTTGCAGTCCAATTCATCCCTAAATTAGACGAAACAAGACTAAGTGTATCCGCATTCAAGATGGAAACCGGGTTTTTTAAGCCCTCACTGCTTGTAAAACTCAAATTCCCCTGATCTCCTCGCTTTGTCCAATAGGAACCAAATTCATTATTGGACGTTAGCAATACATCTGAAAGATCAGGTGCTGTTTCATCAATATGGATCAGAGTCTCATGTGCTGTTCCGGTGGTAGTATTCCCTGCCCGATCCAAGATTTGAGCCGTAAACTGTACATCTGCACCTTCTGCATAGCCATCCAAAGCCACGAATATTCCCCGGCTCATATCAATATTCAACATCCCGGATGATGTAATGGTCACAGCGTGTCCTGCGTTTATAAAAGGACCATTATTAATGCTGGTCTGCAGTTGACAGATTCCATCAATGAGGCTTTCATCGTCTTGTGCAATAGGAACTGATACTATTACTGTATCATTGCTGGAATTCCAGTAATTCTGCTCAATCGTTCCGCCTTTGGAAAATACGGTATCAATACTGAAATCAGCGGGTGGAGATTGGTCAAATAATACATATCCGCTGTTTGTTCCGTGGGTTGTATCAATCGGAACACCCGAGTTACCAACCCAGTCCTCAAATATAATTGTATACGATAAATATCCCTCCTCCTCTGCTCCAGTCATTTCATAATTAGCTAGAAATGATCCGTTTTGATCTACAATTTCTGCAGACGGATTGCCAGCGATTGTTATTATGGGGTCAGGCCGCAGTAGCTCGCTGGGCGTATATTCAACAAATATGGTGTCTCCTGTAATACACAGCGAGGTATCGTTGGCGTTACTGCTGTAAAATAATATATTTAAGCAAGTCGGTACCGTACGGTCGAATCGTACCTGCGAACCGTCATTTGTAGTTGTCACTGTCCCCGACTCGTTTCCGGCTGAATCAGTCATGAACAGGCTAAATGGTACCCAGCCCTCCGTTTCTGATCCGTCAAAGGTATGGGTGGTCAAAAAATCCAGTACAGATTGTGCTGGTATCTTATTGGCACCTGCCAGAGAAACAGCTAAACTGCGACTTGCTTCCGATATGGAGAAAGTCAGGGTATCTGTATCACCTGTTTTTGCCAGAGAATCGCCATAAACATTATTTGATCTCATGGAAACTGTAGAGATTACTGGAGGTGTTTTATCAAAACAGACCTGGCTACCATTGGTAGTGGTATCCGCATCTGGTCCGGTCAATCCCCCCAAATCAGCATAGGAAACGGTAAATGGAATGCATTGTTCATCATTACTCTCTGACATAACAATGTATCCCATATAAGTTGTACTAGATGGATTTGACACAATTGAGTTACTACCATCAATGATTATCGTACAATTATTCAGTGGTTCATTAGCTGTGAATTGAACGAATACCGTGTCACCCACCTTGGCCCAGGAAGAATCCGTATTGCTGGAATATATTCCTGTGGAAACGACTTCCGGTGGACCGGTATCATGATTGACAAAACTCTCATCCGTGGGTGAAATCACCTGTACGCCTGGATTCCCGGCACGATCTACAAAATCAATCGTGTATGAAAGTATCCCTGAAGGTTCTGTGCCATCGAGGGTGATGGTTGCAGTATATGTATCCCCCGATAGAGTTGGCACTGATACCTGACCCGAAATCGTAACCGTGATTGAATCAGAAATTATCGGCTCGGCAGGAGTGAAAGATAGATAAACTTCGTCTCCTCCAATTGCGATGACGGTGTTATTGGCATTATTTGATTCTATATGCACCAATGTTAACGTGGGTGCTGTTTTATCAAAAATTACTTGGCTCATGTTGGTTGTATTTGCGACCGTATCACTGACCAGACCAACCGAATCTGTGACCAGGATCTCAAAATTAATAATCCCCTCATCGTTATCCGAGTCTGCCATGACATATCGGCCAGAATATTGTTCGCTGCCCAGATCAGTCACTTCTGCTGTTTGGGTTGCAATTGTAACTGTCTGGTTGGTTAACAATTCAGCACCTGTAAAAATTACTGTTACTGTATCACCAACTTTTGCCCAGGCAGGATCAAGATTAGATGAAATGATAGTAACCGGATCTAATGTGGGTTTTGTATTGTCAAAGGTTACCACCGTATTATCTGTGGTTTGGGTAAAACCATCAGCCGGGTTACCTCGTAGATCCACCAGACCGTTGATAGTAAATGCAATGACACCTTCCGCATCGCCATCCTGCATGGTGTAGGTTCCTGCCCAGGAAGAGTCACCACTGACACTTGCCACAGAACCAGCGTTTCCAGAAACAGTAATGGTAGGTACTTGCAGTAGTGGTTCAGTGGTAAAGGTAATCGTAATTATATGACCCACTGCGGCCAGAGTTGTATCTGAAAAATTTGAGGCATAGGATACCGTATTTACAACCGGCAGAACTTGATCGATCACCAGCCGATCTGAACTGATACTCCCTTCAGTCTCATTTCCCGGCCTATCGGTTATTACTGCTTTAATGTAAATACTGTCTTCTTCCGCGAAGCCTGCCAGGGCTTCCACTTCCCCGGCTGATAGAGACATCAATTTATCTGAACCAAGCTCTGAACTGGTGATGTTAGAAGCATTGCCAATGGCTGTAAAAGCATTATTGCCAGCCTTGGCCCGCAACTGTACTGTTCCATTTTCCAGAGTAGTATCATTAGCAACGATCGGTATATTTACATTAAGACCTGTATTTGTGGAATTCCAAGAATTTTCCACCACATTACCCCCAGTAGATACAATAGCACCAACAGTAAAATCAGTGGGTGGTGTTCTGTCAAAGGTCACCTTACTGGAATTGGTGGTGCCGACCACATTTGTGCCATTGTTCCCTGCTGAATCTGTGAACGCTATTTCAAATGCAACTATTCCTTCTGGGTCTGTATCGGTAAAAGCATAGATGGATTTGAATTGACTGGTATTTATATTAGTAGTCGTAGCGGACTGGGTAACAACCGTAACAGTGTTGTTGATAAGTGCTTCACTGACTGTGGCAGAGATCGTCACCGTATCACCAACTTTGGCCCATTCTGTATCTGAGTTATTAGAGATAATAGAAACCGGCGATAATTCAGGTAACGTTCTGTCATAACGTACCGTTGAAGAACCTGCACCTACCGCACCGCCATTGTAGGTGCCGGGATTGCCTAAATAATCATTTGTGCTGATAGCAATATAATTAATATTTCCTTCGGTTTCTGACCCCGAAAACGTATATGTCGCTTCAAATTGTTCACCTCCCAGATCGGTCTCATCAGCAGCATTGCCACCTACGGTGACTGCAGGCAGGTCAACATCTTCATCATATGTAAGGGCAATGGTTATCACATCACCGGTTTTTGCCAGGTGTGGAAATGTATTGTTTGAAGTGATGGACACAGGATTTGGATTGTTCGCCTGCAGGTCGATAGCAGTATTTGTCGTACTGGTATCCCCAAGGGAGAAATTTCCCGCAACGTCAAATAGCAATGCGGATAACTGAGCTGTATCCCCGTGTGCAAAACCTGTCAACGCTTCAAAAACACTTTCTGGCGCAGTAACAACCTTTGTCCCAGAATTAAAATCAGCAGTAGTAATAGTATCTTTTTCTCCGAATGGGGCAAAATCATTTGTCCCGATTCTCCCGCGAAGCTGATAGGCAGACCCAACAATGACCCCAGTATCATAGATAGGTGTTTGAAATTCAATTGGTGAATCTAGTGTGGACCAGCTAGCGCCATTGATTGTGGCATGGTTCGCTGTTGCAGTAGAATCTGCAGTGGAAGGACCAGAACCCTCATCTATTCTCCAATAACCAATAAGTCCCGCTTCCTCTCCAGTTAAATTAATCTCCCGCGATGCCTTTATTTGATCTTTGGTACGTACCACATTCCACAGGCGTACTTCATCAATACCTCCTTGAAAAAAATGACCAGTTCCATCCTTAGGAAAATTCCCCAAAACCATTTCTGCTGGGGCACCAGACCATTTTACGTCTCCCATAGCATCTGCAGAATCAACCAATGCACCATTACGGTATAATTTTACTTCGGAACCATCGTAGGTAGCAGCGATATGGCTCCATTGCCCCACAGGCATTTGTGATCCCGCCATACTACCGTAATTAATTTGGTTGGTAGTAGTTTTCAGGAAAAATCTCCAGCCGGTTAAATAGAATGAGAAACCGAAACCAGCTTGGGTACCACCAGCATCCATGGCATAGCTTAAAAAACCATCATAATCAACAGGAGCTACCTCAGGCTTGACCCATGATTCGATTGTAATAGCATTGGTTACTTGATATGCGGCCAACCCTGGGATCGAAACTTCATCATTGCTGCCATCAAACTGCAAACTATTGCCTTGATAATAATTAAAACTTGCCACCGCTGAATCCTGCGGAACATTTACTTCTAACCCAATAGCTGTATTGGTGCTGTTCCAGATGTTTGGCGCTACCGTCCCGCCGGTACTGGTTACAGCGCCGACCGTAAAAGAAGGCGGGTCAGAGTTATCAACTATTACTTTGCTGTTATCAGTGGTCTGTTTTACGGTTTTACCATCAATCCCATTAGAACCCGTGAAATCAATCGTAAACTGAATTGGTCCATCGGGATCAGAATTTTCTACCGTATACGAAGCAACCCAGTTCGTACCACTCGTATTACTTACACTACAAGCATTGCCATTGATCTGTACATAAGGATCCCCGGAAAAATCTGAATTTGCTGTAAAATTCAGTGAAACATCCGTTCCAGCAGTAGCAGAGGTAGGATCTTCATTTGAAGATTCAATAGTAACACTGGTTAACTTAGGCAGTGCATAAAATTTAATATTATCTACAATCCAGCCATCAATAGCCCATGAGTTTGTACCATAAGCTGTCCAGCGAACCTGTAGGTTGCTACCATTAGAAATATCTGCCGTAAATGATTCTGTACTGGTCCAAGGATTATTTTGTATTGTCAGACCGGGGCCAATGGCATAGCTCAATACATCAATCCAGCCAGCACCCCCGTTATAGGAAATCCGCAATCCATTCAAATCGCCTTGACCATAAAAATCCAATGCAAAATAAAATTCGACAAGTACACCAGTATTATCCCCTACATCTATTAATGGAGTGGTTGCACTTTGTTCAAAATTATACGCCTGAGGAGACCAGTTAAAAAGTGCAGCTGGTGGTGTATCATTACCTTCATAGCTGCTACTAACTTCCCAGTTCCCTTCGTGGAGCCATCCTGCAGGCCAACTCCCTCCACTAAAATTTTCTTCATACAAAATTTGGCCTGATATAAATGCAGGTAACCATACAGACAGAAACAATAAAAAATTCTTTTTCATTGAATAACAACCTCTGCTGTACGCTCACCATTTAGTCCAATAATATGGTCAGCGTTATCAATGATCTGACAGTTTTCCAGATCATACTTAATCGTTGTTGTACCAGTGGAAAGAGGTTGAAAAATAATATCTGCCAAGTGGCCAGTACCTTCGATACTAATCTTCAACGTATCCAGGAAATAGGCAAATAGCTCTATATTCCCAGGTGCATCATTGTTGTATACAAATAGTGGATTTGCTCTACTGGTATCAGTAATAAATAGACCCGGTTTTAGAGTATCCAACTCCAGAACTTCTGCATCATAATTGATTACCACCTGTACCCCTGTAAAAGGTGCAGTAGAATCGGATTTGAATACAATAAATGATTCCACCTTAACAGAATCATTTATTGTTTTTTCTTGGGTTTTGGGATAAAAAACTAGGGAAGGCAGAGCAGTAGCGTAATCCGCTTCATGATCAACGGGATTATCAAGTTCCTTTTTGTGAATCGTACAGGACCAGAAAAAAAGCCCCAACATGAAGATAGAATAGAGGAAGAATTTTTTCATGCTTCATTCCACATTTACCGTTCTAGTACTATCCCATTCCCGATATATTTCTTGGAAAGGTCTGGGACCTACTATCCAAGCATGGACACTATTAGACAGCCAGACAGTTCCAGTCATAGATGCAAAAGCAATCATTAGATTATTATAGCGTACATGCTTGGCATGTTCAGTAATAGCAAGCGCTCTATATCGGGCTATCTCTTTCTCATCATCTGTACTATTGTAATCTTTCTGATACTGTAGAAAATTCTTGGAAGCCGTATTATAGTTTAGAAAACTAAGCAAAATACCAACACTTAAAGATGATTCCAATCCTGCCCAGAATGCTGCAGAAAGTTTTTTCCCCGAGTACATTTGGCCCCAACCGGGTACAGCCAAGCTACGCATGGCAGCACCCATAGGTGTTTTTTCATAGGTTATATTATCTGGATCCAAAAAAAGAATAGATTCCCTGTTTTCAATCCACCCTGGATAAACAATATTCATAATCTCTCCAACCCACAGGTTTAGCTCATTCATCTGTCCTTTAGTGTAATCGAGTAAATCGAGTTTACGCCGTAGGATGAGCCCGCCGGAGCGGGTGCTGAAAATCTGACCTTCCAGGTAAAACCGTTCATCCTGATTACGAATTTGATTATAAATGATATAATCAACGTCATATTCGTTCCCCACCATCTTGACCAGACCCATCCTACTGGCAGCCGGGTATTGCTCCACATCTAGATCTGTAATCAATTTTTCTATGGGTTCCCTGAATTGAAACTCTGATCCGCTAAAATTTTCTTCAAGAGTAGAACTTAATTCAGGGATTTGGTTTTCAAACTGGTTCAACATCAAGATCGTCTTACCCTGATCTCCTGCTAGCAATGTTTGTGACATAAGGGCCACAAGGAACAATTTTTTCATTTTCAGCCAGACAATTTTTTCTTAAGAAAATATTTGAAGTGTTTTGGTTGGTCAGCCAGGATAGTCTGTTCATCTACGATCTTGTCCTTTTTGTATACACGGAGAAGATGCTCTCCTGCCTCCAATTCTATGCGGATCTTTTTGTCACTCCACTGGTGTTCTTTATTCAATTCGAAAGTTAATCCTTCTTCCTCAGTTGTGAATTTTATTTTATAAATGGGATTTAAGTAAAAATCCAGGTTGACTGCTTTTGCTGGATTCACTATAAGAGAATAGGTCAGAGATGCGTAGCCTTTTTTAGTAAGTTCAAAGTCATGGTGTCCAGGAGAAATTTCCTGACCTAGAATGGGGGTTTCCCCAATGGGGACACCGTCCAAAAAAACTTCCACTTGTCGGGGAATGGCATTGACATTGAGCTTCACCTGGGCATGCAGAAAATTTCCAGGAAGAACCAGAAAACACAAAATGATTTTATTCAATGGATTCATTATTATTACCTTTAGAAAAAATATTTTCCAGTTGCATAAGAGACAGGTCTTCTTTTACAATCCAGCCATCAAAAACAACCAGTTTCCCATTTTGGAGCAATACTTCAATATCCCCAAAATATTCCCCCCTAGTAGTCCGTTTCACAGATACAGATTCTCCTTTATCAAGAAGAAATTTGGTTTCGGAGCCCACGTCCGGTTTTTCCCTAAAATGAACATATTTTTTATTGGTCAAATAAATAGGCTCTTCCAGTGTTTTACTGGGCCCAATGTTCACATTCTGATATATTCCTTTGGTATTACTATAATCCAGTTTCTGCCGAAAAGGCTTAAAAATCAGGTTGGTTCCAGCTACCAATTCAATATTTGGTGATTTCATAAATTCACCAGGTATACCCATTTCAAATATACCATTTTCATCCGATTTTGTCGTAGCCAAAGTAGCCGGGAATACTTGGACGGAAAGATCCACGCCGGCTAGAACACTATCGTTCTGGGCCAACGTGACAACTCCCTGTACGAGTAATGGTTTAAAATCTACTGCTTTCTCCGGTAGGTCAATGCGGCCGGCTCCCAAGCCTTTGAAAGGAATGTAGAAAGTCCGGAAATCATAATCCTGAGGCATAACCTTGATCAGATTCGTGGAATCTTCCACATCGAGGACTCCATGGGGTAGAAATAGAACTATCTCATCCAAAGGACCCTGCATAACAGAGATCAGGGGAAATGTTGTATCCCCCCCGGCATAAACCTGAAAAGCAATTTGTTCCGGTCGGTACCGAGGGTAAAATAGAGGCAGGTGTATTTCTATCTCACCGTAATCGTAAGTGACCGAAATCAGGGGCTGCCGATCATTATAAATAACATCGGTGTACCGAGGTATAATAAACATGGAACAACCACTTGCAAAAATAGAAAGCAGTATAATTGCCATGTAGCTGGAGTCTTTTATTTTCTTTAAAATTTTCATTCCATGGAATTTAGGGTAGGTTGGACCATTATTACCCAGACAGATCAACAAATTTCTTTATTATTAACCAAGCTACCCGGTTCTTAACTATATTACAATAAGATTGGGTTATTGATGGTTCATTTTTAAGAATGAAAAATCACATGGCCAAGTAAAAAACGGAATCATTAAAAATAGAAATTTTACCTTTTTTAATAGAGTATTGTCATTCTTTATGTCATTTTCATCTTTTCCAGGAGAAAGTAAATTCACAACAACCCCGTGATGACAGACACAGAGCAATATCTCTTGGAAAAAGTTAAAGGCGGAGATAAATCCGCTTTCCAGAAACTTTTTTATAACTATCATGACTCCCTATTCCGGTTTGTAGCCTACCGGGTCAAGGACGAAGACTTGGCTGATGATATTACTCAGGAAACGTTTCTTCGGGTCTGGAAAACACGCAGTTCCATGCAACCAAAAAAGTCATTCTTTTCCCTAATAGCCCGCATCAGTTCCAATCTCTGTTACGATCATTTCCGCCACGTGGAGGTCCGCCATCGGCATGAAGATTCTATACCAGATTATGGTGGGTTCGA